>Ga0207667_10000170_pt1 | contig 95740 bp, 85 predicted proteins | sample KBSCornC52_FD_184301 | JGI IMG/M metagenome (GOLD analysis project Ga0207667, IMG submission 184301) | Corn rhizosphere microbial communities from Kellogg Biological Station, Michigan, USA - KBS Corn C5-2 (SPAdes) (version 2) | ecosystem: Host-associated > Plants > Roots > Rhizosphere > Soil ... | reverse complement strand
GCGGAAACCCTCGGGCGGAAACCCATTCCATGCGCCGCAAAAGCGCGACTGCCCGGCTGGCAGCTAGGCTCATCACCCGCCCGCCAGACATCACCCGCCAGCCAGACATCTTTGGCCTTTGCATTGAGGGAACAGCAAGCCATTATAAATCATGGAGTTGCGGCGACCCACTCAAGGACTACCTGTCGAGGATGCGAGGGCTGCTGGGGGGAATGCGTTCAGGCCGGTATCAAAGGGCGCCGGGATCGAGGATCAAAAGAGAGGAGCCCTCGCGGAGCACTCGCGCCTGGAGGATCGGGACCTGGTCGGCCACGCCATGTGCCCGTCAACTTACTGTGACCATCCCCTGTTTTTGCGCGACAATGTTAGAAGCAGCAGCGTTGAGGAGTATGAATCATGCGTCTCCGTGGCTTATTTCTTTTCCCCGTCCTTCTATCTCTATTTTCGCAGTTGTCGTCGGCCGACGTTCTCAAGGTCGTCCTTGATGACACGATTCAGGCTGAAACGGCGGAGCGTGTCGAACGAGCGATCGATCGCGCATCGGAACAAAAATATGAGGCGGTGCTGATTGAGCTCAACACCCCGGGCGGCATGATGGGCTCGATGCAGGACATCATGCAGAAGATCATTGCCTCGCCCTTGCCGGTCATCATTTATGTGACTCCGAGCGGTAGTCGGGCAGCGTCGGCCGGATTCTTTATTCTCGAGAGCGCGGATGTGGCCGCCATGGCTCCGGGCACGCACACGGGGGCGGCACACCCGGTTGGAGCCTTTGGTGGCGAGATTAAAGGGCCCATGGGGGATAAAGTACTCAACGATGCGTCGGCGTTGTTACGGTCGATCTCATCCAAGCGCGGACGAAATATCGAGGTCGCGGAGACAGCCGTTCGGGAATCGAAATCGTTTACCGAGACCGAGGCCCTTTCGCAGAAGCTGATCGACTACGTTGCTTCAGACGAGCAGGATCTCTTTCGTCAAATCTCAAGCAAGCCAATTAAGAGATTCGATGGCAAGATGGTTTCCTTGAATCTGGTCGGACACAAAGAGGTGGTTCAAGAACCCACTTTGAAGGAGACCATCCTTTCGTTTCTGATGGAACCCGACATCGCCTTCATCCTCCTGGCGATTGGAGCCCTGGCGCTGTACACCGAGTTCAACCATCCGGGCGCGGTGTGGCCGGGAACGGTCGGGATCGTCTTTATCCTGCTGGCAATTTTTGCGTTGCACCTGTTGCCTATTCGCTTCTTTGCCGTGGTCCTGATCCTCGCTTCCTTCGCACTGTTTGCGCTCGAGGCGAAGTTCTCGACCCACGGTGTAATGGCAATCGGAGGAATCGCCACCCTGGTATTGGGAGCGTTGCTCCTGGTGGACGGGCCGATTCCTGAAATGCGGGTGCAGTTGTGGACCGCCCTGGCGGTCAGCATTCCACTCGGAATGATTACCGTGTTCCTGATGACCATCGCCTTAAAGGCACGACGCAATAAGGTCGTCACCGGCATCGAGGGCCTCATCGGCGAGATCGGAACTGCACAGACCGTACTCTCGCCTTCAGGAAAGGTTTTTATCCACGGAGAGCTCTGGGATGCGACGGCCAGTGGCGAGGTAGGCGTGGGTCAAAACGTCGTAGTGGAAAAGGTCGATGGACTGCGGTTGCGGGTCACCCCAGCCGGATCACGGGAAAAGACGACGGTATAAAGATAAGCGGAAAACCCCATAGCAAAACAGAACACGACACACACAGACCTGGGTCCGTGCTGGCATTGAGAATGCCAAAACAAATCGCGCGTGCTGTGATTGCAGTACAATCACGTCGAACTTAAAAGGGGGATGACGTTATGGATTTTGGGTTCGGATTCGTAACCGTTGCAATCTTCATCGTTGTGATCTATGGCCTCAGCTCGATCAAGATTCTTGCCGAGTATGAGCGCGGCGTCATCTTCCGACTAGGGCGTTTGCGGCAGACAGCAAAAGGGCCGGGAGTGATTCTGGTCTTCGCACCTGTCGATCGCATGGTTCGGGTTTCGTTAAGGCAAGAAGCGCTTGAGGTTCCCTCGCAGGACATCATCACGCGCGACAACGTCACGCTGAAAGTCAACGCCGTCATCTTTCTGCGTGTGATCGAGCCGACGCACGCAGTGGTCGAAGTCTCGAACTACATCTATCAGACCTCTCAGTTTGCGCAAACCACGCTGCGGTCTGTACTTGGGGAGCTTGACCTCGACGAACTGCTGGCGCATCGTGACAAGATCAACACTCGCCTGCAGACGATCCTTGATCAGCACACGGCTCCCTGGGGCGTCAAGGTGGTCAATGTTGAAGTGAAACAGGTTGATATGCCAGAAAGCATGCTGCGTGCCATGGCAAAGCAGGCGGAAGCAGAACGCGAGAAGCGGTCTAAGATTATCCACGCCGAAGGCGAATTTTCGGCGGCGCAACGCCTGGTCGACGCTGCCCATCTTCTCGCAACCGAGCCGGTGAGCGTGCAGTTACGTTACTTGCAGACCTTGACTGAGATCGGCGTCGAGAAGAATACGACCGTGGTCTTCCCTGTACCAGTGGACTTTTTCTCCGGACTCCAAAAGTTACTAGCGAAAGGCGAGACTCCGGCCGCAAAATAGGGTTTAGAAGATTGGGGCGATTGTTGCAGGGGAGTGATTGGGGAAGCCTGGTGGATGAAATAGTGCAATTTCCCGAATTCAAAATTCCCCGATTTTAAAACTCTTATGAGTCTCGCAAGCGCGCCGCCGCACTTGGAACAAGAAACCGATACCGAGATAACTTTAGGCACCGGCAAGATGCTGATCTTGTTTTTTGGACTGGTGCTGCTATGTGCAGTGTTCTTCGGCATGGGTTTTACCATGGGCAAGAACTCGGTGAGGTCCGCGCCGGAACTACAGGCCACGCCCACCGGAGCGCGGCCGTCAGCCGCGTCGCAAAATCCGACCGCGCAGCCGCAGGCTACGGCACCTAGTAACCAGGCGGCTCCGGAAAACACTACCACCGTTTCCGGGCAGCAGCCTGCGCAACAAGCTCCCGCCGCAGCCGATAACGCTGGACAGCCTGCAGGTAGTCAGCCCGCGCCTGCCGGGCCCGGATACTTCGTGCAGGTCGCAGCTGTGAGCAAGCAGGAAGACGCTGACGCGCTCGTCGAGGCGCTCAAGGGACATGGTTATTCGGCTCTAATCGCAACGCCTACTTCCGACAAGCTCTACCACGTGCAAGTCGGTCCCTTCACCGATATCAAGGATGCTGAGACCACGCGGGCAAAGCTCGTGAGCGACGGCTACAACCCTATCCTGAAGAAGTAGTCTCCTTCCCATAGTTCAGTCCTCCCCTTCTCAGGACGCCGTCGGTTGCAGGTATTTTTGTGAAATCCCCATGAGGGTACGTAGGGTCCGGGCGTTTCGGATCGCATGGCCGCCGATGTCGTTGTTGAAATAAACGTAGGCGGAGGAAAGCTGTGATTGCCAATTGCGCAAGCGGTCGGCCCAGTTCTGGAGCTGTTCCATGGGATAGAGGCCCCCGTAGTTGACGCCGCTGCCATGGAAGCGGATGTAGGTGAAATTGCTGGTTAGGGCCCGGGGGCAAGGCATCGCACGCCAATCATGAATACACAAGGCAACATTTGAGCGGTGCAGCAGATCGTAAACCTGGGGGACGTACCAGCTTTGGTCACGGAACTCGATCGCATAATGGTGACGCGATGGCAAGATGCTTAGGAAATCAGCCAGGCGTTCCACGTTCGACTTCCAACGCGGCGGCAATTGAAACAGTATGGGGCCGAGACTCGCGCCTAGCGGTTCAGCCCTGGTCAAGAGCAAATCTAACGAATCCCCCGCATCTTTCAAACGTTTCATGTGCGTAATGAATCGGCTCGCTTTCACCGCAAAGATGAATCCCGGAGGAGCAGCATCCTTCCAGCTGCGGAATGTCTTCTTCTCAGGGAGCCGATAAAAGCTGTTGTTGATTTCAACCGTTTCGAACTCACGCGTATACCAGGAGAACATTTTCGCAGGGGGGAGCTTCTCGGGATAAAAGTCGCCCAACCAGTGCTGGTAATGCCAACCGGAGGTCCCGATATGAAACACGCATCCGGCTGGCATCGACATTTACCTGCGAGAACGGGAGGAGCTGCGGGTGTGGGCCGCTTTGCGTGCTGCCTGCGAACGCCCGGAGCGCGTTCTACTGCGGGCAGCCGACCTGGCCTGCTTCGAAAGTGCGCGATGCGAAGCAGCCAACCGACTCTGCCGTTTGAGTACCTGCTTGCGGGCGAGTGAGCGCTTAGCCGAAGGCCGGTTTTGGCGTGTCGAGCGGTGCTTTCTATTTTCCTTTTGGCTGGATGCCGTCCCCTTAGGCGGGGATGGCAGTTTCACGCCAGCCTTCCGCGCCTTTGATAGTCCAATGGCAATGGCCTGTTTCGTGTTCTTCACTCCATGTTTCCCTTCTCTGACATGGTGAATCTCTTCTCGAACGAATTCCCCAGCCTGAGTCGTGGGAGCCTTGCCTTCCCTGGCGTCCTCTTGTGCACGTTCAATCGTCTCTTTTTCCGGCATTTGGACCTCCTAAAAGTCCGCCTTACAGCGAGTTTAGTGCCCGTACCAAAGGCAACCAATCGGGAAAAGGGTGTAAAAGCCGCAGGTTCTCAGGCAAATAACTTAGGCGTCCCTGCAGCTCCTGCTTCAGAACAAATGGCTTGAAGAGGCTCTTTCACCAACCTGCCCGATGTGGATGCCATCTAAGGGTTCACTAGGTGCGGTGGAACCGTCCCCGGACCGAACGATAGTGCCCGAATCTATCGCCATGCTCCGGGGACGGCAGTTTTGCAATCCCACAAAAGGATCCTGTCGTGAAAAGGCGGCTGAGCAACGCTTGTGTGGGTGCGGGGTAGCGCCTGGGATCAAAAGATTAATGCGTTGCTAACCGACGCGAGTTTGTTGCCGATTCCAAAATCGATTCTCTGGATCAAGGTCTCCTAGGGCCAAATCGACAATCGCACTCTTCATGGAGTGGGCGAAGATTGAGGAGAAGACGAGCATCTTCTCAGCGACTGCTTCCTCCACTGTTCCGTCTTCTGTGTGACTCTGCAATTCCATTCCGGTTGCGATCCCTGCCCAAAAAACTACTTCCTCCATGCTGACGGTCTCGCCCGGATTGGGCGGCAACTCACAAAACCCGTCGATGGCCTCACGAATCTCTTGGGGTGAGCGTTGCTGAATCTCGTCTAGCAGGCAAAGCACTTCAAGAATACGAGTGAAGCCTTGCCAGTCTTTCTTATCGCTGGTTTCGAGTCTCATCATGATAAAGGCACCAGGTTGCAAATATGCTGTACATCATCGTCTTCGATGAACTCTAGCCCTTCCAGGTGCGCCTAGGTATCCCCTTCATCGGTTAACTCGTCCGAAAGCATCCTGTACGGTTGATTGCAAGCCGGATACCCCTCGACTCGGTGTTTTCCTGTATGCGCCAAGTAGCAGCTCAAGCCGCGTCCCTGACACCGCTTGGAGCAAGACTGCGCGGAACCTCGACCCGGTATGTCGGTTCCGTGCGCGGGCGCCAATGCAACTTATACCCCTCTTCTCCGCGCAGGAAATCAAACCTTCGCGCCCCAAAGCGAACTGCTTCCTCAATCACCGCGAACATCAGCTGCATACCCGGACTGAGATGGGAGAACTCTGGATCGAACCCCTGCAAATAGCAGTACACCGATTGCCGCTGAAAGAAAGAGTAGTTGACTGCAATCGTGTGATCATTCATCCGCATGCGGTAGAGCCGCACGAGACCTGATGACAGAAGAGAGGGCACGACCAAGCGGTGAAATTGCTGCACTTGGGGGTCTCCGAGAACACCGCTTTGTCCCAATTTTCCCCAACGGATCGTGTGCAGCCGAAACAGGTCTTCGAGAAACTCCGCGGCATTCGAGGGCTTTGCCGCCTCCATTACGGCGTTGCCTTCGCGTTGAGTTCTAGAACGAGCATTGCGTAAGTTTGCCCACTGCCGTTTCGAAAGCAAATGCAGCAGTTCCTCGCTGCTTGCAGGGACGGTCAAGACAAAGCAGAGATCATGCGCCTTCACATAGGGGCGCAAGGGATCGGAATGCAACAGGAAGCTGCTCAGCGGGAGATCAGTGAGATCAAGGACATCCCACCCCGGAATTGTGTGGACCGCATTGAGGAGTTCGGTAACGGCTGCGCCCTCGTACCCTCGCGTCTGCAGCACGCCCAGATAATCAGAGACTCCTCCACCCGCGAACGCCAAAACCCGCTTGTCTTTCCGGCGATAGATGAGCAATGGCGCGAAACCCACGAGCCGGCCTGCCTCGCGGATTTCTATACCAACCAAGTGTTGAGGGCGGAATTGGTTAATCCACCCCATCAGCCACTCACAACTTTGAAAGGGAGTGGCGTCGGGACATCTAAGAAAAAGCTCTTTCCATTCAGGAAGCAGCGAGTTGAATTCTTCTCGAGACTCTAGAAGCCGGGCGTTTATCGTCGAGCACGGCGTCCTCATGAGGCAACCTGCCACTCTGGAGGGGGGAAGCCGCGAGCCAATTCTTTGTAGAGTGTCAGATAAGAATCACTCATCAACTCGGATGCGAATCGAGCTGCGGCTTCCCGGCGGCAATCGGCAGCGCGAATGCGCCCCACGCGGCGAATGGCGTGGGACATCTCGTAAACCGAGGACACCAGAAAGCCGGTCTTTTGCTGAACGACAATTTCCGGCAATGCCCCGCTTCGCCAAGCGATCACCGGGGTCCCTGACGCCAATGCCTCCATCGCGGCCAGCGAACTGGTTTCGCGGGCCTGACTTGGGATCAACAAACACTTGGCTCCAGCAAGCAGGCTAGCCTTGCGTCGGCCACCGATTGCCCCAAGAAAAACAGCCTTGGCCCCCAGGCGAGGCTGGACCTCTTGTTCGAAGTATTGCCGGTGTACGGGATAGTCGAACACGTTACCGGCAATGAGTAGCTTTTGTTCCGCATGTCTTGCCGCATCCATGGCAAGGTGCAAGCCTTTTTCCGGGCAAATCCGTCCCATGAACAGAACGTAGTCACTTTTTCTCGGGGTCGGATGAAACCGTTGGAGGTCCACGCCGTTGGGAATGACTTGGGTCACTCGCGTCCCTGGCGGTGCACTCTGGGCCTGTGAGTGCGACACACAAACCAGAGAGGCGTTTGCTGGAAGCGCTTGAAGATCCTTCCCGTACCAACTCAAAGGGAGATGCAAAGAGGCAATCACAGGCAAATTTACGCCGGGCAAGTACGCCCTAAAATCGACCCCGTGCATATGGATGACATCAACACGAAACCTTTCAAGCGCGCTCTGCACAGCACTGCGGAACTTTGCCCAGGCCTCGCGCTTGGATCCCTCATCGAGATTTGCGGACGCGGTCTGAACTGGCAGGAGCAGCCCATGGACGTGAGACTTATTTGCCGCAATGACGACGGAACGGTGCCCGGCTCGAACCAAAGCCTGATCGAGGGTGAGCAGCACTTGCTCTGCCCCGCCGGCGGTTGCCTGCGACACGGGAGCCAAGGGATAGGCAACGTTCAGGATGGTCAAGGACACGATAATTCCTGCACCGCCAAGATTTTTTGCCAGGCAGTGGCACGCCACTGTTGCCCCGTCGTTGGCCACGCCATGCACTCGTACCAGAGTTTGCCCTTGTGGGGCGGACACGAGAAGTCATATTCCGGTGCGATACGGAAGCGTTCCTGATTAATAACAAAACCATCGAGGACGCGGCGCTGCGACGCATAGGCTGCGAACATGGCCGCTTTGCGCGCTCGTTCTGCCTCGGAGAGAAACAATTCGAGTTCCTGCGCGCTCCCTCCATTTAGAAACTGACCCGCAACACATCGGCCGTTTTGTGCATGATAAGAGGTCATCTCTATCAGTAGAGGGGCCCGCTCTCGATCAAGCTGATGAATTGCCAGGTGAGCGACTAGCGCGGCCGCATCGTGGTCGGGATGGCCGCCTTCATAGGGATGGGTGACCAGAACATCGGCGTCGATCCTGCTCAGCAACCCGGCAAGGCAGTAGGTGAGATGGTCTGCGCGGATGATTGCCTCTTGATCTACTCCACCCAGCCACTCGAGTTGGGTGACTGACAACCCGGCAAAGGATAGGGCCATTTCGGCCTCGGCCCGTCGCAACGAGGAATATTCCTGGCGAGAGCCATGAAAGTCCGGAGACCACAAGCTTCGGCTGCGCGGAGCGCCGTCCGTGAGATAAATCACCCGAAGCTCGTCCGAGCGAGCAAGCAATGCAGAGGCCCCAATGGTTTCGTCATCGGGATGCGCCGCGAGAATAGCCATCCGCACGCCAAGATGGCGGGGATTCTCGCGCAAACTCCCCGAGAGTTGCTGCCAGCTTTGATTACCGCGCGATCTCATGAGCAATCGTCTGATTGGAGAGGACGCGAACCGCTTCGCGGTATCCATGCAGCGTACCCACATCGACGTAGACATCGCCGCGCTTGATGCCGTATGCGCGTCCACCACGCGCCAAGTAAGCGTTGACCAGGGTTCCGAAATATTCGTCCGCGCGAGCCCGACTCAGCCATAGATCCTGCAAGAGGAAGAAGAGGTGCCCTGGCATCTTAAAGGCACCCCAAACCCACTCCGATGCGGCATTCGGCTGCTTTACCTGGATTTGTTCCACGCGCCCGTCGGGGTCGGTCACGACGGAGTCAAATAACTCGGGACGCTCCACCGGGAAGAGTAGAAACGACAATTGCCGATCGGGAAGAAATTCATACCCATCCAGTGGAAACCAGACGGTGTCGGGAAGCCCGATGTAGACTTCGTCTTCTGGCGCGATGAAAGGAAGGGCGCAAAACAGAGCATCACACAGTCCGCTCGGAGTTTGCTGGACCACATAGCAGATCGGAGCATTGCCGATCTTCCCTCCGAAGTAGCTGACGATGTCGGTTTTTGCCGGCGAGATCACAAAACAGATGCGATCCACGCCGCCGGCAAGCATTCGCTCGAGCAGGTATTCCGAGACGGCCCGGGGACGCTCAATATCCCCGTCGCGACGGGTGCCCACCGGAAGCAACTCTTTAGAAAACGCCAAGGGCTGTATTCGCGTCCCCAGCCCCGCCGCAGGAATGATTCCCCATCGGTGCCTCATGCCGCTGCCTCCAGGGCCGACACCAATTCGCGGCAGCGATGCTCCGCGGTGTGGCTCGCAAGGACGCGCTCGCGTGCCGCCTTGCCGACCGGTCGCAACTTCTCGGCGCCCTGCGACAATAGTTCAATGACGTCTTCCTGGGACTCTGCAATCAGCAGTTCCCGGCCGGGCTCGAAGAATTCCTCAATTCCCTCCCACGAGTCACTGATAATCGGCGCTTCGCAGGCAGCCGCCTCAAACAATCTTCCAGAGGGGCAGTACCCAATGCTCGCCATTGCAGCTCGTGTGACGTTAAGGGTTGCGCGAGACGAACAATAGAACGCGGGATGATCGTGCGGCGGAACATGCCGTACAAACCATATGTTCTCGCGCCAGGGAAAATCCGCGGGATACTGTGCGCCGCCGAGAAGAAACTTTTGTCCTGAAAGCTGATGGGCCGGCTTCAAGAACAATTCTTCGAGCACTTGCTGGCGATCTATGGCGTAGGTGCCCAGATAGGAGAAATCCGAGTTGTAGCGGGACGACCTCTCTACCGGCTGGTGCAACTCCGGATCGACGCTTCCATAGAGGGGTGCGACGTGACGGGCGTCGAGCAGAGTCTTGACCTCCTGAAGAGCGCGGCCCCCAACGTAGCTCAACACCAGATCGAATCCGGAAAGGCCGTATGCAGGTATGTAATCGACCTGACCTTGGGTACGTAATTTTTCCAGCGTCACAGCCGTATCAAGATCGTAGAAGACCTTGATGGTAGGAGAGGACAGCACCAAGTCACAGGCTGGTTGCGCATCCGGACAGTACGAGGTCACAATCGCAGCATCGGAGGCCTCGACTTCATCCTTTGCGTGGGCATGTACCTCATCCCACTCCGAATACAATTCGAGCTTGTACCCTTCGGGATTGTGCAGATCTCGATGCCATGCGTAATAGGGGACGTCGCGCTCGAAGAAACTCACTTGATGGCCCTGTCGCGCCAGCCATTTGCAAAGGCCCCGCCAGAGAGTGGCATGCCCGTTCCCCCACGAGGAACTAAGCGTCAGCCCGAAAATCACTAACTTCATCTCGGTTTCCTCGCTGGGCGGCTATGCGGAGCCAGACCGCACACCCGGAGCACACGTTCTCTGGTTTCCCATCTTCGATGCTCCGCCCCGTACGGGCGATGTATTGGACTCCCCCTGCTATTTGTGCCGGTGCCGCGGCCCAATGGGTGCCAGTCCCGCGTCGCAAGCAACACAAACCAAATGATGGGAATCTCAGGTTTGAAGATCAATTCCAGGACCCGAAGTGACCTTTGCACCGATCGGCCGGGATGCCCCGTGCCCATTTCGTGACCAGGACATGAGCTCGTAACATCCGGGAAAGGCATTTCGGCATGACTGTTAGCACGGAAACCCCCAAAGCAGCCGCCCGCCCCACAGCCGATGCACAACCATCCGCGAAACAGGACTTATGGATATTTCGCGATGGCAAACGGAACGTCTCTGCACCGGAAATGGTAGCGGACTTGCTCTCTCGGCTCAGGAATTCGAGCTTGAGCCATGCCGCCCTTGACGCGCTCATTGAAGCTGGGGGACTGGAGGCAGCACTTGAAGATGCTGGGTGTCAGTCTGCGAATTCTGCTTCACGGGTCACCAGCGCAATCGCTTCGGTTGTGTGCGGCACCTCAAGGAACGGGCTGGCCATGGCCGAAGAAATCCTGGCATCTCTTGAAGTTCCCGCCCGTATCGACGTGTCGCCGCCCGAAGGCTTTACCTATTACGCGCTACACCCAACAGACTTTGTTGGCGTGCTTGGTAAAGTTCCGAGAGAACCCAAGGCCTGTGCCGTTGTTGGGATACGCAGCATTGGAACGACCCTGAGCGCGATCGTACTGGCATCCTTGCTTGCGGAAGGAAGGCCGGCAACCCGAATCACCGTGCGCCCCACCGGACACCCATACTCCCGCACAACAGAATTCGGTGCTGTACAACTGGCCTGGGTTGAGCAGAATCTCGCTGCGCAGTTCCTGGTGGTGGACGAAGGCCCAGGCCGCAGTGGGTCCACTTTCCTGTCCGTTGCCGAGGCCTTACTGGACGCGGGAGTGCCACGCGAAAACATTACCCTCGTAGGCAGCCGGGAGCCGGACGTAAATTCCCTCTGTGCTGACAACGCCGCCCGCCGCTGGCGGGAATTTCGTTTCATTGCAACCACTCCGTCGGTGAACCGGCGCTTTGAGCGTTACACCTATATGGGAAGCGGAGATTGGCGCAAGTTCCTGTTGCCGGCTGATGAAACTTGGCCGGGAAGCTGGACCCAGATGGAGCGGCTTAAGTTCTTGTCTCCGGATTGGAAGCGCCTGTACAAATTCGAGGGCATGGGCCCTTTTGGAGTCAAGTCTCGCGCACGCGCTTTTCAACTTGCCGACGCTGGCTTCGGTCCGAGCGTGTGTGAAGCTGAAGACGGGTTTCTATCTTATTCCCTGGTTAAGGGAAAGGCATTGCAATCGGAGGATGCCAACAGCCGAGTCGTTGACCGTATCGCGCAGTATTGCGCATTCCGCTACTCCGAATTTTCGTCGGCGGCTCCATCTGGAATTCAGCAACTGCGCCAGATGCTCGAGTTCAATGTCGGCCAGGAATTCGGAATTACGCTCTCCTTGCATGAAGACGATTTTTGCGATGGCCGGGCAGTGATTACCGACGGCAGCATGCACCCTCATGAATGGATTGCAGCGAGATCGGGTCGCATCATCAAAGTGGACGGCGTCGACCATGGTGACAATCACTTTTTCCCCGGACCCTGTGATATCGCATGGGATCTGGCCGGCGCCTGTGTGGAGTGGAAAATGAGCGGCGCCACAACCGAGTACCTGCTCAACCGCTTCCGAATCGAGTCGGGACTGGACGTGTCGCCCAGATTCGATCTTTATCGGCTTACTTACCTGGTGTTCCGGCTCGGCTTCTGCAAGATGGGAATCTCTACGGTGGTTGGCTCTCCAGAGGAAACTCGCCTGAAAAGAGCCTATGAGTACTATCGGGCGCAAGCTCACCGATTACTCGCCTTAGCTGCGCTCAAAGGGCAGGCGGCTTAACCCACCCTGGGATCCGACCGCGAGACAACCTAGCCGGCGTACAGAGTTTCCTGTATTGCTGTTGATCAATTCTGAAGAATAGACTTCGCTCGTCCTCTGGCAAACCGCCTCGGAATTGCTTCCAATCGATTTGAAAGCGAGTCTTTCATGGACTCAAGACGGCTGGGTCACATACTTCGTGCAATTCTCAGGGGAGACTTCGAGTTTGAGGCACCGAGCCACCGGACATCTACCCGAGTAGCTCTATTCCTCGCCGGAATGGGAGCAGGCGTTCTGGTGGGAGTACTTTTCGCACCGGCTTCGAGTGCCGGCAGGGCTCGGGTCAACAATCAAGAATCCGGAACCGACGTTTCCCTGCGACCGAAAGAGCCTTCCGGCGAGCCTACGGTAAAGGGTATGCGAGAGAGAAGTGCTTCTTAGGGATTCCGTTCTTGTATCATCTTGAGTTGTTGGCATAAAGTGCCGGTCAATTGTTATGGCTTCTGCCGCTATGTCGTTGAATTCCGTAGCACCGAAGGTTGGAGATCGACCCGTCCGCATACTGGTCGCCGACGACCATGAAGTCATGCGCTTGGGCCTGCGAAACCTACTGGAATCGGTCCCGGGTTGGTCGGTCTCCGCGGGTGCATCCACCGGAAATGAAGCCGTCGAGTTTGCGCTTCGCTCCTCACCCGACATCGTCATTATGGACATCACCATGCCGGAGATGAACGGCATCGAAGCCGCCGCCCGCATCGCGCTTGAAAGGCCCGACATCCCCATCATCATGTTCTCCCTGCACCTGTCGGAAGACGTGGTGAACCGGTTTAAGACGGGCAGCATCCGCGGGGCGGTGGCTAAAAGTGAAGCCGCGCGCGACCTACTGGATGCGGTACGGGCGGTGCTCAACGGCGGCACATTTTTCCCCGACCGACGTTCGCAAGGGGCGAACGGATAAGAGTTCCCCGCTCCCGGCTAGCCACCCCCGTCGCCAAGCCCCGCTGAACCTTATCTAGTCATCCTGACCATTTGACGCGTGAGTAACGGCGCGTGTCGAAGGACCGAAATTGTCGGGCGCCGAATCACCTTGGGCACCTTGAGCAAAGTTCTTAGAACCGTCGACGCGCGGAAAACCGGCGAAAGCCTACGTCTGTACAGCATTTTGTAGTGGGTCGCCGCACTCTGCGGTGAGGAGCCACAGCGATGTTGCACCAGACATTCGGCCGCCAAAACTCCGCTGCGAAGCGCAAGGGAAATTCCGTCTCCAATGAAGGGGTCGACAAAGGTCGCGGCGTCACCTACTTGAAGAATCGTTCTCTGCACCGGTTCGGGCTTGTGAAAGATGAGCGGCGACGTGCGGACCAGCTCGGTCGCGACCCGCCAGGATTGCGATCGGCTGCGCAAAGCGGGGTGTAGATTCAGAACCGCTAACAATTCAGTGGCAACTTTCGCCTTCACCATCGCGCACGCATTGACAACACCGTGAGAGTGATTAGGATCTTCGAGCAGCACCGGCTGCACTCCACAATAGCCACCCTTAAAAAAATAGAGATCCACGGTTGGTGAAGGATCCGCTTCGAAGAAGTGAGCCTTGATTCCGACCCATGGCTCAGGGCTCGCGCTGACTCGGATCTTGGAGCTGGTAAGAAATGACCACCGCCCAGCGGCATTGACGAGAGATAGGGACTGAAACATGCCAAGACTGGTAGAGACAGCAAAAGGCCCCTCGCCATCGACCGACTGAACAGTGCAGGACTGGTGACCGTCGACACGCGCCTGCAGACAGGACTGCCAAAGCGCTTGATCCATATCAAAGCGTGGAATACTCGAGGCCGGGGGGCTGATCGGCAGGTGAAGCACGCAATCATCCGCAAACACTCGAGACTGCGAAATTCTTGGCGCGCTTCTGAGCACCCCAAGGTTGTCGGGAGAGAGCAAATCCGCGAGCAGTTCTAAGGCCTCAGCAGAAACAAACTCTCCGCAAACACGCTGCCGGGGATAGCGTCCCCGTTCGAGCAAGAGCACGCGCATACCGGCACGTGCCGCGGTGATGGCGGCTGCACATCCGCCGGGACCGGCACCGATCACCATGAGGTCGTAGATCATTGCGGTTTCTGAGCGATCACTCCCATGCGGTACAGGTACTGCTGGGTGACGCTCACTTCGGAGGCTCCAGCTTCCCGAAAAAAACCCCTCATTTCCTCCACCGTATAGGCCTGCCACACAGAGGCCGGCGCATCATTGCGCGTAATTCGACTGCGATAAAGCGGTGCCCCCGCGTATGCCAGCGCGAGATGAAGAGGATGTCGAATAAGATCGTGGACCAGCACAGCGATGCGGCACACTCGAAGAGCTTCACGGGCAAATTCCGTTGCCTGCTCCTGGGGCAAGTGATGAACAAAGAGCGAGCACGACACCAGGTCAAAAGCCGAATCACGAAACGGGAGATTGAGGGCATCGGCGCTGATCTTCGGCATCGAGCCGTTCGCAGGCAAATGTGAGGGGGCGCGATCGAGTAGCGTAACGTCGAGCCGAATGCCCTCACGCTCAAGCTGTTCGGCGACGGTGCGCATGAGATACCCATCTCCGGAGGCAACTTCAAGCAATGTAAAGCGATTTCGCCCGCTCAGGCGTGCAACCGTTTGCAGTAGGCGTCGAGTGGTGGACAATCCGCCGAACCATCGGTTGAACCAGCGCAAGTCGCGAAAAGAAGCTGCAACCTCGGCAGGAGTACCCAGATCTTCGTCCAATAACTCGCGCATGGGTCGGCGCTTCATGTGCGGATTGTAACGGATTGGCCTAGAGCGGGGTGTCACCAAGCCGTCTCAGGCTCTTCATCACGGCGCAGCTGACAGACAGGGGGATTAGAGGATGATCCTGAACCAGGGCCAACCAGAACCGTCGTCTTTCGGGGCGACTCAGACTTCGGCGAGCTCTTCTTCTAACAATTGCTTGTTGTAAAGGTCCGTATAGTAGCCATTGAGGGCCAGCAGCTCTTCATGCGTGCCGATCTCGACGATACGCCCTCCGTGGAGGACGGCGATGCGATCGGCATTGCGAACCGTGGAGACGCGATGCGAGATGAAAATGGTGGTTCTGCCCTGCATTACCTCGCGCAAGTGGTTCAGGATCTTGTCTTCGGTTTGGGTATCCACGCTGGACAGAGCGTCATCGAGCACTAGTATCCGAGGATTGCGAATGAGGGCGCGCGCGATCGCCGTTCGCTGTTTTTGTCCTCCGGAGAGGGTGATGCCCCTCTCGCCAACGACGGTGTTGTACTGATCGGGAAAGCTTTCAATATCGGCGGCGATATTGGCCGCATCGGCCGCCCAGCGGACGTCGTGGTCAGTGGCGTTTTGCACACCGAATGCTATGTTCTCGCGAATCGTTTCGCTGAAGAGGAAGGTTTCCTGAGGAACGAAGCCGATGTTACGGCGCAGATCGGCAAGTGCATATTCGCGTATTGGCTTCCCATCGATCAGCACCGCGTTCGGCTCGGCGTCGTAGATTCGTGGAATCAGACTCACGAGCGTAGTCTTGCCTGAGCCGGTCGGTCCAACGATGGCCAAGCTGGAGCCTGCCGGTATGTGCAGATCGATACCTTCAAGAACGTGCACACCGCCGTAGGCAAACTTCAGATTGCGAAACTCTACATCGCCTTTCAATTCCCTTGCGCTGGAAGAAGTAACTCCAGCCGCGTCGGTGATTTCTGCCCGCTCCTGCATCAACTGGTGAATGCGGCCAAGGGAAGCTGTCCCTCGTTGGAAGATATTGATCACCCAACCCAGAGCGATCACCGGCCAGGTGAGCTGGACCATATAGGTGTTGAAGGCAACAAATCCGCCAACGTCGAGCGCGCCGTAAAGCTTAAGCGTGGTCGGGGTGCCCAGGTATGACACCAGACGAACCGTCGTTTGCCCGGCGATCACTTCACGCCCCCCCATCCAGAGGACCAGAACGATCGCTAGCCCAAGCATGGTTTCAAGAGTTGGCCAGAGCATGCCCATGAGGCGGACCAGTTTCAGGCTGCGAGCGATATACTCACGATTCGACTTCTCGAATCCTGCCACCTCTGCGTCCTCCTGAACGTAAGCACGGATCACCCGCACGCCGGAGAAGTTCTCCTGCGCACGGGCGGAAATGTCGGAGAACATTGCCTGAATTCGTTCGAAGCGCTCATGGATGCGGCGCCCGAAGTACTGAATGGCGATGCTGACGAGCGGAAGCGGCAGAAAGGCGTACAGCGTCAGCGCGGGACTGATGGAGAGCATGAAGGCCAGTGCGCCCGCAGTGAATACGATGGTGTTCGCCGAATACATGATGGCTGGACCGAGCAACATGCGGACGGCATTCAGGTCATTGGTGGCGCGCGCCATAATGTCGCCGGTACGAGTACGCTGATAAAAGGCGTAGGACAGGCGTTCCAAGTGCAGAAATAGATCATTCCGCAGGTCGAATTCGATTTCTCGTGAGACCCCAATTACGATCCAGCGCGTTAGGAACTGAAAAATTCCCTTTGTGGCGGCAACCGCCAGCAAAGAAAGCGCGTGGATCATGAGCCTGTGGCCGGTGATGGTATGACGCGTTAAGTCGTTAATCGCTCGACCGATGACCAGGGGAAACAGGATCCAGACACCGTTGTTGAAGAAGACGCAGATCGTCCCGAGAAGATAACTCCCGCGATACTTTTTTAGATATGGGAAGAGAGGACGAAGCTGTTCCAGCATGAGCTAGTAGATGCGATTCTACCAGCGCCGGGTGCAGAATGCGGGCGAGCTATGCGGGAGGCTCCCCGGGCTCGGAATTTCGCGAGCGGCCCAATTTGGGTGGAAGGCTGGTAAAGCACAGGATGACGGCCACTGCCAGAGACAGTATCCAGCCGCCAACCAGGTACCAATCCGAATGCAGCAACCAGGAAATGAACTCGTCGGCGTTCATGAGCTCCTACGCCGAGACCAGTTCGTCCCGTCCACTGCATTGCTTGTATTCGTGGACAATGGCTTCAATGGCAGCGAGCCGCTGCGCCGTCGTGAAACTGGCATCCACAAGTTCCAACTCGATACGGCCCAACCAAAAACCGAGGGCACGATCGATGCCAGAGGAAATCTCGCGTGCAACGATATTGACAAATTCCTGATTGTTCGCCATTTCCGACCTCGGGCTCCTCCAAAAAACAAGGGCGGACGTGTCCGCCCTAACTGGATTGACCGCCGGGCTACTGCTCCGGCGGAGCGGGCTGGCTATCGCCCTGGCCTTGCAGCTGTTTTTGCATGCGCTGCTGGTGGTTCGCCATCATGTCGGCCACTTTTGTTTTCTGCGTGGAATCAAGCAGCTGGTAGATTTGGGAAGCCATTTTCGCGTGCTCCACTTGCATCTGGATGTGGCTTTGGGCTTCTTGGGTGGCGATGGCAGTGGCCTTCGCCTGGTCAAAGTTGCCGCTGGTAATCAGCTGCATCATCTGCTGATGCGATTGAAACTGCTGCTGCATGATCGGCTTCAGGTTGGGTTTTTCCGCTTCGAAGATCTTCCTCACCTGAGCCTTTTGATCATCGGTGAGGTTCAGCTGATGTAACATCCTGCCAAAGCCGGGGTCGCCCATCATGGCGCCATGCATGCCACGGAAACCGTGGTGCGGGGGCTTTCCCCCACCTTCCTGCTGAGCAAAGGCCGCTCCAGCAATGGCCACCAACCCTAGTACTGCAAATAATGCGATTTTTTCAAATTTTAAATTCACCGCGTCCTCCTGGTTCTCGACGGTTTGCCGAGGTTGTGCCCTACGAAGAATAGAAACACGGAAAATAGGGTTTTGATGGTAAAGAGTGCGGTAATTCGGGTAAATCTTTGTAAAATCAGAATCGGCGGATTTGACGATTCTTTACTCGGCTTCAGGAGCTACCGTCCATAAAATGAAAGGCGTGGATCGAATTCTGGTTATCGATGACGACGTGGAACTCTGTTCCCTGGTAAGCGAGTACCTGCGGCCGGAAGGTTTTCAGGTCGACTGCGTTCACGATGGGCGAATCGGGCTAAGCCGGGCGCTCAGCGGCGAGCACCTGATGGCGGTGCTCGACGTGATGCTGCCAGGGATGAATGGATTCGACGTTCTGCGAAAAATACGGGACACCTCGAAACTGCCCGTGGTGCTGCTCACTGCACGCGGTGAGGATGTTGACCGCATCGTGGGCCTGGAGATCGGCGCCGACGACTACCTGCCGAAGCCATTTAATCCACGCGAGTTGGTCGCAAGAATTCGGGCCGTGTTGCGGAGAACGCGCGCCCAGGGCGAAGCAGCTGTGCCAGACGTAATTCGCGTGGGCGATGTTGAACTTGATCCCGCTACGCGATCCGTGACCCATCGGGGCAAGCCGGTTGAACTCACATCTGTTGAATTCAGCTTGCTCCAGGTCCTCCTACGCGAGGCCGGCCACGTGGTCACGCGCGAAGCTCTGGTTGATGAAGTCTTGGGCCGCAAATTTTCCCCCTTTGATCGCAGCATCGATATGCATGTGAGCAAAATCCGGCGCAAGCTGGAAGATTCTGACAGCGAAGAACACATCAAGACGATCCGCGGCTCTGGCTACATCTTCGCTCTGGCGCGACCCTCCAATTCACCGAAAAAGAGCCTGGCGCGATGAGATTGTTCCTCAGAATCTTTTTATCGTTCTGGCTGGCGCAGGCACTATTCCTGGTGCTCGCCATCCTGGTCACCGTAGCCATGAGGCCGACGCGGCGAATCTCGGAAATTGAGGCCCTGCTGCCGAAGACTCTGGACGATGCTGTTGCCGTCTACCAAACGGGTGGATCCGGGAAGCTTCGCGACTATCTAAGGACCTACCACGATACCCGTCGCGTTCATGCCATGCTGTTTGACGAGCACGGTCCACTCATGGACCGCCCCGTCCCGCCCTGGATTTCGGAAACCGCTACTGGCAAGCACCGAACCGCCGACACTTTCTTAGGCCGGTTGAATCCCCATATCCAGACACTGAAAGCGGAGACCTGGGGAGCCGATGGACGTCATTACATCTTGGTAACGGAGCTTCCTCCCGGGCAAACGGCCTTCTTTGGGCCGAATGGGGTCCCGTTGCTAGGCCTTTTTATCGCGGTTTTGACTTCCGGGCTCGTCTGCTATGTGCTTGCCGGGTATCTGACCTCTCCCATCCTGAGGCTACGAAAAGCAACCCAGAAACTAGCCACCGGAGACCTCTCGGCTCGAGCTGGCGAAACCGGATTGTTTAAGGATGAGCTCTCACATTTGGTGAGGGATTTCGACACCATGGCCGAGCAGATTGAGAAACTGGTGAGCGCCCAGTCAAGGCTGCTGAAGGATATCTCGCACGAATTACGTTCGCCCTTGGCGCGCCTGAACGTAGCGCTTGAGCTCGCCCGACAGCGCACCGGACCGGAGGCCGAGGGGATTCTTGACCGGATCAATCTGGAAACCAGCCGCATGAACGAACTGATAGGGAGTCTGACCACGATCGCCCGATTGGAAAGTGGGGCGGGAAGCTTGCACAAGATTCCTGTGCGGCTGGAAGACGTGGTAGAAGAGGTCGCCCGCGACGCAGATTTCGAAGCCCAAGCGCGAAACTGCCGTGTGGAGGCCGAGATCCTGGACGAACTTCCCACCGAAGGGGACCCTGCCTTGTTACGCAGCGCCATTGAAAATGTCGTGCGGAATGCCACCCGCTATTCGCGGGAAGGGACCACGGTCAAGGTGCGCGCCGAGGAGGTGCAACGCGTAAATTCTGCCGAGGCGCTGATCCGAGTGACGGATTCCGGGCCCGGAGTGCCGGATGAGTCCCTGGAAAAGATATTCCGTCCTTTTTACCGCATTGACGACGCCCGGGGCCGCTCGACCGGAGGGGTGGGTCTCGGGTTGGCAATTACTGATCAAGCGGTGAGGCTGCATGGCGGCTCGGTGGTCGCATCCAACTTGCCAGAGGGTGGGCTGTCAGTTGAAATCCGGCTTCCCCTGCAGTCTACGGCTGCCGGGGAAGCCCGGACACAGCAGGCGCCTGCGGCAACTGGGCTAGACTGACCGGGGCGGTTTGCTCTTTTCTGCCCATTCCTGATACACAATTGGGGTAAGCCTTTCAGAAATCTCAGGTTTTCAAGCTTCAACGGTCCCGGTCTTATACGCGACTTTGGCTCTGGAGTGGACTAGCTCCAAAGCGATGCGCGTACGGGATGGCCTGGAAGTGGATCCGGCATCCATTGGGATCGACAACCGTGTTGCAACTCTACGATCCGGAGAGACAAAGACGAATGCGCATGAAGTCGGGTTGGGCGCTGGCTTTCGTGATCCTGCCGCTGGCGGCATTGATGAGCTGTAGCAGTTCGACCAACGTAAACACGACCGGATATGTTTGGGTAGCGACCAGCGGCGACCAGAAGCTGTCGGCTTTCGCCGTGAATCTCGGCACGGGCGCGACATCGCCCGTGGGCGGCCAGGTTGCGACCGGAGCCCAACCAGCCGCAATCGCGATAACCCCGGACCGGAAGGTCCTATTCGTGGCCAACTCGAGTGATGATACGGTGGCAATTTACACCATCAATGGTGATCAATCCCTGAAGCCGGCTTGTGCTGGATCCCAGGGTTGCACGACTGCAACCGTGCCCTCCGGCCAGACTCCCGTGGCGCTCGCCGTCGACCCGTCTGGCAAGTTTCTTTTCGTTGCCAACCAGGGTACGTTCGCTGATCCGACGTCGGGCACCATTTCCGTCTTCACGATCAGCGGAACAACCCTGACCCAGGTAGGCAACCCGTTCCCCACTGAAGTCCTCGGAGACGTAACCGGATCTGGACCTACAGGGGTGATTGCGGCACCAGCGGGAAACTTCCTCTACGTCAGCAACCAGTTCACAAATACCGTCCAACTTTTTACCTATGACCCAACCAGCGGCGCACTGACCTTGCCCCCAACGAGCTACACCGCGGGCACCAGTCCCACCGGCATGGCGTTCTCCCGATGCGCCGGATTCACCGCCGCAACCAGCGCCTGCACATCTGCAGATGGGAATAATTTATTTGTTGCGAACTCCGGTTCCAATAATGTCAGTGTTTTTACCGCATGCATTCAGGTTTCACCTGCCTGCCCCAGTGCAAATGGATCGCTGATTGCCGTTCCCGGTTCACCCTTTGCTTCTGGGATCACCCCGACCTCGTTGATCGTCAATCCAGTGGCAAACTTCGTGTACGTGGTCGATTCCGGATCCAACCAGATTTCGCAGAACCAATACAACAGCTCAACCGGGGCGCTCATAGCGCTCATACCTCCCGACGTGTCCACTTCCTCAAGCCCGGGACCGGGGGGCATCACCGCGGACGGGAGCGTCTTATTCGTGCCCGACAGGGGCGGCTCCACGATGTCCGTGTATACGGCGAATTCCGTCGTAAGTGTAAGCGGTACGGCGCCCACCGGACGTCTAAACCCGGCCACCACTCCCTCGGTCAGCCTTACTGGACAGCCGTCAGTCTTGCTGGTGAAATAGATCGGCCATGCGCAAAACTGGGAGAAGGCTTAGCACAGCCGCGGGTTCGGCTGCCATGGTGCTAGCGATGAACGTCGTTGTTTCTTCACAGATCCTGCCTCCAAAGGCAATCACCGATCCCCAGCAAATCACTGCGAAACCCGATGCGGATGTGGAGCAGGGTGAGGAGAGTCTTTCCCTGCAGCGCCTCTACATGACCCGGCAGGTGGGTGATACGGCCTGGTCGCCGGATGGCAAAAACATCGTTTTTGTCTCCAACATCTCCGGCAGGTACAACCTATGGCTGGTGCCTGCGGATGGCGGATGGCCCACGCAGCTCACGATCAGCGATCAACGTCAAACGCATCCGACTTGGTCACCGGATGGGAAATGGATCGCCTATCAATCCGATTACGAGGGCGATGAGCAGTGGGATATTTTCTTCACCTCACCCAAAACCGGGCAGGTCGTGAACGTCACCAAGACAAGGGAGGTCTCGGAAGAGAATCCGACGTGGTCGCCGAACGGACGCTATCTGGCGTACATGGTAAGACCCAAGACGTCATCGTCCTACGAAATTGATGTCTTCGACACGCTCCTGCGTGAAACCAAACATTTGACCGCGAACACGCCAGCGGACAAGCTGAATACCAATCCCGTATGGTCAAGAGACGGAAACTTCCTCGCCTACACGCAAGAAGAAGCGAAAGGTACGAATTCCAATATCTGCGTGGTTGAAGTCTTGTCGGGTAAGAACACCCTGCTCACGCCGCACTCGGGCGAGTCTCTTTACGCGGCCAACGATGTTTCGCCGGATGGGACTTCCCTGCTCGTCACCTCAGATGCTGGCAACGGTTACCAGAACGCCGGCCTGCTGATGATCGCGAGTAAGAAGATCCACTGGTTGACCCAGGAGAAGTGGCAGGTTTCCGGGCGCAATTTTTCGCCGGATGGGAAGAGCACGATCCTCGTAGCCGACATTGACGGAGACACGGAGATCTATCGTCACGACCTCCTTACCGGGAAAAACACTCCCCTCCCCCTTCCCAAGGGTGTGAATGAGCCAGGAGGCGCGGAGTCAGCCTTCAGCCACGATGGTTCGAAGTTGCTGTACTACCACAATGGCCCAAATGCGCCGAAGGACGCTTGGGTTTATCATCTCGCGACCGGCAAGTCCACGCAGGTCACCAGATCGCTCGTGGCGGGAATTTCCTCACAACATTTTGTGGAACCGTTTCTGGTGCATTATCCCAGCCGCGATGGCAAGTGGACAATCTCCGCGTTGCTGTATGTTCCGCGCAACATGCAGCGCAGTGGTCAGAACGCAGCAATTGTGTACATCCACGGTGGGCCGGCGGCGCAATCGGTGAATTCCTTCAACCGTTTCATCCAGCACATCGTCAACCAGGGCTACATGGTGATCGCCCCCAACTATCGCGGCTCAACCGGGTATGGGAAAGAATTTCAGCAGGCAAACTTGTTCGACATGGGCGGAGGCGATCTCGAGGACGTGCTTGTTGCGGCCGACTTCCTGATGCAGACAGGGTATCCCGATAAAAAGAAGCTGATCGTGATGGGCGGCAGCTACGGCGGTTATCTTACGATGATGGCGGTTACCAAAGCGCCGACCCTGTGGGCCGCGGGCGTGCCCATCGTGCCTTTTGTGAACTGGTTCACCGAGATTCAGCACGAAGATCCATTGCTGCAGCAGTCCGACCGCGCAACCATGGGCGACCCGGACAAGAATCCGGATTTTTTTCGCGAGCGTTCGCCGCTGTTTTTCCTCAATCAAGTCAAAGCGCCTCTGCTGTTGCTAGCGGGAGCGAATGATCCGCGATGCCCTCCTGAAGAAACAACCCAGGTGATCGAAGCGCTAAAAAAGCAAGGCGGCGTTGCAGAAGCCAGGATCTACGAGAACGAGGGCCACGGGTTTTCAAGATCGAAAACCAGATCGACGCCTATCAGAGGGTGACGAACTTCCTGAAGGCACACGTGAAACCTGCAGACTGCGGCTGCAAGTTGACCGAGTAAGAAGTGGCGAGCCGGCCCCCCAGCTACCCCCAACCCCGTCAGAGCTGCAGGAAGCCGGGTCCTTGCTGGGATCCGCTTCACTGTCTTTGGCGGAAACAATTGATTTTCAACTCGCAAGAATGGCTTGAATTAAACCGGGGATGGTAAATTCGCGGGCTTCGATGTGCACGGGAAGCCCGAGTTCGCGCAAGGTTGCGGATGTGACGGGACCGATCGAGGCAAACTGAATGCCCGCCAATTCCCTGCGGGATGCGCGGTCCCCGCCAAGGAGGTGCATGAAATTCTTGGCACTCGAGGAACTGGTAAGAGCGATAAGGTTCGGGCGGCGCCCGGGATCACTCATCAGCATCCGAATACTCTTCTCGGAAGTCGCCGGCACCCTCGTCTCATAGGCTTCCACGATTTCGACCTTGGCTCCTAGATTGTGCAACTCGCGGGGAATCACGTCGCGAGCCACTCTGGCGCGAGCCAAGAGCACCCGCTTCCCCCGCACTTTTTCGCGCAGGCTCTCGACCACCGATTCGGCTATATATCGCCTAGGAACGACTTCCACTTTTAAACCCAGCTTCTCTAAAGCCGCCTTTGTCGACGGGCCAATGGCGGCTATCTGCAGGGAGCACAGCGCCTCCATCCTGATCTTCAGCCGTTCTAGCCGCGAGGCTACGGCGTCGACGCCATTGACGCTAGTCAGGATGAGCCAATCGAATTCGGCAATCCGCTTCAAGGCCGAATCGAGCCCCTGATAAGATCTCGGGGGACGGATTTCAAGGAATGGGATTTCGATGACTTCCGCGCCGAGATCTTTCAGTCCCGCCGAGAACGCGCTGGCCTGATGGGGCGCACGGCCGACGAGAATACGGGTACCGGCAAGAGGTTTGAGCTGGTTCATGGCTGCGGCGGTTGGGCGTTCTCGGTTCCGTAAACCTGATCGAGGATGGAAGCGCCACCACGGGAGAGCAACTTCTCGGCGACTTGCTCGCCCAAGGGTACGGGATCGGTGCCGTCGAGCGATTCGCGAAGCAGCGATTTGCCATCCGGGCTGGCGACAATCGCGTCGAGGTGAAGTTTCGCGCTCTGCCATTTGGCGCTGGCTCCGATCGGCACCTGGCATCCTCCGCCTAGCCGTCGCAGCAGAGCCCGCTCGCATGTGGTCTCGGAACGAGCAGCAAGGTCGTCGAGGAAGGAGAGGGCTTTTCGCACCGCACCGTCTCCTCTTCGTGATTCAATTCCCAGCGCTCCTTGCCCCGCCGCAGGGCACATCAGTTCTACCGGGAGGACCTGGCGGATGCGCTCCGTCTTCCCCAGACGTCGCAGTCCGGCCGAAGCCAGAATGATCGCATCGTATTCGCCAGATTCGAGCTTCCGCAGGCGGGTATCCACATTTCCTCTTAGGGGGTGAACGACAAGATCTGGCCGAACCGCTCGCAGCTGGGCTTCGCGACGCAGGCTGCTCGTCCCCATCCGCGCACCCTGAGGCAAGGCTTCAATGCCCGAATAATTCACCGAGCAGAACACGTCATGCGGATCCTCGCGCGTGGGAATGGCGGCGAGTTCAAAATCAGGCGCCAGCTCCGTTGGCAAATCTTTTAAGCTGTGGACGGCAAGATCGACGCGGCCGTCGGCCAGTGCCTCCTCAATTTCTTTGGTGAACATTCCCTTCGCGCCCACCTTCGCGAGCGCGACCTCGGTGATCTTGTCGCCGGTGGTGTGAATGATCTCGACCTCGACTTCGTGCCCCTCTCCCCGCAGGCGAGAGGCAATGTGATTCGCCTGCCAGAGTCCCAGTTGAGATCCGCGAGAACCGATCTTGAGACGCAACCCCTAGTTCCCTTGCCCTTTCTTAAGGTCTTCGGGAGCTTTGGCCTCAGCTTCCAGTAGACCTGGAGATTTATCGTGTAAATTGAAGATTTTACGGAACATTTCTACAAGGATCCCCATCTCTGGACCGGCAGCGGTCTTCAGCGTGCGGATCGGCATGTGCATGATCTTATTAATGATCCCATGGGTGAGAGCGTCGAGCGCCAGTTCCTGTTCGGGTGTGAGCTTGCCCAGGCGCCCGCGCACGCGATCAAGTTCCGCCTGACGAATGGTCTCGAATTGATCCTGCAGGGAAACAATGGTTGGAACGACATGAAGCGTCTGCAGACGCGCATGGAATCGCGCGACCTCGGTCTGAATAATGCTTTCGGCGTGCTCGGCTTCTTGCTTGCGGCTTTGGACATGTGATGAGACCGCCTCCTGCAGGTCGTCGATGTCATAGATGAAGATGCCGTCAAGCTTGTTCATCTCCGCGTCGACATCGCGTGGCACAGCGATGTCGATGAAAAACATGGGGCGGTTCTTCCGCTTGGCTAAAAATCGCTCACCGTGTTCGCGGCGAAAGATGGGCACGGGAGCACCTGTCGAGGTGATTACGACATCGGCGCGCTCGCAGTGATCGTAGAGTTGATCGAATCTGATCGCTTGCCCCCCGAAGCGCTCGGCCAAGGCACATGCGCGCTCATGGGTGCGGTTGGCGACGAATACGGGGCCGGCACCCCGGGCGATCAGATGCCGCGCGGCAAGCTCTGACATCTTCCCGGCGCCCACGATGCAGACGTGCTTGCCTTCGAGTGATCCGAAAATCTTGCCGGCCAGTTCGACAGCAACCGAGGCTACTGAGACCGACGATGAGCCCACCAGGGTTTCGGTGCGCACCCGTTTGGCAACCGCGAAGGCGCGAGTAAGAAGCAAGTCAAGAAGCGACTGCACGGTGCCGGCGGCGCGGGCGGTAGCATAGGCTTCTTTGATCTGACCAAGGATTTGCGGCTCGCCGATGACCATGGAGTCGAGGCTAGAAGCCACCCGGAAAATGTGGCGAATTGCATCGTCCTGGCGGAACTCGTACAGGTAGGGTTCATAAGGCGCCGGATCAACCTCAAAGTACTGCTTGAGAAAATGCCGCAGGTCGGTGCTGCCATTGGCCGTGTGGGCGACGATTTCCACCCGGTTGCAGGTACTTAGAATCAGGCCTTCGTTCATACCCGGAAGCGCCATGAGCCTTTGCAAAGCTTCCGGAAGCTTGCGCTCGGGGATGGCCAGACGCTCCCGCACTTCAACGGGCGCTGTCCGGTGATTCACCCCAAGCAGTTGCAGGTTCATGGTTTCCCCAGCTGATGAATCGTGCTGAAGTAATTCGCACCCCAAGCGATAATCGCCATGACAAAGGTTCCCGCCGCCAGATACGCAGCTCGCCGGCCCCGCCATCCCGCGCTCCAACGCATATAGAGAAGAAACAGATAAACCGCCCAGGTCAGCAGCGTTACCAGGATTTTGGGATCGCGGAAGTTGATATGCCCGAAGTTCATCTGCGCGATTACGAGCCCAATGGCCAATCCAGCGGTCATGAAGGGGAACCCGATCAGCAAAGAACGCAGGCCGATCTCATCGGTGACCTGAAGAGCTGGGAAGCGGGAAAGCAGCCACGCCGAGCGCTTTGCCTTGAGAGCCCGCTCTTGCAGCAGATAAACCAGGCTGGCGCTGAAGCTGAGCACCAGCGCCGCGTATCCGGAGAAAATCAGGGAAATGTGCGCGATCAGCCAGCCCCGCTTGGCGGTCTCCGAAGCCAGAACAAAAGGCTCCTGCCGCATTACACCCAAGAACGTCAGAATGAAGACCAGGGGAAAGACGACAATTCCAGGCGAGGTGGTCCCATAGACCATGTAGACCAGCAGGAAAACCACCATGATGAGGAAGGCCAAGATCGACCCCCCAAGTGGTAGAGTCGCCAGCCCAAGTTCGCCCTGCTGATTCACGGCCTCGGCGATCGCGACGAAATGAAAGACCATGCCGAGATAAGCGGCGTGCAGTGCGATTCGATCGAAGATTTCTCTGGTGCGGGTGAGCGCTACCAGCACGTACACGAGACCGAGCCCGTAGAGCGCGAGCGCAACTCGCAACCATAGGTTTGGCATGTGAAAACCGAAACGGCACGAATCCGGCCGTTCACCCCATTATATCGGCTCAGGCCATCCGTTCAGGGCTCTTCTCGCCTTCGGCTGGAGCGCTCCGGCTAGTTACGAGGCGCGCTTGAGGCGATCGCGATTTCGGGTGTTGCGAATCGCCTTGGTGTAGCCGTGGGTCTTCTTAGCCTGGCGCTCCAAGTGCTCCGCCTTGAGGCGGCGCGGACCAAACTCCTCGGGACGCACGCCGTCGATGGGCAGCAGGGTTGCCCGTGCTTTGAGCCGATCCAACGCTTCGAAGGGAAATGCCTTCACCTCGAGAAGCTCCTCCCAATGAGTGAAGTATCCATGTCGCTTGCGATGGCTGACGATGTTGTAAGCGACGTTTTTGGCAACCCCAGGCAGCTGGGTCAGTTCTTTAGGGCTTGCGGTATTCAGATTGATGATGTCGGCCATAGGGATCGATTGGATGACGCCGAGGAGCGTTGGTTTATTCCTCGTGTCAAGGATGAGCAATCAAGGAGCTCGGGCAACAGCACGCTGTCCGATGAATCCAAGGAAAGCTGGGGCTGTTTTGTGGGCCTGCACACGTCATGGAGCGGTGGCTGCCAAAATCCCGGATCGGCAAAGGCTTGCTGGTGGTGGCGGCCGGGTTGCTTGCTCTTGTCTTCAGCGCGGCTCTGCTGCTCAAGCACTACTGGCCTTTTACCGAGGGGGCGGTGCGACGCCGACTGGGCGAGGCCGCTTCTGCATCCGTACGCTTTCACAGCTTCAAGCCAAAGTACTTCCCGCCCGGTTGCATCGCTGAAGGCGTGGTTTTTCAGCGCGAGCAATCCGGCCCCCCGCTGATCACGATCGAGCGGCTCACCATTCGCAGCAGTTTCTTGGGTATGCTTCATCACCACGTCTCCATCATTCGAGCTGAAGGCGCGCGGGTAAACTGGCAGAAAGAGCAGAGCAAACCGGATCCGAAGTCCCCTGTTACGGTGGTGGACCGCCTGATTGCAGACGATGCCGTGCTGGATGTCCCTCGCAGTTCTCCTAGCAAGTCCCTGCAGTTCGTGTTTCACAAGTTGGAGGTGAAAAACCTCGGCGGAGGCGGTCAATCGAGTTTCATCGCCAAACTCGACAATCCGCTTCCCCACGGACTGTTGCTGGTTTCCGGTCATTTCGGGCCGTGGGACAATTTGGCTCGGGAAAAGACCGCGCTCGATGGCGAGTACAGTCTCCAAGATGCAGACTTGAGCGAGTTACACTCCGTCGAGGGCCTGGTTTCGTCCCAAGGACGATTCCGTGGGACCTTCGACAACCTGGCCGTTCAGGGACTAACCTCGACACCCGAACTGACCGTGGTCAGCACACATCACGGGTTGCCGTTAAAGACAGAATTCCTGGCACAGGTAAACGGCGCAACCGGCGACGTGATGCTTCGATGGGTAAGAGCACAGTTTGGAAAAGATGACCTCAGGGTACACGGGAGTATTGCGCGTAACCCCAGCGGGAGCCGCGTCGCCGCGCTCGCGATTGAATGCGAGCACGGAACAATCGAGGATACCTTTCATCCCTTCATCCATAGCGCGCAATCCCCTGTCACCGGAAATGTGCGGTTCCGCATGCAAGTGACGATCCCGCCCGGCAAAGAGAAGTTCGAAAAGAAGCTCGGGTTGGCGAGCACGTTTGACATCGAAAACGCGCGCTTCACGAGCGAGCAGACACAGCTGAGCTTAAGCAAGATCGCCCAGGTGCCTGACCAGAAACGCCCCGATCCCACAGTGCCGGCCAGCATTCGCGGCCGCGTATCAGTGGGAAACGGGGTAGCACAGTTTTCCGAGTTGGTGGTGACCGATCAGGATGCCCGGGCAGACCTTAACGGTGAATTTGGACTCCTTGATCAGCGAGTGAAGCTGCACGGCGAGTTGACGACGGCGGCCAGCCTGGCCAAAGCTACCCACGGAATCAAAGCAGCTTTCGCAAAGGTGATTGAGCAGTTCTTCAAGAAAAAGCCTCATGAAATGGCCGTACCGGTGAGAATCACTGGGACCTACCGCCGCCCTCAGTTTGGATTGGACCTCAGCAAGCGGATGTGACTTCAGTGCTTCTTCTTCGCGCTCTTGGCCGGCTTGGCGGCGGCCTTTTTTGCCAACGGCATTCCTGGCTTCTTCGCTTCCACCTTTTGCGCGGTGGCGGGCTTTTCGGCAGACTTTGATGCTTTCCCCGGCTCTGCACTTTTCACCGCCTTTGCGGGAGCCGCGGCGGGAACGGCAGGAGCAGGCTCGCCCTTGCCTTTCTTCTTCCCTTTGGTTGGAGTCTGTCCGGCTGCCTGCGCCAGAGTGGCGGCAGCTCCGGCTTTCCCCCGTCCCCTCTTGGGCGGAGGAGGGGGAGGGGGTGGTGGCGGTGCCAGCGGCTTCAAGAAGTTCAGGCGCTCAGTACGGGAGCGCATTTTTCCGTCGAGCAGCAGCATGAAAACGTCTTCTGCGATCTTTGGATAGGTGTGGAGTTGCGGCGTAATTTGCAACTCCGTCATCTCAGGCAGCGGGATCTTCTGCTGCACCTCACGCCATTTGGTAAAGAAGTTTTTGATCTTCTGCGCAACGGCTTGCTGCCGCGAGGTAACCGCCAGGAACAAAACCATCTCCGGACGCGCCCCCGACAGCAACTTCCAAGTTCGCGAAGGCGTGGCCGCCTCTTTTCCGGTGAGGCGCTTGGAAAGCTCCTTGGCGTGATCTTCGAGATCGCGCCAGGCTTCCGCCAAATCGCGCCGCGGGATCATCTTGCGGATGTCGGTGGATTCCTTTTCGGTCAAACGGGCGGTCAAGAAGTGAAGCATCGCAGGTGCGGGCGCGGGCGTATAGCCCAGATCCACCATCTGCTGACGCGTCTTCATCAATTGAGAAAGCCCGTTGGTGTCGATCTTGGCGGTAGTCCAATGCGGGCTCAATATCTTCAGCCAGCCTTCTTTTTCAAATACCCGTGCGACATTCAGGGGATCGTCTTCATACGCCAACTGCTCGATCTCGTATCCAATGGCGCGATCAGTGATGTACTCGATATAGTTGTTCTCTTTTGCCGAATCGTAACGCGCCTGGGTGCGCTCCTCGATCGGCCAATGGAATCGCGCCGCAAAACGGGAGACGCGAATCAATCGCGAAGGGTCTTCGACAAACGAGTAGTTGTGAAGAATGCGCAGAACTTTCAGCTCGATATCGGCCGCTCCGTTGAAGGGGTCCATCAGCAGGCCGCGAGAACCCGGATTCAACGATAGGGCCATCGCATTGACAGAAAAATCGCGGCGGCGAAGGTCCTCAATGATGGTCGCCGGCGTAACCACCGGCGGCTTGCCGGTCTTCTCATGACGCTCAATCCGGGCGCTGCTGATCTCGGCGCGAACCGCGCCCGGAAGCGTCAGATATAAGGTTCCGAAGTAGTCGTCGGCACCGCCAACCACGGCTCCCGCCCGTTCAAATTCCTTCTGTAGTTTGAGCGGATTCCCTTGGACAGTGAAATCCAAGTCGCGAATCGGGAAACCAGAAATAATGTCGCGGACGGCGCCTCCGGTGAGATAAAGATTCATCCCAGCGTTCCGCGCGACGTCCTGAACTAGGGCGACGCCCTTCTGCTGCTGGGGCGACAGCCGCAATTCCATCGTATATATGTAGTCAGCCATTCTGGGTCGTGAGCTGCTGCGCTACACCGCACCTGCTATCCCTGGGTCCCATCCAAATCGCAATATCCCGATTCTCCCGATTTCCACAGCCTGTGGAAATTCTTGGCCGGCATTGGATGTAAGTGCTTATAAATGAATAGGATGGTTTCATTTCGCCAGATTGAGGGAACTACAAAAAATAACATAACGTTATTATTTTGGCTACTGTTGAGCTGGATACCTGAAGGAAAGGGCGCAGGAAGTGCGAGAATCGGAAAGAATCGGCTCACCGGGTTCTTCAGCCTTGGGAGGACTTGGCGTCTCTGATGGCCAGAGAACCCGATCATCCGATCACCCGATTCCATGCCTTCGACCCACAAGAAAGTAATCGTTCGCAAGCTGGACCGCGACACCGTGAACGGCCATGTCGCCGCGCACTTTGTGCATGAGGGCAAGCTGGAACTCCTCAATACCACCGGCAACGTGGTGGCCATTGAGCTGCCGGACATCAAATGTGTTTTCTTCGTGCGGGATTTTGGGGACACCGATTCCCTATCCCGCAAGACGTTCACCACTCGTCCGCGAGCCGAAGGGCTCTGGGTAAGAATCAAGTTCAAGGACGGCGACGTGCTCGAAGGTCTCATGCCCAATGACTTGAGTCTGAACACCTCAGACGGGTTCCTCATCAATCCTCCCGATCTTCGCTCCAACGTTCAGCGCATGTTCATTCCGCGCACCGCACTCGAGTCCCTTACCGTGCTTGCGGTGATCGGCGCCACTCGACGCCAGCGTCGCGGTCCCGAGGATCTGCGCCAGGTACCCATGTTCGGAGAATGATCCGAATTCAAGCTGATCCGACTCCCTGGTTCGGTCAGGGCTCCTCCGATTTACAATGCGCTTTAACCCATGAAACTTTCTGAAATCGCACAGCAGCTGGGAACGCGGCTGGAAAATGGTTCTCCCGACCGGGAAATCAAGGGAATTGCCGGAATCGACAAAGCCCAGCCCGGCGAGCTGACCTTCCTTTCAAACCGGAAATATGCCTCGCTGGCGCGCACCACCCAGGCCTCAGCCATCATCGTCGCAGAAGACTTTCTGGCGGCGGATTCCGGCCCTGCTCTGCTGCGGAGCAAGAATCCCTACCTGGATTTTGCTCGCGCGCTCGAGTTGTTTTATCAACCTCCCCGCTATTCCCCAGGAATTCACTCGACGGCGGTCATCGCTCCATCGGCCAAACTCGGTCGAGACGCGCACATCGGTCCCTACGTTGTGATCGGCGAAGACGTGGAAATCGGCAAAGACGCTGTCGTGCTGGCACATGCGGTGATCTATCGCGGAGCCAAGATCGGCAACGACTTTGTTGCCCACGCCCACTCGATCGTGCGCGAGTTTTGCCGGATCGGAAACAATGTGATCTTGCAGAACGGCGTGGTTGTCGGCGGAGACGGTTTCGGATTTGCAAAGGACAGCTCCGGCCATTGGCGCAAGATCGTGCAGTCCGGTCCGGCGGTCATCGACGACGATGTCGAGATTCAGGCGAATGCTTGCATCGACCGCGCCAGCGTAGGCGAAACACGCATCCGCCGCGGCACGAAGATCGACAACCTGGTGCAGATTGGACACGGGTCGAGCGTCGGTGAAGATACGTTGCTTTGCGCCCAGGTGGGTCTTGCGGGTTCCACCGAAGTTGGAAACAACGTCATCCTTGCCGGACAGGTGGGAGTAGCCGGTCACTGCACGATTGGCGACGGGGCCATCGCCACGGCACAAACTGGGATTCCGAATGACGTTCCCGCGGGTGCCGTCGTGAGCGGGTATCCGGCGATCGATAACAAGCTGTGGCTGCGCTGCGTGGCTGTGTTCAACCGCCTGCCGGAGCTTGTGAAGTTAGTAAAAGGAAAATAGATCCGGTTTTTGGCTCACGCCCAAAGTCGCGGCCGGCAATTTCAGAAGCCTTCGCTCAAGAGACTGGACTTCACCGAACCTGCCGGGCAGGTTCGCTTTGATATTCCTCAGGCAGGCTGTCATTAATCGTTCTGCGAACTTTTTCCATCAACTCAGAACGTTCTCCAAACTGCGACGTCGGAATAGGCTCATGAAAGGTCACCACAACTTCTCCTGACTTAACGGCGAACCTGCCCTTCGGCATGACATGGTGAGTGCCAGCGATCGTAACCGGAACCACCGGGACCTGGCAGGTCTCTGCAAGATAAAAGGGACCTTTTTTGAAAGGCATCAGTTTGCCATCATAGGAACGGCCGCCCTCGACAAAGATGGTCATGTGGATTCCCTGGTTCACGACCTGCTCGGCGGCCCGTACTGCGGCAATACCAGCTTCGCGGTGGCCGCGATCCACCGGTACGAGCGACCCCATGCGCATCGCCCGGCCAAGGATCGGATATTTAAAAAGCCCATGCCTCGCCATGACCGATGTGCGCCGCGGAATGATGGGCAATAAAAGCGGCGGATCGATGTTAGAAACGTGGTTCGCCATGAAGATATAGGTGGCATTGGCATCCAGTTTTTCGAGACCAATCATCTTTACACGCACTCCTGCCAGGCGAACGCCAGTAAAGGCTCCCCACATGCCTAGCCGATAGAGCGGCATAATGTTTCCGGTGAGGAAAGCGTAGGGCATGCAGATCACCGCCACAATCGGCAAGGCGAGCGCCCAAAAGGCCAGCATGAAGACAGTTCGGATCATTGCGTTGACGTCCCAGACAACCACTGCAATCGTGCTCGTCTTTGCTCAGGGGTAATCGAGGGCAAGTCAGTGATTTCGTAGAACCGCATTTTGCGGCCCTCAAGCCTCCACTGGAATTCCAGGCGCTCCCCCTCTCGCCGCACGGCGATATGGATGGTAGCGCCGGGCCCTAACTTCTCGATCTCCTGCCCGAAGTCGCGGCCGGGCTTGGCTCCGTTGATGGAAATAACTTCATCGTCGGCCTTCACCCCAGCCTTGTCCGCATCCGTTCCCGGACGGACGCGAACAATCGTGGGCGGCCGATCGAACTTCTGCACCACATCGAAACCCGGGTCCGCGTAGAGCAGGTCCGAAGTTACGACATGAAGCCCGACCGGGGCGAAAAAGCTGTCCCACGGGATCTCCCGCACTCCGCTGACGTAGTCTGCAAAGAATGGACGGAAATCAGCGCCCGTCAGGGTCTCGACGGCATTGAGGACACCTTCGGTGTCGTCGAAAAACTTCCCACGCTTGGCATATTGTTGATTCATCCAGCGGAACAGCGTTTGCAGCGACTGCTTGCCATCGGTGAGTTCACGCATGCGCAGGTCGAGCAGAACTCCGAGCAATTCACCTTTGTTGTAGTAGGAAATGCTGCGTTCCGGCAGGCCAAAATAGGGATATTTTTCCAGCCAAGCTTCCAGGCTCGCCTGTTCCACCGACTGGCTCAGGTGTGCAGGACGACTCTGGAGCTCACGAATACCCTGCGAAAGACGATACAAGTACCGGTGCTCATCGAGCAGGCCTGCCTTCAGGCGAATGAGATCAGAAACTGCAGAATCCACCCCTTCGCTGAACCACAGTGCGGTCGTGTAGTCTTCGCCCGTGTATCCGACGGGCTCAAGCGATTGCGGGCGAATCCGTTTCACGTTCCAGAGGTGGAAGAATTCGTGCGCGCTGACCGAGGTGAAGGGGTCAAGGTCGTTGTCGATTTCCTCGCTCGAAACTGTAATGGCAGTCCCGTATGCGTGCTCCATACCACCGCCACCCGAATCTGCCGTAAAGTGAAAAATAAATGTGTAGGTTTGGAATGGGCAGTCGTTCATCCAGGAAGTCGCCGCCTCGGTGATCTTCTCGAGCGGAGGGACAATTCGCGGCAGGATGGAAGAAGCTTTCGCAGAATCCACCACCACCCGGTAGGTTCCGCACCTGCCGGTGAAATCAGTCTCCTGAAATGTCCCCATCTCGACCGGCGAATCCACCAGAAGATCGTAATTCCCAGCCGTCAGGCCGGCAGCTGGCTCAGGCTGGGCCGTCACGACCTTCCAGCCGGCGGGCACATTCTCGAACTTGACTTGGCTTTCCTCAGAACGAGTACTGTCCGTATACAGCAAAATCTCGGCGAGATTGAAAAAGGCATGTTGTGGATTGAGTTCCGCCCCGTAAGGGCCCGGGTCATTTACGAACATTTGATATTCAATACGCGCACCCTTCCCGGTTCCAGTCATTCGCCAGCGGCTCTTGTTCACTGGCGTCAAGCGGATGGGATTGCCGGCAAGATCGGAAGCCCGAATGGAATCCATGTACTGGGCAAAATCGCGAACCTGGTAGAGAGCGTTCCAGACCGGGAGCTGGACCTCCTGCGCATCCGGGCCCGGAGGAAGTTCCATGGAGACCTCGACCAGATGACGAGTCGGATCGGACAGATTGACCGTGTAACGGACCACCGCCTGTAATGCATGGCAAGGCAGCAGCAGCAGCAAGACCGTCGTTAAGGCCAGTCGCCCCTTTGCGCGCATTCAGTGCGCCGCCTCAAAGGGAGTAAGACTTCGCAGGCTCTGTGGCAACTTCTCATAGATGCCGCCGAAACCGCCGTTGGAAAGGATTGCAATCACGTCGCCAGAACGCATTTCCGGAGCACAGATGCGCACGATGGCGTCGACATCCTCGAGAACGCGCGCGTGGTGGCCGCCCTGCACGAGCTCAGCCGCAACCCAGTTCACGTCGAGCCTCTCATGCTCCGGGATTGATTCCGACTTAAATACGTTCGCAATGACCACCTCGTCGGCCACGGAGAGACTCCTTGCCAGTTCGCGTTGAAAGACATTACGGCGCAGGGTGTTCGATCGGGGTTCGAGGATTGCCCAAAGACGACGACCTGCATAGCGGGACCGCAGGGCCTTCAAGGTAACGGCGATGGCCGTAGGATGATGGGCGAAGTCATCGATGATGGTCATGCCATGGACCTCCGCTTTGACCTCCAAACGGCGTTTAACGCTCTTGAAACTCTTTAGGGCGGAGGCGATCGCGTCCGGCGAGATGCCGTAATTGCTGGCCAGAGCCGCAGCCGCCGTCGCGTTCCAGACGTTGTACTCACCCGCCAGAGCGAACTCGAAGTCAGCCCAGCGCGAGCCATTCTTCATCACTGTCCAGAGAGTCCCACTCGGGCTGAATTGGAGATTTTCGATTCTCCAGCTTGCGGCAACGCTTTTTCCATAGCGCTCGACCGGACAGAAGGCCTTCGCCACACAGCGCTGAATGCTCTCCCCGGTATCAAAGGCGACAATCCGGCCACGTTGCGGGACCAGATTTACCAGGCGTTGAAAGGCAGTTTCGACAGCCTCAAGGTCTTTATAGATGTCGGCGTGGTCGAATTCCACTGAGGTGACAATCAGGCCGTCGGGGAAATAGTGCAGAAATTTCGGGCCCTTGTCGAAGTAAGCCGTGTCGTACTCGTCGCCTTCGAGAATAAAATGGTCGCCCTCTCCGAGCTGAAAACTCCGGCCGAAGTTTTCAGCAATACCGCCGATGAGAAACGACGGTTTCCTACCCGCAACCTCAAAAATCCACGAAAGCATCGAGGTTGTCGTGGTTTTTCCGTGTGTGCCCGAGACGACCAGAACCTCTTTGCCTTTGAGAAATTCCGCGTGCAACAACTGCGGCAACGAGCAAAAGGGGATGCGCTGGTTGAGCAGGTGTTCGAGCTCAACGTTGCCGCGCGAGATGGCGTTGCCTACCACGGCCAGATCAGGCTTGGGCTCGAGGTTCTCAGCCGCAAAGGGCTGCGCCACCGGAATCCCGAGCGACTTCAGGAAGTCCGACATGGGAGGGTAGGAGGCGGCATCAGAACCGGTGACCTGGAACCCTCGTTCAGCAAGCATTCCGGCGAGCGAGGCCATCGCGGTTCCGCAGATTCCAATCAGATGAATGTGCTTCGTCATGTTTCTTCAGTTCGTATTCCTTCACCTCGTTAACGGCATTCTCACCACGAAAGGGGATCAAAATACACGAGGAAGTTAGATTGTAGGTGATTCTGTGATCGCGAGGTTGACGCCCGAAGCCTCGGCTTGAAGCCGCGCTTCGATGCCCAGGGGCAACGTGATGTTGGATCGTGAAACATGTCCTGACCGCAGTCCGTAAACAACCGGTACTCCCAGATCCCCCACTATTCTCATGATCACTTCTTCGAGCGTGTACGGCTGATGGCCGGGCTGAACGCAATCAAGCATCTCGCCGAAGATGATTCCACGAACTTCTCGGAATTTGCCCGCAAGTTTCAATTGCATCAGCATGCGGTCGATCTGATACGGCTTGGCCGCAACGTCTTCGATAAACAGCACCGTGTTCTCGGTGCAGATTTCGTAAGGCGTTCCCAAAGAAGCGACCAGCATGGACAAACACCCGCCGTAGAGGAGGCCCTCGGCGCAGCCGGGGACGAATACCTGCATTGCGGAATCGGCAGTGAAGTTAAAGTTGGGGCGATTCGCCCCGAGCGCCGCCGCCCATGAACCTGGCTCGACGCCGTCCTGTTTGGCGAAATCCTTCGCCACCATGGGACCGTGAAAGCTAACGAGGCCGGCCGCATGGGTCAAATGCATGGTCACGCTGGTGATGTCGCTGTAGCCGACAAGCACTTTGGGATTGGCGGCGATCTTGTTTATGTCAAGAAGAGGCAACAGATAGTTCGCGCCGTAGCCTCCCCGCGCGCATAAAACCGCGTTCACATCGGAGCGTAAAAACATGGCCTCGAGTTCGTGCGCACGGCGTTCGGCCGAGCCGGCAAAATAAAGATCGCGATCAAAGATGGAGTCCTCAAATACGACTCGATAGCCTAAGCCGCGCAAGGCTTCACAACCGGCATCGAAGTCCTGGCGAACGAAATAGCTGGCGGGCGCGACAATTCCGACGGTGTCTCCGGGGCGAAGTGAGCGAGGCTTGAGAGTTGCCGCTTTCCTTGATGCCGCCATACTAGAAAAGGTACTCGCCGCGGCAGATGATTTGCGCTGGTCCGCGAAGCAGAACTTGGCCGTCCCAATGCACAGTTTGCGTGCCGCCGGGAGCGTGCACCCGCACCGGCGACTTGGCGCGCTTGCTGAAGATCGACGCTACCGCCGCCGCGCACGATCCGGTACCCGATGATTGCGTTTCGCCTACGCCCCGTTCAAAAAATCTGACCTCAATGCTCTCCGCGTTCTGCACCTTCACGAACTCGACGTTGATCCCATGCTGAAAATCATGGTGCTTCCCGATCTCCGCGCCTTCTCCCTGCCAGCCGATGGGGAATTCGTCCACAAAAACCGAGAAATGAGGATTGCCCATCGAGACCGGAATCCCTCGAACCTCCCCGAACGCAACTTTGATCGAAAATTCGTCTCCGACCTGGGGTTCTCCCATGGCGGTTTCAAACTCGAAGCTCATATCCGTGTGCGAGATCAAGGTGCATGTCTTGACACCTGCCCCGGTGCGAACCGTCACTTTTTCACGCGGATCATCCGCGCAAAGGTAAGCCGCAACGCAACGCGTGCCATTGCCGGAAATCTCAGCTTCCCCACCGTCGGCATTCAGGAGACGCGCGCGGATGTCCGCGTCCTGCGCCGGAAATAACCACTCCACCCCATCGGCGCCGACCCCGTTGTGGCGGCCGCAGATCGCCCGACTGAAAGCCGCCAGATCGGGGGGCGCGTGCATTCCATCGATGATCAGGAAGTCGTTCCCGCAGGCGCTGGCCTTGGTGAATGGAACCGCCGTCATTCCGCCTGCACCGGGCCGAGGGCGGCCACACTGTCGAAGATTTCAGAGGTGCGAAGCAAAGCAAGGATGCGCGCTTGCTTGTCGCGCGTCCCCTCGCAGTCAAAGCGCACGCGTACGTGCACAGGGGTAGCAGCGACTTGAACGTTCTGCATCATGGAGTGCAGTGGCTCGAGCAATCCGTTCACCGCCTGCCCGACTTCCTCTGCGCTTTTGCCGGTCACTTCATAAGAATGAACCATGATCTTCAAATTCAGAAAACCTTCCACCAACCCGAGCAAGGAAAGCACCCCGAGCACCAGCACGGTGGCGAAAATTGCAGTCACGTAGAGCCCCCCACCCACCGCCATACCGACCGAGGCGACTACGAACAAGGTTGCTGCCGAGGTAATTCCGGTAACCAGATCTCCCCGAGCGTGGATGATCGAACCGGCTCCGATGAAACCAATTCCCGGAATGATCTGAGCAGCAATGCGGGTGTGATCGCCGGTGTGCTGGCCGGCAAGCTGATCGGAAAGCACCGTGTACATGGCGGCGCCCACGCAAATGAACAGATTGGTGCGCAGTCCTGCCGGACGGTGCTTCGCCTCGCGCTCCAGGCCGATGATGCCGCCGAGCACGGCTGCAATCACCAACCTCCACAAATCTGACCAAACTACGGTGATGTGCACTGCCCGTCCTGAATGGGATGATTTGCTCGGATTCTAACACCGCGTGAGCACCGCGATGAGTGGCTGCCCGAGATGTGGTTAACGCGGCTGATTACTCTTGCGGGTTCTATAGATCGTCGCCGGAGGCTGCCCGCTGATGTGAAGGACCAGTATAGCGTCTAACTCATCTCGGTTGACGTTTTTCGCCACCTCGTCGGAATTCAACGACACCACATAATCCACATAGGAGGAAGGATGCGCGAGTGCCCTTTCCCACAATCCCTCTGGGTCCGTGGGACCCTTCCAGGGGCGGTGGTTTCCCTCATTGATGACATGCGAAAGGGGAATGCCCGCGCGCTGGAAAGCGCCGGGATGATCGCCAAGGTACATCAGGAAATTCGAATTCGGCGGCAGGGTTTCAAAGATCGACGCCAGCTGCTTTTCGAGCGCAATCCGAGAGCGTGCATTGACCACGGCTTCCTGGTAGCTGACAACACCCGTTTGCCAGGCATGAGCGTAGGTCACAAAGATGAGGCACAGAAAACCTGCACCAATCGTCACGGCGCTGCGGGTGGCCGGAGCGAAGCGGATCAAGCCGTAGGCGGCGATCGCACCAAGAACCGCGAACGCGGGAATGAATTCGACGCCATAGCGCACGTTGTAATAAGAAAACGGCCACCAGACGGGAACGAAGATTGGAACGCCGCCATGCGCGATCGACTGCATATAGAACGGCACGGGGAGCCATAACAAAAGTGTTGGCCAGAGCTTTCGTTGAAATAGTGCAACGATGGTTGTCCCCAATAGCAACACAGCTACCCAAAGCATTTGCAAAATCCTGGTGGCAAAACTCTGGCTCTGTTCAAAGATTCTTCCCGCCGCAAGGTTGAGCTGCGCTGCTTTGAAGAAATAGTGAAACGAAGTCTTCAGATCCCCGCTTCCGGGATGCGGCGGGAAGCCCTGAACAGCGGTCCTTTGCTCGATCGCCTTGGCGGAATAGGGCCCATTGGCGAACTCCAGGGCATTGCCATAAACAGCGGCGTTATAACCTAGCCAGAGTGCGGGAGCGATGGCAGCGATGAGGGCAAGCTTCACCACGCCAGGCCGCAATGGCGAGAAGCTGGCAGTCAGTGCCAACCCCACGGCAATGGTTACGACCACAGCCGACAGGAACCACCCGTCGTAACGGGTGAGATTCGCCGCCACCAGGCACAATGCCGTCCAAACCAGCGCGCGGTTGGCGCGGCTATGATCTGCTCGGCGGCAGAGCTTCAATGCTTGGGCAAAGAAGACCAGAGTCCAGATGAAGAAGGCGAGATACACTGGTTCCGTCATTGCCGTGGCCTGCAGGTAAATGACGTTAGGATTTAAAGCGAACCCGGCAGCGGCCAGCCACGAGGTAAACCTCACGGTTGCCCGAGTCTTGGAGTCGGCCGCATCCGGGAGAACCGTCCGCACCAGCCTGAAAATTCCGAGCGTACCGAATACATAGGCCAGCATGGAGGGAAAGGAGCCCCCGATTCCGGTGTGCCACAACCAGCGGAAAGCCACGAACGGAAGCATGAGAAGATGCGGCAAGGGCAACCAGACGGTGCCGAGTTGTAGCGGTCCCGGCGTCCGCGAGTCGATCACACGACGCGCAATATTCATGTGCGCTACGGCATCGCCGAAGAGCAAGATCTGGTCCTGCCGCAGAAAGTACAGGAACGCAGCAATGGAAATGGCCGCGGCTATTTGCGTGACCAGGAGAAGGTCGGTGTCGGCTTTCGGCGCTGGATGTTTCATCCCAGGTGAGTCAGTTCACGAAATACCCCGAAGCGCCCGTCGATGTCCTCTCTTGTAAGCGACTGCAGGCGCTCCGTGCCAAAACGCTCGACGGCGAAAGATCCCATCACTCCACCGTAGAACAAAGCCCGCTTGATGACTTCACGGTTGATTTCACTCTGTGAGGCGATGTATCCCATGAACCCGCCGGCAAAGGAATCGCCTGCGCCCGTCGGGTCGACGACTTCCTCAATCGGTAGCGCTGGCGCCCGGAAGGGATGGCGGCCGATCCCAAACGCCCCTTCGCGGAAGAAAATGGTAGCGCCATATTCTCCATGCTTGATGACTAGCGCCCGCGGTCCCATCGACAGCACTTTGCGCGCTGCCCGAGGCAAGCTGGGCTCATTGGCGAGCATTTTGGCCTCACCGTCATTGATCAGCATCACGTCGACCCGCTTCAGGGTTTCCCGCAAGTCGGCGTTCGCGCCCTGAATCCAGAAATTCATCGTATCCCCACCCGTCAGCTTCACCTCAGGAAGGTGCCGGCGGACCGCGGATTGCAGCGCCGGATGGATATTGCCCAGGAAAAGAACCTCAGAATCCTTGTATGCCGCGGGGATGCGCGGCTGGAATTTCTCAAACACGTTCAACTCGGTAAACTCGGTCTTCGCTTCATTAAGGTTGTCGAGATAGCGCCCACCCCAACGGAACGTCTTCCCCTTCGCGTGTTCAATCCCACCCGTGTCGACACCTCGCTTCTTCAGCACGTTCTCGTGCTCGGCGGTGAAGTCTTCGCCGACGACAGCCACCACGCGCACATCCGTGAAGTAACTGGCGGAAAGAGAGAAATACGTCGCCGATCCGCCCAGAACGTTTTCCTCGCGACCGGCTGGGGTAGCGATGTTATCGAAAGCAATGGATCCGACGACAAGTATGCTCATGTAGGTTGTGTCATTCCGAACCGCGTTAGGGGCGAGAATCTCTTTTTAGGTTTCCAGATACTTCGAAAGAATCAGCTTCAATCTGTCCTTGGCGGCTTGCGGAATCTTGCTTCGATCGGTAATGATCGCGTGCTCCAGGGCCGAACCGCACTTACAACTTCGTTCTCGGGGCATAGCGGCTACCGCTTCACGGACCACGTTGCAGGCATTTTCGGCGTTCTTCACCAGCACGGCAACAATCTGATCCACCGTGACCGAATCGTGGTGGGGATGCCAACAGTCATAATCTGTAACCATGGCCACCGTGACGTAGCAGATCTCAGCCTCGCGAGCAAGCTTCGCCTCTTGCAGGTTGGTCATGCCAATCACATCCATCCCCCAGCTGCGATAAAGATTCGACTCTGCCTTTGTCGAGAACTGCGGGCCTTCCATGCAGATGTAAGTGCCGCCGCGTTTGCCGACGACGTTGGCCTTCCTGCACGCCGCCCCTACGGTCTCCGACAGCTGCGGGCAAACCGGGTCAGCAAAGGCTACGTGAGCCACCACACCATTTCCAAAGAAAGTGTCAACGCGGTGTCGCGTACGATCGACAAACTGATCGGGGATCACGAACTCCAGCGGCTTGTGCTCTTCCTTGAGGGATCCAACCGCGGAAACCGAAACAATGCGGTCGACGCCGAGCTGTTTGAATCCGTAAATGTTCGCCCGAAAGTTCAGTTCGCTTGGCAGGAGGCGGTGTCCGCGCCCATGACGCGCAAGAAATGCGACCTTCTTGCCTTCGAGCGTACCCACCACGTATGCGTCGGATGGCGCCCCAAATGGAGTTTCCTGCGGAACCTCGTGAATGTCAGTGATGCCGGGCATGTTATACAACCCGCTACCACCAATGATTCCAATTTCTGCTTGCGCCAAGACAGCCCCTCGTTCGAAGTTAGGAATCGCGATTATACAATCTCCGCTACCAAACGTCCCTCTCGGCCGTCTATCAGAGAGTGCGGGACGCAAAACAAGGCGGCGGATTCATTCCTCAGGTGGCGGCGTTCGCGGTCGTCCTCGTCGGCGGACTCGCACTAGCAATGCCGCGGGGTGATGGGCGCAGTTCCAGCGCAGCTCCGATGGTTCATCTTTCCCAAAGCACCATTCAGATGGGCATCGACCAAGGGGAGATCGCGAAATTCCAGAAGCTGTTCTCGGTGACCGTCGCCCAGCTGTTTGAACAAATGGTTCCTAAGCACGACGCGCAAGTCGGCGCTTTCTTTATCGATAAGTATCTCGTGACCAATTCCCAGTTCAAAAAGTTCGTCGACCGGCATCCTGACTGGCAGCCGGGTAAGATTCCACCCCGGCTGGATAACGGCAACTACCTCAAGCACTGGGTGCAAGACTCTTTTGCCGCCGATAAGGGAAATCATCCCGTCGTGAATGTGAATTGGTATGCCGCGACCGCCTATTGCCAGGCGCAGGGCAAGCGTCTGCCATCCGAGGCGGAGTGGGAATACGCGGCGCGAGGAGGTTCGGACTCGCGAGTATTCCCTTGGGGAGACGAACCAGCCAGCCCGAAACTCGCGAACTATTCGTCCAGCAAACTTCGCACGACCTCTCCGGTGGGGAGCTATCCGCCGAATGGTTATGGAATTTACGACATGGCGGGTAACGTGTGGGAGTTCCTGGCCGACGAATGGGGCAGGTATCGTGCGGGCACATCGAACACCACAAACCGGGATGCTTCGCGAACCTCATTTCTCGAGGTTCGCACCCGGCGGGTAATCCGCGGAGGCAGCTTTGATGGAGACCCAATCAACCTGTGGGTGGAATATCGCGACAGCCATCCCCCGGACGGCTCCCAGGCGTTTGTGGGATTCCGCTGCGCGAAGTGAGACTACCGAGGAGTCGCGGCGTCCGCGAACACAAACCCCCGAAAGGCGTCGGTAATGCGCGGATCAATCGTTTCGGTCACCAGAACCGTGTTGCCTTTCACGTCAAGCACAATCGCACCATCTTCCGTCTTCCAGCTATGACTGCCGCTTAAGGTGAGCAGATTTTTCAATTCGGACGGCAACTCAGTTCCTGCCGGAGCGCTGGCATTCTTGTATCTCTGCTGAATTCCTCGCGCATAAACAGCGGCAAACTGTGCGGCTGCCTTTGAATTCGCCCAACGCGAGACAAACACCAGTCCCAGGGGGCCTGCAGGGTTGCCCTTTGGCTTGACCGAGTAATAATACCCGCCCCGCCAATTTGGATAGATTCTTTTCGCGTCCCTTTCGCTCGCATACTGTTCAGCCAGCATATAGACGTCGAACTCACCAATCGCTCCGACGTCGAAACGATCATATTCCTTGAAAATGCTTTTGAAATCGGGCAATGGGAGGGGTGCAAGATGTTCGCCGGCCAGATACGTCTGGGGCTCCATGATCTCCCGGCTAGTGCGCGGAGGGTTTTGGAAGGTCATGGCAAACGCCTGCTGCTTTCCTCTCGCCCGCAGCACCTCAGCTTCAAATTCCAGTCCGTAGCGGTAGGGAAACGTCAGCGACTCTTTCAGGAAAATGGGGGCATTGCGATACTGCACACTATCCGAGCCCCCGGTTGCCATGTCGGCGCTGAGAGTATCCACGATGTCGGGTGAGTCGCTGACTGAGCGATGCACCGGCGCTAGAATATAGTCGAGAAGAACGACCATGGCTTGTCCTTCCACGACGGCTTGGCGCGCCTCGCTGTCTTCATCTTTGGTGAAATCCTCAGGGCTGAGATTCTTTTTCTTGTCGAGGTCTTCTTCGCCGCGGCGAAGCCATTTGTCCAGGCCAAACGACTGATCTTGCAGCGCATGCGTCAGCTCGTGCGCCAGCACAGGGCGCTGGAGATCGGGAATCACCCAATCGAGCAGATTCACCGTTTTCGTTTTGGCGTCGTAGTAGCCGGCGATCTGCTCTTCCAGCAGCGACACCAGAAACCTTTGCAGATCAAAGTCCTTGGGCAGAAGACCGAACTTCTTCAGAACAAACTCCGTGCGCCGGAGCCGCTGCACGTCTTTGTCCTCGGCCATGCTCTTCTCCAAATAGGCGACCACTTCGTCCCGGCTGGTGAGGCGCCGCTTTACGCCGTGCTTGATATCAAGAGCGGTGTCCTTGCCGGCGAATTCAAGGATTGTGTCTACATCGCGGAATAATTGTTCCGCCTGCTGCGGCGTGATTTTGGTCTCTTTGGAATTACTGGAGTCGGCGGTCTTTGAGCTGTCGGTGGGGGACACTGCACCCGAATCTCGAGTCTTCGCCGCCCCATTTTCCGTGGGGTTTGACACCCGGGAAACGTGCGAGCCGGAAGACGGAGTCGAGTCCGCCCCGGTGAGGTGGGCCGCCGAAATCAAAATCCAAAGCCAAACAGCGGCGGATACCAGATACTTCCGCGAAACAGAACGCATTGCTTAACGATACTGGCGGGGAAACCAGCACGCAACTATTCGAGCCTTAAGGGGTAATGGCACAAGGAAGAAGAGGATGAGTGGTGGACCTTAATGACCCGCGTCCAGCCGCGCCATTTCCTCCGGGAATAACGGATTCGCCGGGAACTCCTGGTGTAACTGAGAGAGGATTTGGCGCGCGCTCTGCTTATCATGATCCCGAACGTAAGCAATGGCGAGCAAGATGTCGGCAAAGGGCGCAAGATAATGTCCGCGCTCGGAGACAAGCTTCAATTCCTTGATGCCTTCTTGTTTGTCACCTGAGACTCCGCCCAGGCGCACCAGCCAGCGCACCGGCGCCGCCATGCTCCCGATAATGTATTTGCTGATCCCACCCGCGATATGTGCATCGTAGTAGCCGGGATCGGCGGCGAGGGTCTTGTCGGCCCATTTTGCGGACTCTTTTGTGAAGTGCAACGACGTAAGGTTGCGCTTCTCAATGAGCGCCGCGTAGTCGGCCTGAAGCCCATTGCACAAGGTCATCGCGAACAGAGCATTCTTGTCTTTCGGGTCTTTGGCCAGCCTCGCCTGGCCGAGCTCCATGGCCTTTTCAACGGCCTCGTTGAAGCGGGCGCGGACCGCAGGATCCGGGCTGAGCTTCGGACGGTTGTCAAACTTCTTGTCATCCTCGTAGAACTGGGATTCGAGCACGCCAAGGCGATGAAATTCAGAGAACAGCAGCCCGGCCGCATCCGAGGTCGGGCCCAGAGGGTCCTGCGGATGGGTTTGCTCGTAGGTGGCAAAAACGTTGTGTGCCCCCGCGAAATCCAGGTTGTAAAGCAGGTGAAAGCCGCGATCCAGGGGAGGCATGCTCACCCCGAGGTCAGCGGCATGAGCGCACGCCATTGACCACGCGACGAAGCAAACGGCGGCTTTGAATCTCGTCCCCATTCGGTTCCTGAGAAGTATAGATGCGCAGCCGGGATTCGCTTCTGTCAAATGCTGTAAAAGAGTTGTCAAGGTAGACGCGGCTAAGGTCCAGAGCTGGTTGCTGGCCGGTTCTTGCTGCTGAGCCAGGGGGGGAGAGCCACTTCGGTTCCAACCATTCATTGAACTTCCGGAACTTGCCGGGGGCCGGAAACGCCACAGTAAAATAACCTTTCACCGCCTTCGGTTGGAGCTCGTCATCTTGAAACATCAGACTTTTTGTCTTTTGATTCTGTCACTTACCTTCGGTGTGTCGTTGAGCGCACAAGAAGCTGCCTCGGTTGCCCCGGCGACCGGACATATCACCGGCACTGTAACCGATAACAATGGCGACACACTCTCGGGCGCGACCGTCGTACTCCAAGGCCCGGGCGCGCAAGACTCGCGGAAACTCGAGTCGAACGATAACGGCTTTTTCGACTTCGATCAGCTGGCGCCAGGAACCTATCAGGTGACCGTGAGTGCCCCGGACTTCACCCAGTGGAATTCGCCAGAACTCTCCCTCACCCCCAGCCAATACATGATTCTGACCGACTGCACGCTGCGAGTTGCCTCGGTAGCCACCACCGTGAACGTTGCCTACCGGCCGGAGGAAATCGCCACCGAGCAGGTCGAAATTGCAGAAACGCAGCGCGTGCTTGGCATCATTCCGAATTTTTATGTGGTCTACGATCCCAACCCGGCTCCTTTGACAGCCAAGCTGAAGTACCACCTTGCATTGAAGACTTCGACGGACGCATTCACCGTGCTCGGAATAGGTGCCTTTGCTGCGATCAATCAGGCTGGGGACACGCCGAACTATCCTCAAGGTTGGAACGGCTATGGAGAACGCGTAGGAGCGGCTGCCGCGGACGGATTATCCGACATCATGATCGGGGGCGCAATTTTGCCGTCGCTGCTGCACCAGGATCCCCGCTACTTCTACCAAGGCACAGGCAGCACGAAATCTAGGGTTTTTCATGCGATCTCCAGCCCATTCTTGTGCCACGGAGATAACGGAAAGTTGCAGCCTAATTACTCGAGCATCGGCGGTGACCTGGGATCGTCGGCACTTTCCAACCTGTACTATCCTGCTTCGGACCGGGGTAGCGGGCTGGTATTCCAAAATTTTGCCATCACCACCGGTGAACGGATGCTCAGCAGCTTGGTTCAAGAATTCGTTCTGAGCAAGCTGACGCACAAAAGACAATAAGCCTCGACGATCACTCTGCTTTAGACCCGTTTGACCGACGGTAGCCCCTCTGCTACTGTCTAACGTTTCCTCGGCCGTTTCTTTCTTCGCCAGCCTTCGTAGCCTCTGGGGTAAGCGCTTGGAACTGACCAAGGAGGACACGAAGAGGCACGAGGGAAGCCCAACCCGCCCGGAAATAGAATCGAGTCCGCCATGGCCATCAAGTTCCGCGGAGTGGATTTCATCGACTTCGATACTCTGCTCAGCGAAGACGAGCGCCTTGTCCGCAACACCTCTCGCCAGTTCATCGAAGACAATCTCATGCCGATTATCGAGGAGTGCAACCGCGCCGGGCGGTTTCCGCGAGAACTGGTGAAACCTATGGCCGAGCTGGGATTCTTCGGCGCCAGCCTCAAGGGCTATGGCTGCGCGGAAATGTCGAACGTGGAATACGGCCTGGTGATGCAGGAACTCGAGCGCGGAGACTCGGGTGTACGCTCGTTCGTCAGCGTCCAATCGGCGCTAGTGATGTATCCGATTTATGCCTTCGGCAGTGACGAGCAGAAGCAGACCTGGCTTCCCGCATTGCGGTCCGGCGACAAGCTCGGCTGCTTCGGTTTGACCGAACCTGACTTTGGTTCCAATCCGGGGGGGATGCGCACCCGGGCTCGCAAATCAGGCGACGACTACGTTCTCAACGGCGAGAAGATGTGGATCACGTCGGGCTCGATTGCCGATGTAGCTGTGGTCTGGGCCAAAGTTGAAGACGAAGACAACCAGATCCGGGGATTTCTGGTGGAAACCGATCGCCCTGGCTTCCGCGCCGAGGACATTCACGGTAAGTGGTCGCTGCGCGCCTCGGTGACCTCTTCCCTTTCCATGCAGGATGTACGCGTGCCGGCATCGAATCTCCTCGGAAAATCCGGGGGGCTGAAGTCTCCGCTGATGTGTTTGAACCAGGCACGCTATGGAATCGCCTGGGGAGCGATCGGCGCGGCGATGGCGTGTTATGACTGCGCCCTGCAGTATTCGCTTTTCCGGAAGCAGTTTCACGATCAGCCCATCGCCTCGCACCAGTTGGTACAGGAAAAACTTGCCTGGATGATCAATGAAATCACCAAAGCCCAGCTCTTGGTCCTGCAGGTTGGACGGCTCAAAGATCAGGAGAAAGTCCGACACCAGCACATCTCCATGGCGAAGCGCAATAACGTCTGGATGGCACTGGAATGCGCTCGCCTGGCTCGGGACATCCTCGGCGCGAACGGTGTCGCCGACGAATACCCCATCTTTCGACACATGGCAAACCTTGAGTCAGTAAAAACTTACGAAGGCACCCACGACATCCATACGCTGATTATTGGGCAGAGTGTGACGGGAATCGACGCGTTCTGAATGGACAGGCACATAAAACACACCAGTCGCGCATCTTTCCAGGTAGCGCCCGTGGGCACAATCAGGGGAGGTGGGTATCCATTCAGGTCTGCTGATCAGGTCTGCTGAGCTCCCTCGGGTTCTTACTTCCTGCCGGGATGGTCTTCGCGCCATGATGCTGCGGACGCTTGCCGGGCTCGTCGCCGCGTGGTTCGTTTCAAGCGCCCCGGTTTTTGCCTTCCCTCATGCGGACCGGGTCATCGTGCACAAGAAAGAACACACGATGGAACTTATGTGCAACGGGAAGGTGCTCAAGACTTATAAGGTTGCTCTGGGACGCAGGTCTGGACCGAAGGAGCGAGAAGGCGACCTGCGCACCCCTGAGGGCAAGTACGTCATTGACCGGCGGAATCGGCAGAGCTCGTGCCATCGATCGCTGCATGTTTCCTACCCCAACGCGGCGGACCGGGCGCGTGCCCGCAGACTCGGAGTTTCCCCGGGCGGCGACATCTCTATCCATGGTCTGCCAAACGGCTATGGCTACATTGGCGCCGCGCACCGTCAGCATGACTGGACCTATGGCTGTATCGCGGTTACGGATGGGGAAATCGAAGAAATCTGGAAGCTGGTGGAGAATGGCACGCCGATTGAGATCCTGCCTTAGGATCTTGCCCGTGGTTTCGTAGAACCAGCAAAGGCCGGCCCAGGCCAGCCCCGCTGGCCAGAAGGGATATGCACAAACGTTGCACAAAAGGCGTTGCGTCCCGGGGCTGGCTGCGCTAGCCTGATTGTGCTCTCGCGATGGATCTCCCCTCCTTTTCTCATCCACGCCCCTGACTTGCACACGAGCTGCATAGCTGCTGCCGGATGATGGGTTTGGGACGAATTACCCACAAGATATGGTGTTTTATTACTTGACCCCGGCGCAATTTCGTCGGTACAGTAGCTTCAATCTGTGCCCGCCCTATCCAGCCTTGGGACGGGTTCGCCTTGGAGCGAACGGCGGAGGAATCAATTTGGTTAACCCGTCCAACGTGGGCTGCCGTCAAATAAGTATGGCGTTGGTGCCTCCGTCCGCAACTACAGTCCCTCGATTTGCCGTTCGCCCGCAAACCACGTGCAGCGGCGCTCGAGGTGACCTGGCCTGAAAGGGAGTTGTAAGTTGCTAAAACTAAAGAAGCTCCAGATCCTCGGATTCAAGTCGTTTTGCGACCGCACCGAACTCAAGTTTCACGGAGACGGTGTCGCCGCAATCATCGGCCCCAATGGCTGCGGCAAGTCCAACATTGCAGACGCCATTTCCTGGGTGCTAGGCGAGCAATCCGCGAAGACGCTGCGCGGATCGCGTATGGAAGACGTTATCTTCGCCGGAACGAGAGACCGCAAGCCCACAGGCATGGCTGAAGTGTCGCTCACGCTGATCGATCCCGAGGTGTACGACGGTCCTGACAAGAACGCTCCCACCGAACTCGATGTGCAGGACGATATATCGGATGAGGATTGGGATGAAGCCGGGGTTCGCGCCAAGGCGGCCAAAGACGTGGAAGAACGAACCGAGGACGCGCAGCCGGGAAGAACCGAAGAAGTCGCCGCTCCACGACGCAGAAACAATGTGGTTTCAATTTCTTCCGCGTTTCCCGACGATGAACCGATGTTCGCTGCCTCGCCACTCGCCCAGGCGGCGGGCGGTGAGGGCAACCGCAGCTCCAGCTCTATGGGTGCTTCGGAGGTGGTTCTTAAAATTCGCCGGCGCAAGTTCCAACAGCAGTTTCGAGCTGGCGAAATCAATGTCACGCGACGCTTGTTCCGATCGGGTGACAGCGAGTATCTGCTCAACGGCAAACTGTGCCGGCTTCGCGACATTCAAGAACTTTTCATGGGCACTGGTCTCGGACCTGAGTCCTACGCTCTGATCGAGCAGGGACGCATTGGCCAGATCCTCAGCAGCCGCCCGACGGATCGTCGGGCAATCATCGAAGAAGCTGCTGGGATCACTAAGTTCAAGACCAAGAAACGACTGGCAGAGGCGCGACTCGAAGATGCCAAGCAGAACCTGAACCGGGTTAATGACATCTTCGACGAAGTCACGCGCCAGATGAATTCGCTGAAACGCCAGGCATCCAAGGCCGAACGGTACGCCCGCCTGCGAGACGAGATGCGGGGCAAACTAAGGGTGGTGGTTGCGAGCAAGTTCGCACAATTCGATCAGCAAACCGCCGACCTCGACGCACAGATCCAGGCAATTACCGACGAAATGCGCCAGCAAACACTGGCCGTCCAAGAAATGGAGGCGGAACTCGGCGAACGCACCCAGCGCGGATACGCAATCGACAGCGAAATTCGCGAGAATGCCGGACGCCTCAGCGAAATCAAGCTGGAAGCCGATCGCAACCAGGCGCAACGCCGTCACAACCAAGAACGCTGCACAGAATTGACGCTGCGAAATGCTTCCTCGGAAGCCGACCTTGCACAAGCCCGCGCCCGGCTCACTTCGCTCGAAGAGGAATTGAATTCCAATCGCCAGGTGCTCGAGTCGGCAGCGGCAGAGCTCGCCGCGGCACAGGCGGAGCTCGAAGCCAGCCACCAGCAGGCGGAACTTGCCTTGATGTCGCTGGCTGAACTGGAGAAACAGCAGGAGCAGTCGCGCACGGCCATTTTCGAGTCGGTGGCTGCTGTTTCGAACCTCCGCAATCAGCTGACGCAGGCAGAAGAACGCATGGCCTCCGCCGACCGGGAAGCGCAGCGGCTGCAAGCAGAAATGGACGCGGCGCGTACCCACGCCGAAGCCTTTGGGGGTCAGCGGGGGCAGCTCGCAATCGAGTTCGAATCCGTATCTCAACGGGTTGAAGCACTCACCCTAGAAATCGTCCGCACACGCGAGTTGCTGGAACAGAAGCGCAAGCAGGAAGCGGAAACGAAGAACCGTCTCGACGGCCTGCGGGCAGAGTTCGCAACCGCTCTCGGCAAAAAGGGCTCCCTCGAGGCGGTGATCGCCGAACATGGATACTCTACCGAGTCCGTTCGCCGGCTGTTCCAATCCGGTGCATTGCAAGGCGGGCGGGCTCCGGTGGGCGTGCTCGCCGACTTTCTCGAAGTCGAACCGCGCTACGAAGCGGTCGTCGAAGATTTCCTGCGCGACGAGCTCAACTACATCGTCGTAAAGTCCTGGGATGCCGTGGACGAGGGCCTGCGCGTACTTCGTTCCGATGTCGATGGCCGCGCCACGTTTCTGGTTCATCCCGAGGATTCCCAAGCGCGGTTCTCTTTTGTCGTGCCCGACGGACCTCCGAGCCCCCAGCCGGAGTCCATTGTGCCGCTAAAAACCACCATTCGCGTGCTCGACGGCTTCGGGAAATCGCTCGAGGTGATTCTGCCCAAGCTGCGCGACGGATATATCGTTCCCAATCCGGCATTCGCTCGCGACCTGGCGCTCGAGAATCCGGATGCGTTCTTCCTTTCGCAGAGCGGCGAATGCTTCCACAACGTGACCGTCACCGGAGGCAAGCAGCGCAGCGAGGGGCCCCTGTCGATGAAGCGCGAGCTCCGCGACTTGCTGCGACACGTGGAAGAGCTGGAACTAGCCCTGCGTAACCAGGAAGCCTGTGTGCTGAATCTCGGCCGGGAGATCAAAGACCTCACTTCCCTGCTGGAACGGCTCGAAGCTGACAAGCGCGAATCCGAAAAACAGGTGATGACCTCCGGCCACGCTCTGCAGCAACTGGACAACGAGATGGCGCGGGTGCGCGAGCGCTGCGGCATCTGCGAACGCGAACTGGCCCGTCTAGCCTCCGAGCGGGCAGCGCAAGAAGACATCATTCGTCTTAAACAAGTTGGGATCGCCGCCGCTGAGGCCAAGCGTGTCAAACTGGAACAACTCGCCGCGGCGGCGCAGGAACAACTGATGCTGCTGCGCGAAAACCGCAACCAGACAGCGCTCACAGAGTCGGAGCGCAAGGCGAGTGTGGCTGCCTTGCAGGAGCGGCACCGCTCATCCGCTTCCGTGCTCGAACGCATCGAGCATCTGGCGAAAGAGATGAACGAGCGGGTTGCTTCCCTACTGGCCCAGATCGAAGCCGCGGTGAACGAGAAATCTGAGCGCGAAACCGACAACCTCGCTATTGCTGACAAGCTCCTCCAGCTTGATGCCGAACGCAATGCCTGCGAAGCTCGCGGTGGGCTGCTCGAGGCCGAATCCGACGAAGTCCGCAGCCGCCTCGCAGAAATTGACGGCATGCTGAAACAAGCTCGCCTATTGCTGGACGCCTCGCGAGACCGCAAAGCAGAGCTCTCGACCTCAGCGGTTAAGCTTCAGTCTGACGCCGAACACCTCGCGCAGACATCGATCAATGACCTCGGTGTCACCCGCTCCGAACTGATGGCGGATTTAACACTGCCCCGGGTCTGTGGCGAACAACTCATCCAAGAGGAACAGTCCACCCAGGAAATGCGTACTCGGCTCGACGCCATGGGTCCGGTCAACATGATGGCTTTGGAGGAATACAAAGAGACTGCCGAGCGCCAAGCGTTCCTCGATACGCAACGCAAAGACCTCATCCAGTCGATCGAGAACACTACCGCGACCATTAAGGAGATCGATATTTTCTCGCGGCAGAAGTTCGAGGAGGCATTCAACAAAATCAATGAGAACTTCCAGGTCACATTTAAGAAACTATTCGGAGGCGGGCAGGGCATGATGCGCCTCACCGACCTGGAAAACAGCGCCGAAAGCGGCATCGACGTGGTCGCATCGCCCCCGGGAAAGCGCTTGCAGAACGTTTTGCTGCTCTCCGGCGGGGAAAAGGCGATGACGGCGCTCGCGCTTTTGGTCGGCATCTTCCAATATCAGCCGAGCCCGTTCTGCATCCTCGACGAGGTCGACGCTCCGCTCGACGAGGCCAACATCGGGCGCTTCACCGAATTGGTAAAAGAGATGAGCGTACAGACTCAGTTCGTTCTAATCACCCACAGCAAGAAGACGATGAGTATCGCTCCGGTGCTCTACGGCGTGACCATGCAGGAACCGGGCGTCTCGAAGCTGGTATCGGTGAAGTTTGGGGCCATAGCGTAGAGGCAGTTCATGCGCTTGCGGCTGTAGATCGTACTGTGTTGGCAGGTACTCTCGCTTTACTTTCGATCGCCCTCCCCGCGGATTTGAAGCTCGCAACTTTCCCGAGGCGAGCGCGCTCGCGCAGTCTGCAGTGGATTCAGTAATTGGGGACCGGGCACGAGGGATGCAGTTTTTTTCACAACTTCCCCCCTTCACTTCTCCCGCCTAGAGCCAGTTTTCAAGTTCAAAGACTTTGTCAATCCCACTTCCGTGTTAAGCAGCTCTTCTAAAAATCCGTTATCATTTCCGCCGTTGACAAAAAATTCTGAGCGGCTAGAATACGCGACGATTTCCATTGTTAGAATTTCTGAATGACTACCCAGACGCTCGATTCCGTTCTTCTCAAGACCGACTTCCCCAACCTGGAACTGTTTGCCAGCGGCAAGGTGCGCGACGTGTACCGGGTTGGCAACGATCGCCTCCTGTTTGTCGCTACCGACCGCATTTCTGCATTCGATTATGTGCTCGCGACCGGCATTCCGCACAAGGGCCGCGTGCTCACGCAGATCTCGATGTTCTGGTTCGACTTCCTTAAGGACACCGTCGCCAACCATCTCGTAACTGCCCAGGTGAGCAACTATCCGCCGCAGGTGCAGGCGTATTCCGACCAGCTTCGGGGACGCTCGATGCTAGTCGAACGTGCTGAAATGTTCCCGGTTGAGTGCGTGGTGCGCGGATACCTTTCGGGATCGGGCTGGAAGGAATACAAGGCAACAGGCAGCGTCTGCGGAATCAAACTGCCCAGCGGACTCCATGAGTCCGACAAGCTGCCAGAACCAATTTTCACCCCGGCGACAAAGGCCACGACCGGGCACGACGAAAATATTTCTTTTGAGGAGATGTCCAAACTGGTCGATCCGGCCGAAGCCAAGCAGCTCCGCGATCTCAGCATCGCCATTTATACGAAAGCCGCCGACTACGCACGCACGAAAGGCATCATCATCGCCGACACCAAATTCGAATTTGGCAAGACTGGGGCAGGCATCACGCTGGCCGACGAGGTGCTCACGCCGGATTCGTCGCGGTTCTGGCCCGCCGAGCTGTACTCACCGGGAATGTCACAGCAGTCATTCGATAAGCAGTACGTGCGCGACTATCTCGAGGAGATTCGCTGGAACAAGCAGCCACCTGCTCCGGCGCTTCCCACCGAGGTGGCCCGCAAAACCAGTGAGAAGTATGTGGAGGCGTACCGGAAACTTACGGGGCGTCAGTTGGATGTGTAGGTCCGCCGCCGGCGAGGCCTGCCATTGAACATCGCAGATTGGATCATCCTGGCGGTCTTGATCGTTTCTGTCATTCAGGCCGCAAGTTCAGGTTTTTTCCAGGAAGCTTTCGGCATTGCCGGCCTGGTGTTTGGGTATTTGATCGCTGCTTGGGAGTACCGCCAGCTGGCGGCCCATTTTGTTCAGCACATGAGTTCAGAATGGCTGGCCCAGATTGTAGCGTTCCTGGCGATTTTCATTGGCGTGATGATCCTGGCCGGCATTTTGGGCAAGGTTGTGCGCTGGCTGATGAAAGAGGCGGGGCTTAGCTTTGTCGACAGGTTTTTCGGTGGTGTGCTGGGATTGATCCGTGGCTGTTTGCTGGTTGCCATTGTTCTAGTCGGTATGACGGCGTTTACGCCGAGTTCGCGCTGGTTGCAAGGTTCCGCGCTCGCGCCATATTTTCAAGTCGTAGGGCGGGCGGTTATCTGGGTTGCGCCAGCCGAGTTGCGGGACGCCTTTTACAAGGGATTGGATTTCGTGCGCAAGTCGCAGCAGGCTGACCACTCGGGAAAGTAGCTGAAACGGCGCGGACCTCTGGAGCGCTCGAGAAAAGAGATACCTGTGAAAGATCAACTTTTGACGCTGGTACAGAATATGTACCGCAGCAATATTCTTTACGGCGAGGCGGTGCGCGAGTTCAAGAAGTGCTTCATCGCCACCGTGCTTGAGGAAAACAAGGGCAACCAATGCCGGGCCGCGAGGCAACTGGGCATGCACCGCAATACCTTGAGCCGCACGATCGACGAGTTGAAGATTGATGTCCGCGAGTTTCGCGACGGCGGCAAGCGGCCGCCTCGCAGCGCGCGTCCCGCTATGTACGACAAGAAGGCAGCTCGATAGGTCACGAGCTCCCAAAGCGCTTCCACCCATAAACCACAAGATGCCGAGGGCGGCTTCCACCCTGAGCGGTTTGAACTCAGCTTATGTCCCAAAAAGAAGGCAGCCCGCAAAGGCTGCCTTTTTGATGCACCTAGCTTTCGCCTACTGCCCAGCCGGCTTCCTCGCAGCCGGACGGCGCCGAACAGGGGGCTTAGCCGGGGCAGAACCAGGCTTCCGCAACAGCTTGCCTTCATTCATCTGCATCATGAATGGAGTTGCGGTATAGGAAGTCGGCACTCCCTCAAAAGCAAAGTTTGTATCCCCAGCCTTCGGCATCTTGGCAGCCGGGATTGGACCGCTCATGGTCAGCGTGATGTCGGCGCGTTTGGCGTCGATGTCATCGGCGCTCGCCGCGACATGCAATTCCGTGTTGCTGGGCACCTCGATGACATCGCCAACCATCTGCAGCGGCTTGCCCTTGATCACGCTCCAGACCTTGTCTTGATCTTCGGGAGTGCCTGCCGAAAGCACCAATTCCCATTCACCGAAGCTTAATTGCGCGATCTGGTCAGGAGTCTTGTCCTTAACGAGGTCGTGTGCCTGCTGGGCCGGCGTGGGCGGAACGTACTTGGTAATCTTCGATGTGCAATCAGCGGTTGGAAGCGGATTCGCTTTGGCACAGGCAAGCAAATCGTTCAGTCCGTCTTCCGAGCCATGGAAATTCTTGTAGGTCTTCGTCAGGTACTTCAGAAGGTCGGCATTGCCGCCTGACAGATTGACAGCCCGAGACATAAAGAAGAGCCCGTTCAAGGCGTCTTCGTCTGGTCTGGGATTCGGCGTAAGGTAGGCTAGCGCGAGGGGATAGACATTCTGAAGATCGTTCGGTTCCCCTTCCACCGCAGCTCTCAGAAATTTTTGGGCGTTCGGATAATCCTTGTTCTGCAACGCTGCGAATCCACAGCCGCCATTGAAAATAACGGAAGTACCTTTCTTCAACTTCTCGTAGTCCTCGTCCTTCATTCCAGCTGGCTTCTTGCCGTTGCTCACAGCGTCCAGCCCCTTTGTACAGTACTGCTGCAGGTCGGAAAGATTTTGCTGAACACTCGCTCCGCCCATCACCCCTTGCCGGGCAAAGAAGGTCAGCAGAGCCAAAGCCCGAAGATTTGTCGGATCAGCGGTCAGAAGGCGCTTGGCAGCATCCTGCACTTTGGCCTGGTTATTCGCGGCTTGGTAGGAACTCATCAACTGCTCGAGCGCAGAAGCCTTCATGACGCTGTTCGGATACTGCGTCAGAAAGGCTTCGAGGGCGCTGGCCTTGGCGGTTGGGTCTTGCTGCTGGATCGCGCCCATATAGGCGTTGTATTCGGGGCCGCTCACCGTTGGAGCGTTTTGCTCCCCGCCGGTGCCGCCGGCAGGTGGATTTTGCGCAGCTGGGGCCTGTGCAGAAACTTGCGTGGCGGCCGCCATAAGGCACGCAAGCAGAATCGCCAGAACATTCTTTATCATTCCATCGCTCCTAGGGGCTCTTGGGAAATCGATTTCTTCAGGATACCGGCCGGACACGGAACCCTAACTCAAGACATCTAAGACGTGGATGGTTCCAGCGCGACACGCCCCCTGATACGCTGGGGACGGAACAGGCATCCGCTATTTCGATGCAAAAGCCTTGTTCCGGTGAGCGGATTATATTGGCGCACCTGAACTTACGCAAGCAGCTAGCTCCAACACGTCTTAATTCTTTCGATGCCGAATTCTACAGAGTTGGTGGTTTTGATCCTAAAAGGAGCCTAAACATGACCGCCCTGAGACCCCTTTCGAATCAAGTGGCACTGGTAACCGGCGCTGGACGCGGCATTGGCAGGTCGATTTCAAGGCACCTGGCGTCCCTGGGCGCAACCGTGATCCTGTGTGCCCGCTCAGCCAGCGAGCTCGAGACATTGGCGCAGGAAATTGCCTCCAGTGGAGGCAACGGTGTGCCGCTTGTCTGCGACGTCAGCGACCTGAGCTCGGTTGAAAGCGCGGCCGCCGATGTTCGCCGGGCGCACGCCCGCCTCGACGTGCTGGTGAACAATGCCGGCGTCGGCTCCTTCAACGGCCCGCTCCATGAAATGACACCGGAGAACTGGGAAAAGGTCCTGAATACCAACTTGCGGGGAGTTTTTTATTGCATTCGCGCATTTGCCCCCTTGATGATCCAGCAGGGCGGCGGGCATATCGTGAACATCTCCTCGCTTGCGGGCAAGAATCCCCTCCCCAATGGCGCTGCATATGCCGCCTCCAAGTGGGGACTGAATGGCCTTAGCTATTCGGTCGCGGAAGAACTGCGGGGACGGAACATTCGCGTTTCCGTCGTGTGCCCGGGATCGGTGGATACAACCGAAGGGTGGCACCACGGGAAGAGCTCGACCAAAATGCTCCAGCCGGATCAGATTGCGCATGTGGTGGAAATGTTGGTGACGCAGGGTCCGCAGTCCTTTGTGAGCGAAGTCTTAATCCGCCCAACTCAAAAGCCATAGCCGCAAGCGCTGGAGCTTCAGAGCCACAAACTGCCCTCGACCGGCTGTGCCTATGTCGCCAAGCAAAGAGGATGGCACCGCAGGAGAACGCGAGCTTCCTTAATCCTTGAACAGGTTATCGAAGGCTTTGCGAGCGTCGTTGGGGGTTGCGGCGCCGCCAGTTGAGGTCTGCTTTTCCACTCGTACGCTAATCGAAAAGAACTTGCATTCGTTGCGGGCGTCCTTCTTCGGCACGCGTTCGGGGACGGGCTGAGCGCATTCGAATCTTTGCGAGGGATCAAAATACGTGCATTGCTTACAGGAGTGGAGTTCGAAGCCGCACTTTGCACATTGGCCCAGGGGTTCGGTCACCATCATCAGAACCGTACCGCATTGGGCGCAGCGAGATACAGTGTGCGTTCCGGGCATCTGGATGGCGCGCGGCCCGAAGGTGTCCTTCCGCGCAGGAGGCTTGCCCTGCGAAGGGCGCTGCTTGTCGCCGCCGCCCGAGTCTTGATATCCCTGCTGGCGATATTTCCGGTCTGACAAAGGTGCTCCTGGAAAGAATCATTTTCTCGCTTGAGGACGCGCAACACAAGTCCACAAGATCCCGTTTTGCGAGTTTCAGAGAGGGGGGCTGAATTGTATTTCCCTATAGTGGGTGCTACCATCCGTTTGTTGCGCTCATTGCTGGAGGTCCTATATGTCTGATCGTGACGGAAATGGCGGCGTATTGTGGTTTCTCGCCGGCCTGGGGATTGGAGCAGCTGTCGGCCTACTCTTCGCTCCGCATTCTGGCGAAGAGACGCGGCAGATTCTGATGTCGAAGGCCGAAGAAGGCCGCGATTATGTCAAGAAACGAGCGCGTGATGCTCGGGACCAGGCTGAACAGTGGGCAGCGCGTGGCAAAGAAGTCATCCATGCCCAGAAGGAGCAGCTGCGCACGGCCGTCGAAGCCGGACGGCAGGCGTATCGCGAGAAGACGACCGCACCCGCGGGGGATGGAGAAAACCTCTAGTCGTTTGCCGGCACGAGCTGCCGGGACTCTATGTCGAATACTTTATTGGCATGGTTCATTTTCGTCACCGGCTTGGCCGTCCTCCTGCAAGCAGGCATTCTCCTAGCCCTGTTTCTCGCCATGCGGAAGACGAGCAAGAAAGTGGAGGCTCTGGCGGAAGAGGTGAAAAATAAGGTTCTGCCCACGGCCGAACTCGCGCAATCGCTGATCATCGACCTGCGTCCCAGGATAGAAACCGTGATCGACAACGTGAGCGTATCCACCACGGTTCTTCGCACCCAGCTCGAACGAATTGATGCCACCCTTACCGATATCGTCGACCGGACTCGCCTGCAGGTGATACGCGCCGACGAATTCATCACCGGCACCATGGACAAACTGGAGGAAACGCGCGAGGTCGTGCAGCGCACAGTGGTCTCTCCGGTCCGCTACCTTTCGGGTATTGCACATGGCTTGAGCGTTGGGTTCGAGGCCTTCTTTGGAAGACGCCGCGACCGCAACGGTGTCAGCGTCCAACAGGACGAGATGTTCATCTAGTAAGGTCGCAGGCGCCGACCGAAGTCTCCTTAGCAAGACTGTGCTGCCCGGATTTTTAACGGTTCAGGGAACCATTCCGTAACTCAAGCGCGAGTCGAATGCCCTTTTACGCTTACCTTGTCATAGTTGCGGGTATTGTTCTCTGGTTCTACCCGTTCGTTCCAGCCCACCAGAAGACTTCCGGGGCAACGGTGGTCAATAAGACCTCGCGTTGGGGCGTGCTGCTGCAATTCATGGCTTTCACCTTGCTGTGGCAGGGCCATTTCTGGATGCACTCCCTCTCCCGGTGGCAACTCGCACTTTCCGTTCTTCTCTTTGCCATGGCTATCGCGCTTTCTTGGACATCATCGCGCGCTCTGGCCGGACAACTGCGGATCGATGCGGCACTCGGAGCCGACCATCACCTCGTGCGGACTGGACCATATGCTCTCGTGCGAAATCCGATTTATACCTCCATGCTGTTGGTGATTCTTGCCTCGGGCATAATCCTGACCCCGTGGCAGCTGTTGCTGCCGGCACTGGGGCTTTTCTCCGTTGGCACCTCGGTTCGCGTCAGAACCGAGGAGAAGTTGCTAACCAGGCGGTTTGGGGAAGAATTTGAGAGCTACAAACGCGAAGTTCCCGCCTATGTTCCCTTCTTCTGATCTCAGCCCTGTTTCGGCTCTCCGCGGACAGCAACGCGGTTATGGAAGCAATCGTGGGGCTACCACGCCTTCAAGGCCATGGGAAGGTCGGCCAAGAGTTCCATGACGAAGGACTTGATACGAAGGGTGCAGCGTATCGACCGGCTGCCAAAGTACACATCCGATATTGTTGCTGAAGCTGCCGGATCTGAGCGGATTCTTCCTCAAGGTTGTGCGTCAACTCCGCGCACCCTTGGCCCTGCGGCGCGGTTGAGCAAGCCATTCCCTGTGCGAATCTGGTTTGTTGCAGCAGCATTTGTTGATGTCGTATTTCCTCGAGAATCTGCAGGCAGTAGCTGGAGTCCACTGACGCCCAATGGATTCGACAATTGCCCGGGCTCGGGTCGGCGAAGTCGTAGGTGCAGTCTCTGATATAACCCCAGGGCCGGCAAGTTCCGTTGGCGCCTCGATATCCGGCCCGGCAGACCGCCCCCACCTTAGGGGGGAGCGGCTTTGGGGGTGGGCCGGGCTTAGGGCAATTTGCTCCCAGGCAAGGCTTTGGACGAGGGTTTTTACCACAATCCTCGCCCCTACAAGGTCTGAGCTGCGATCCAGGAGTCGTTTTGGTCAAGGTTGGCTTCGCTCCAAACAGCTTCCCGACCCAGCTCACATGGTGAGGCTCCGGACCGCTCAGGGGCGTCATCGTCTGCTTGTATGCCGATTTGGTGGGTTCCAGTCCCACCTCCCGCCCCCGCTCTGCAAGGATATGTGCGAGCGTCTTTTTGTCGGGCGTTTCAGACGGCACCTCGATTTGAAACGGCTGGTGCATCCAGGCTTCGTCCTGGATGGAGTTGGGTCGTCGAGGATCAGACATGGTTTTGCTGGGAGATGACTGGAAGATCATGCCCGGAGTGAAACCCGGGCGCGAGTTTTCGCCCGATCCGATCTTAGCTGCATTTCCATCTACCCCATCGCTGACGCGGATGTTCGAGTGCGAAGAGGTGTCCCGCGAGCCACCGGGGATATTGCCCGAGGAGCCTGAAAACACGGCATGAGTGTTGGAATGCGAGCCCTGGGAAGAGCCCCCAGAATGGCTGCCCGGGTTGCTGGGGGAGGTGACCGAGGCGGGGGAACGGGAGCCCCCGGAGTAGCCTCCGGAGATTGAGCCACTCGATGCTGAGGAGTGAGATCCGCCGGAGTAGGTTCCCGAGCTGCCGCCATATCCGGAGGAACCGCCACTAGAGCCCGAGGAGTGGTAGCTACCCCCTCCGCCGCCACTGTAGCCTGCGGATCCGCCGTTGTAGCTGCCTGAGCTACCGCTTGAAGAAGAGCTTGAACTGGATGTGCCCTGATGTTGGGCAGAGGCTAAATGATGTACTGAAAACACCAGGACAACGGCAAGTGCGGATCGTTTCACGACGCACCTCCATGGCGCGCGGCCTAGGTGGCGGGTTAACCTGGCTGCGCTCTCCCCCCTGAGTCTCCCGTCAACTTACAGTTTGTTATGCCCCATACGCCGGGTCAAGAAAATTTACGTATGAATTTGTCAATGAACGTCACGCCCTGGCGAGTTAGGCGTTCGCACCACAGCATTTCTTGAACTTCTTGCCGGAACCGCAGGGACAAGGATCGTTGCGGCCGACTTTCGCTCCACCGCGAACCACCTGCTGAACCTGGCGATCACCTGCACCGGCCATGCGGGCCTGTTCAAGCTCCCGGCGCTTGCGGCGCTGGAAGGATTCCTCAAGATCGTCCACCGAGGTAGAAACCCCGCGCGGAGGATGATTTCCATTCCCTCCGTTTCCGTCTCCATGGACAACCGGACTCCCCATTGGCCCACTCTGGCCATCCCCGGCGGATGCAACTCCGGTTGGTTCTCCGCGGGTGATGACCTGCATCAGATAAAGATATCGGGCCGTGTCCTCCTGGAACTTCTGCATCATGCCTTCGAACATGTCGAAGGACTCACGCTTGTACTCGACAAGAGGATCCTTCTGACCGTACCCACGCAGACCGATTCCTTCCTTGAGGTGGTCCATGTTCAGCAAGTGATCTTTCCAAAGCTGGTCGAGCACGCTCAACATGATCATGCGCTCGTGATAGCGCATAGCATCGGCGCCAATCAGCTTTTCCTTTGCGTCATAGCGCGCCTTCAGTTTTTCGAATATGGCATCGCCGAGTTCCTGACGGTTGAGGGTTTCCGGCTGGATGCCCTCGGCAAGAATATCTACGCCAAAGCGAGTAAAGATCGCATCTTTCAACCCTTTGATGTCCCAATCGGCGGGGTGCGCTTTTACCGACGCGTGCTGTTCGAGCAGATCGCTCAAGATGCCGGCGACATAATCTTCGATGATGAGATCTTTCTGATCGACACCTTCGAGCAAGCGGCGGCGCAAGCCATAGACGGCTTCGCGCTGCTTGTTCATGACATCGTCGTACTCCAACAGGTGTTTTCGCGACTCGAAGTGCTGGGCTTCGACGGCTTCCTGAGCCTTCTCAATGCGGCGGCTGATGAGCCTCGACTCAATGGGCATGCCCTCTTCCATTCCGAGTTTTTGCAGCAGGCCTGAGACCCATTCCTTGGCGAAGATACGCATCAGGTCGTCTTCGAGCGACAGGTAGAAGCGGGATGCACCGGGATCACCCTGGCGCCCGGCGCGTCCGCGAAGCTGATTGTCGATGCGGCGAGCCTCGTGGCGCTCAGTACCGAGAATGAAAAGGCCCCCGGAATGGATGACCGCGTCATGGTCTGCGTCAGTTTGCGATTTGTGGCGGGCAAGAACTTCCTGCCACTGCTCAGTGGCCACAACGTATTCGCTTCCGGCGTAATACCAGACCGTGTTCTTGCTGTTATCGACGTTGGTCTGAATCTGCCCCTGGGCAGCCTGTAAGGGCTGGGCCGTCCCCTTCTTCACACACTCCTGCCTGGCCGTGAACTCCGGGTTACCGCCAAGCAGAATGTCCGTACCACGACCGGCCATGTTGGTTGCGATGGTGACAGCGCCGCGCCTTCCCGCCTGCGCCACGATTTCGGCTTCTTTCTCGTGGTACTTGGCGTTCAGTACCACATGCTTAATGCCTTTCTTTTTCAGCAGGTCGCTGAGACGTTCGGACTTCTCGATCGAAGTCGTACCAACCAAGACCGGCTGCCCTGTTTCATTGAGCTTTTGAATCTCGTCGGCCGCGGCGAAATATTTCTCCTTCTCGGTGCGATAGACCAAGTCAGGATTCTCGACCCGCAGTAATGGTCGGTTGGTCGGGATCACGACGACATCCAGACTGTAGATCTTGCCAAACTCTGCCGCTTCAGTTTCCGCGGTGCCAGTCATGCCGGCGAGCTTGGCATACATGCGGAAGTAATTCTGGAACGTGATGGTCGCAAGCGTCTGGTTCTCGCGCTCGACCTTGACTCCTTCCTTGGCTTCGACTGCCTGATGCAGCCCATCGGACCAACGGCGGCCAGGCATCAATCGTCCAGTGAACTCATCCACGATAATGACTTCACCATCTTTCACCACGTACTCCACATCGCGGTGATAAAGCGCGTGGGCCTTGATCCCGGTCTCGACGTGGTGTTTGAGCGCCCAGTTTTCCGGGTCGGCAATGTTGCCAATGCCGAGAAGTTGTTCGACGTGTTCCCAACCTTTGTCCGTGACCGTGATATTCCTGTGCTTCTCGTCAACCGCATAATCGCCAGTGAGAATTTTCCTCTGGGTATCGCTACCGGATTCGTCTAATTCGGCAAGCAAGATCTCCTTTTGCTCCTCGGAAACCTTGCCCGCATTCAAGAGTTTGGTCACCTCCTGCTGGCTCAGCTCTTCCCCTCTTTCCAAACGCGGAATGATGCGGTTGACGCGAGCGTACTTGTCGGTCGATTCTTCGCTGGCGCCGGAAATGATCAGCGGCGTGCGGGCTTCGTCGATAAGGATCGAGTCCACCTCGTCGACAATGGCGAAGTTGTGGCCGCGCTGCACGCACTCGCGGAGGTCGAATTTCATGTTGTCGCGGAGATAGTCGAAGCCAAACTCGTTGTTGGTGCCATAGGTGACATCGGCGCCATAAGCCTCGCGGCGCTCCTGGTCGTCAAGATCGTGAACAATCACGCCCACGGTGAGGCCAAGAAAACGGTAGAGTTGCCCCATCCACTCGGAGTCTCGTTTTGCCAGGTAGTCGTTGACGGTGACCACATGCACACCGCGCCCGCTGAGGGCGTTGAGGTAGACCGGAAGCGTGGCGACCAGCGTCTTTCCTTCACCGGTCTTCATTTCCGAAATCGTGCCCTGGTGCAACACCATGCCGCCGATCAATTGCACGTCGAAGTGCCGCATGTTCAGGACGCGGCGACCCGCTTCCCGAGCAACCGCGAAAGCTTCTTCTAGAATCTCGTTTAAGACCTCGTTGGTGATGCGAAGGCGCTCCTTGTCGATTTCTTTCTGGCGCTCGAGATCGGCCTCGGGCTCGTCGGCAACCTGACTGACGCGTTCCTGTATTCGCTTGCGAAACTCCGCGGTCTTGGCGCACAGCTGGTCGTCTGAGAGCTGCTGCATCTGAGGCTCAAGCGCATTAATCGCCGCGACTCGCGGCAGCAGGCGCTTGATCTCGCGTTCGTTCTTCGTGCCAAAAACCTTGCCTAAGACTGTATTGATCAACGTAGAATCCTTGCCCTGATTTTCCTCTTAGAAGCCTAGCATATTAGATGCTGGAGAAACGGCTAAGTCGCTGAGAAGGAACGGCGCTGCCCGAAGCGAGCAGGAGAATGCAGGATGGGGAAAAGCTAGCCGACTTCGAGGTCCTTGCGTCGGAGGGCTAGGCCGTTACCCAGCTGGCGACGTGGTCCCACCAGGCGCTACTTGAAACATAGAACTGGACTACCGTAGCGATCACGATTCCGCCAAAGCCGGATGCAAAATACCGGTCCCAGGAACGGGTCATCACTGACTTCAGGATCAAAAGCAGCGCCCCCAGGATCAACATGGGCGTCCAAATGGCCATCATGCTGTGGATCGCTCCCATGATCGGACCACTCACGTACGGGATCCGAAACAGACCCGCCGGGCCGGCGGCAAACAGAGTCGCCAAAAACATCATGGGACGATGGATCTCGGGTCTTTTTCGGTTCTTCAATCCAATGCCGGCAAGAATCCCAAACCCCAAAATATCGGTGAGCATAAGACTCAAGAACCGGCGGGCTCCCCAAATCTCTTTATAGGCGTCCGGATTGTAGTGAACGGAGCTGATCGCCGTCGCCAAGCCCAAAACAACCAGCAACCCAGCAAGCACGACTCCTCCCACCCCTAATGTCATGTGCAACTTGCGGTTGCCGCCTACGATGAGAGCGGATTGGACGACGAGGAGAATGATCCAGGCCGACATGGCAATGCCATGCAGGAAAACCAGAGCCATAATCTGCCCGGTTACAGGTCCTCCGCCGGAAGCTCGCCCATGGAGATAAAATTGTTGGAATCCCAGGACAACGATGACCAGCAATAGGGCCGAGGAGAGCAAATAAAACATGCGCTCCATCCGCTCCCGGGAAACAGGAAAGCTAGCCGCTGTTGCTACCGCGCTCGATGTACTCATGGTTTGTTGCCTCCCCAACGTGTTTTGCGGAAACTGGCTCGACCTAGGACTCCCCAGCCAGGGTGCTTTCGAGCCGCCTCAATCTACTCTGGGGCAGCATCGGAGTCAATAAAAACCTCGTCTTGTCCAGTTGTTGATAGCCAAGAACCAGTCTTACGGTATATTTCCGGAAACCGATGACGACTTTCTACGATCGTTTTGTCGAGTGTTCCGAGCGGTGGCCGCAGAACATAGCTCTCGAAATCCAGCGGTCCAAGACGGTCGAGAGCTACACCTATAGACAACTTCGCCAAATGGCAGAGCTGTTCGCGGGCTGGCTTCTCTCGCAAGGCATGCCGCCAGGGTCGCGAGTCGCAATCCTCGCCGAGAATCACCCTCGCTGGGTTGCCGCATACCTCGGAATCATCGCTGCAGGTGGCGTGGTCGTCCCGCTCGACACCGCTTACCACCCCGAGCAGGTGGCGAAAATCCTGAAGGACAGTGGGGCAGAGTTGCTAGTATGCGACCGGAAACATCTGCCGACGTCGCAAGAAGCCCTGAGCGGCTCCGGCATCGATCTGGTGCTAACCGAAACGGCCCCGAGCCCGACGACTGGCTCTACCGAGACACCCACTCCTGATCCTCGCTTGAGCCAGAGCCCCAACCCGAGCGCCCAACCGATCGCCGATCTTGACACCATCTTTGCCCAGCCGCGCTCCGAATTTAAACCCGTCCCGCGCCAACTCGAGGACGTTGCTTCCCTCCTCTACACATCCGGAACGACGGCCGATCCCAAGGGGGTAATGCTCACGCACGCAAATCTCGTGGGCGAAGCCGAAGCAGTTTTCGCATGGGCCGACCTTGGATCCAACGATGCGATCCTGGGCGTGTTGCCGCTGTTTCACGTTCTCTCGCAAATGGCCAACCTGCTGCTGCCACTCGTTGCCGGCGCTAAGGCCGTGTATCTCTCCACGCTGAATACCACGGAGTTATTGCGGGCTTTACAGGAGCGCGACATCACTGCGTTTGCGGTGGTGCCGCAGTTCTTCAATCTCATTCACGAGCGAATCTTCAAGGAAGTGAAGCAAAAAGGTGGGCTTACCCGAACTGCATTTGGCCTGCTGAGAGCGTTGACCCTTTCCTGCCGCCGGGCGGGAATGAATCCGGGGAAGATATTCTTCCCTAAGATTCATGCGTTGTTCGGCAAGCGGATGCGTTTTCTGGTAACCGGGGGATCGCGTTTCGATCCGCAGATCGCGCGGGATTTCTACTCGCTGGGAATTGACGTGCTTCAGGCCTACGGCCTTACTGAAACATCGGGAGGAGCCTTCGTAAATTCGCGTGACCGGCTGGTGATTGGTTCCGTTGGCAAGCCGCTCAAGGGAGTTGAAGCAAGAATTCTAGATCCCCAGGCGGCCGCGGACGACGCTCCAGCGAGCGGTGAAATCATCCTGCGCGGGCCCATCGTCATGAAGGGCTACTGGAACCGGCCGGATGCTACGGGCGACGTGCTCAAGGATGGTTGGCTGTACACCGGCGATCTCGGCTATTTCGATCGCGACGGCAACCTGTTCATCACCGGACGCAAGAAAGAAGTCATCATCCTGTCGAACGGCAAGAATGTTTATCCCGAGGAAATCGAGTCGCATTACCATCAGTCGCCATTTATCAAGGAGATTTGCGTAATGGGGATCGAAGGCGTCGACAAACTCTACGCCGTCATCGTCCCGAACTTCGAAGTGCTGAGACAACGGAGGGTGGTGAATGCGAAAGAAGTAATTCGATTCGATGTGGAGGGCCTGTCGGCGAAACTGGCTTCGACAAAGCGAATCAGCGGATATGAAATCTGGCAAGACGACCTGCCACGTACGACTACGCGCAAGCTGAAACGATTCGAGATCCAGAAACGAGTGAAGTCCGGGGATGGGAAAAAACCTGGAGACCTGCCGGTTACAAAGCCGCTCACACCCGAAGACCAGGCTTGGCTCGAGAAGCCCGCTGCCGGGCGGGCGCTCAAGATCATTCATGACTACTCGACGACCAAACCCCAGCAGATTCGCCCGACTGACAACCTGGAGCTCGACCTCGGGCTCGATTCCATGAGTCGCGTCGAACTGCTTGTGGCCATCGAACAGGAACTTGGAGGTGATGTTCCCGAATCCGAGCTGGGGAAAATCTACACCGTTCGCGAGCTGGTCGATGCTGTTCTGGAAAGTGCGGTCTCGGGGGGAAAGACCGCAGACAGCTCCCACCCGACGCGGGCATTTGCCGGCTGGAGTGCGGTGTTGCGTGAGGATCCAAGTGATTTAGCTACGCTGCGAATCACCAAACAACGGCCGGTGCTCGACCCGGTTCTGTTTCTCATGTCGCGGCTGATTGGTTGGTGGTGGCGTTTGGTTTCTCGAGTCGATGTGCAGGGGATGGACAACCTTCCTCCAAGCGGCGCGTACCTGCTGTGCTCGAACCATCAGAGTTTTCTTGACCCAATCGTCCTGATGTCATTACTACCGTATACGGCACTCAAGCGCATGTTCGCCGTGGGTACCAGTGAGATCTTCGGATCAGGGTTGATGCGGCAAGTGGCGAGATTGCTCAAAGTCGTCGTGGTAGACCCAGACGCCAACCTGGTTCCGGCAATGCGTGCCGGGGCTTACGGACTGAGGAATGGGATGGCACTTATGCTGTATCCGGAAGGCGAACGGAGTATCGACGGCACCCCTCGAATTTTCAAAAAAGGTGCCGCCATTCTCTCAATCCATTTGCAGATACCAATCGTGCCCCTGGCGATTGACGGATTTTACGAAGCCTGGCCGCGCAACCAGCGCTTCCAGAAGTTCTCGCACCTGAACATCAGAATCGGGAAACTGCTTCAACCCCCTCCGGAAGCACAGGCCTCGGAAGAAATCTATGCCAAGTACACGGCTGAGCTGAAAGAGCGGGTCGTGGCCATGTGGAATGATTTCCCTGCCGGACAAGCTCGGGTGAAATGAAAGACCCAATCCGTGGGGAACTCGGGGAAGAAACGATGCCCGGCTAAGAAATCCAACCGCCTCCCACAACCACGTCGCCGTCGTAGAAAACGGCTGCTTGCCCTGGGGTCACCGCACGCTGCGGCTCGTCGAAAGTTACAAGAATCGCCTCAGAACCGGACTTCTCGATGGTGGCAGCGGCTGGCTCATGGCGATGGCGAATCTTGACGGTTACGCGCATCGGCTGATGCAGCTCCTCGGCTGAGATCAGATTGGTGCGCTTCGCAATCAGTGTCTTGGAGTAGAGATTCTCCTGCTCGCCGACGACGACCTCCCGACGATCACCCTTGATCTGAATCACGTAGAGCGGCGAACCGGTTGCAATGCCAAGCCCTTTGCGCTGTCCTACCGTAAAGTTGTGAATCCCCGTGTGTTCGCCAATAACGCGTCCGTCGGTCGTGACCAGCTCGCCTGCCGTATCCGGAAGCGACTCGCCCTGCTCGCCCAGATAGGCATCGAGAAACTTCTTGTAGTCGCCGCCCGGGACAAAGCAAATCTCTTGGGAATCCGGCTTCTCAGCGAGAGCAAGACCATGCTTGCGCGCCAAATCGCGCACCTCAGGCTTTGTCATTCCCCCCAGCGGAAACAGCGTTCGCTGCAGTTGCTCCTGTGTGAGCCCAAACAGGAAGTACGTCTGGTCCTTCGAGCGATCCTTCGGACGCTTCAGCAACCAGCGCCCACTCAGATCATCCAACTCGACCCGGGCGTAATGTCCGGTGGCAACTGCCTCGGCGCCAATCTGTCGTGCCACTACGAGGAGCTGGTCAAACTTCAAGTGATTGTTGCACAGGCTGCAAGGGATCGGGGTTCGTCCGGAAAGATACTCCTCGACGAAGGGCCGGACGACATCGCGCTCGAACCGCTCCTCATGGTTGACCACGTAGTAAGGAATTCCGATCGTCTCGGCGACGCGACGAGCATCGTAAACATCATCGAGCGAGCAGCAGCGGCCGGTCACCGCCTCTGGCATGCCCTCACGGCCGGCAAGCCGACGCTGGTTCCACAACTGCATGGTGAGGCCGACGACGTTGTGTCCTTCGGCGCGCAACATGGCGGCTACGGTCGAGGAGTCGACTCCTCCCGACATGGCAACGGCGATCGTGCGGGGGATGGGCATGAGCTTCGTAGCGAACTTTGCGTTTTTTTCGCCGCCTTGTAGTTCTAGGCAGCCCCGCTTCCTCAGCTGGCTCTATTACTCCAGAGTGGACTTGGCAAAACGGCTCAAAGCTAAGTGCTAAGCGCTGTCTTCCTATTGTACAGAGGCGACAATTCTCGCAAACGCTCGACTGCCGCCGGGGCTAACTGGGCAGCAAACTCCACATCGTCTGCGGTGTTCTGCTTGCCCAGGCTAAAGCGAATGCTGGCCCGGGCGCGGTCGGGACGGAGCCCCATTGCGGTGAGCACATGGGATGGCTCGATCGCCCCAGAAGAGCAGGCTGCTCCAGTTGAAACCGAGAGTCCCTTGAGGTCGAGCGCGATCACCAGCGCTTCGCCTTCGATGTAATCGAAGTAGATGTTCGAAGTGTTTGGGACGCGGGGCGCGCCCTCGCCATTGACACCAGCGGAAGCAACGGTCGCTAAGATTGCTGCCTGCAATCGGTCCCGCAATCCAGCCATGGCCTGATCTTCCCCAGCGGCAAGCGCCTTGCTGGCCATTTCCGCCGCCTTTCCCAGTCCCACGATTCCCGGTACGTTCTCCGTTCCCGCCCGGCGCGAGCGCTCGTGGCTTCCACCGTAAAACAAGGCCTCAAGCTTTGTGCCTTTGCGCACATAGAGCGCACCCGTCCCCTGCGGAGCGTGGAATTTGTGTCCGGAAATGGAGAGCAGGTCGCAGCCGATCCCCTTCACATCAATCCTAATCTTCGACGCCGCCTGCACCCCGTCGGTATGGAAGTAGACATCGGACTCGGCGCAGATCTTCCCCAACTCCTCGACCGGCTGGATCACGCCGGTCTCGTTGTTTGCGTACATGATGGTGACCAGCTTGGTGTTCGGTCGGATCGCCCGGCGCACCTCATCGGGATTCACCAGACCTCGTCCGTCCACCGGAATAAACGTTACCTCCGCGCCGCGTTCCAGTAGCTGCCTGGCGGAATTCAGGACGGCATGATGCTCAATGGTCGAGGTAATAACATGGTCGCCCGCACGAACCAATCCGAAGATGGCGAGGTTGTCAGCCTCCGTTCCACCGCTAGTGAAAACCACCTCAGCTGGGCGGCAACCAAGCAGCGCCGCCACCGACTCTCTTGCCCGCTCGACCGCCGCGCGTGTCTCCTGCCCGTGATGATGGATGGAAGACGCGTTGCCAAAGTGCTCGGCAAAATAGGGACGCATAGCCTCCTGCACCTCAGGCAAAACCGGAGTTGTGGCGTTATTGTCGAGGTAGACCCGCCTCATTCCTCTATTTTACCCGTCTCCCTTTCCCTGTAAGCTGCAGGATCTTGCATTGAAAACGCCTACCGCGAGGCGACCCGGGAGAGGTAAAACCTGAAAAACGCCTCCGGATCCGAGCGTAAACACACCTGCGCATTGGGTGCGCCATTCCCGCGCAAGGTCATGCCCTTGGCATCGACCACGATGTTCATGGGTTCGACCGGACACAGCTTGGGATCATCGATGAAAGCAATGGTGACCGGGTCGAACAGCGTCGGAGTCTGCTGACCCCACTGGTGATACAAGATCGCCAAAGCATCAGTGAGCGGAGTCCCTTGCCGCAAAAGGAATGCGCGCTTTACCTCGTCGAGTTTCAGCTGCGTCGAATCGAGCGGCATTAGGTAAACCGGCACGCCTGCAGCAAACAGCTTCTGCGATGACCGAACGTCATTCAAAATGTTCCACTCGGATTGAGGCGGAGTCGGCGCGGCGTAGGGATCTCCATATCCCCGGTCGATCGAACCGCCCATGCTCACCACGCGCTTCAGCTTGCGAAATGTCCCTGGATCGCGGTCGATCACCGCGCCTACGTTCACCAAGGGCCCAATCGTCACCAGCGTGATCTCTCCCGGATAGCGACGTATCTGCTCGAGAATGAAATCCACTGCCTGGGGGTGGCTCGCTCTGGCAAAGTGCCCCCCTTCGGCGTAGGGACGCTGCCCGAAGCTGGTCTTCGCGTCCGTAGGAACGCCAACCGCCACCGGGATGTCCTGCCGTCCTGCCTCCCCCAGCATCCGGTCCACGAGCTTGGCACGCGTCTCGGTATCGCCAAACTCGGTCGTGATGCCGAGAATCTGAAGTTGAGGACTTTTGAGCGCCAGCGCCAACGCGAATGCGTCGTCGACGTCGTCCCCGATGTCGGTGTCAATGATGATCTTCTCGGATGCGGGCGCATTCTGGGCCAGGGCTGCTGAAACCAGGAGCGCGATCATCAGCCAACGGAGTGAATTCGCAACGGAAGGACCGACCCGGGTGGAAATTATTTTGTGCTGCACGCGCCATATTGTACGCACGTGTGGATGCCCTTTGCATCCAAAACCGCCTTCACGCTTCCGGCCGCGCGTTTGGGCACTTCAAAGACGGCAATCTGCTTAGTCAGTTGGTCGTTCAGGTAGACAATCGTGAAAACGTGCCGATGCTGGCGGTGTTTAAGCAGTCCCACTGCGAGCGCCGGCAGCACGCCCAGGTGGTGCCCGAGTTCCTGGTTGTATTGATAACTCACAATCTGTTCATAGGGAATGGTGAAGCGCGACTCCGATACTTGGTACGTTATCGACCCCGGCGACGACAAATCCAGTCGACCAACCGTGCCAACCTTCGAGTTGTCTAAGGTGCCACCCAGATAGCGCACCTGTCCCGGTTCGACCGCCATACAGCAGGCGGAGAGAAGAAACACAACGCAAGCAAGTCGTTTCATAGAGCGAAGCCTCCCGTGCATCGTGAGTAGAGCCTAATAAAGACTCGCCCGGGCGTGGCGGGCGTATGTCGCACTTTTCTGAGTGCCACAATAGCCAGCTTGCGCGATTCCCTTCCCGCCTTTCATACTGTTTCTTCTCAACAAATTATGAAGACTTCACTTTTTCTCTCTCCCGCCGCTCAACTTGAAACCGAATGCCTGGTCGCTGTCGTGCTCGACCGAGGGGATAAAGACAAGATGGAGGCTTTTGTCTCTGCCGGGGACAAAGCCGTTCAGCAAGCAGCTGCTGATGTCATTTCCTCCGGCGACGTGAGCGCGAAGACCTTTGAGACAACTTGGTTGCACAAACCTTCGGGTCTGAAGGCAAAGCGCCTCCTCCTGATCGGGGGAGGCAATTCCGAGAAATTCACGCTGTCCGATCTTCGCAAGCTGGGGGGCGCGGCCATCCGCGCTCTCAAGCCGCGCAAATTGCGCAGTCTGGCCTTCGTTTTGCCCGAACCGCTTGCTGCCGAAGATGCCCTGCGGGCGGTGGTAGAAGGCGCCATCGTCGGCAACTTTGATCCCGACACCTACAAGAGCGACCGAAAAGACCAGCGCGTGGAAGCGCTGAGGGTGGTCGCCTCGGGTGATCAGGCAACGCTAGAAGGCGCGCTCGAACAGGCTCGGGTGGTCGGGGAATCGCAGAACTTCACACGCGAGTTAGTAAACGAACCTTCGAATCGAATGACTCCAACAATCCTTGCGGATCGGGCTAAGCAGATGTGTAAGGAAAACGGCCTGAAGTGCGAAGTGTACGGAGCCGAGAAGATTCGGGAATTGAAGATGGGCGCATTCTGGGGTGTGGCGCAAGGCTCAGACGAGCCGCCGGCACTGATCGTGATGCGCTACGAACCGGCTGACGCCCCGGAAAACCCGGTGCTCGGGCTGGTCGGCAAGGGGATTACGTTTGACACCGGCGGCATCTCCATCAAGCCTGCCGACGGCATGGAGAAGATGAAATACGACATGGCCGGCGGTGCCACCATGATCGGCGTCATGCGCGCGATCGCGCTGCTCAAGCCAAAGGTCAAAGTCATCGGCATCGTCTGCGCCACGGAAAACATGCCCTCGGGCAAGGCGCAGAAGCCCGGCGACATTCAGACGGCTATGTCCGGCAAGACCATCGAAATCATCAACACCGATGCGGAAGGACGGCTGGTTCTCGCGGATGGCCTGTGCTACGCGCGCCGCCTGGGCTGCACGCATCTAATTGACGCGGCCACCCTGACCGGCGCCGTTGTGGTCGCTTTGGGCTATGCCAACGTCGGCGTTTTTGCAAACGACGACTCGTTTTATCAGAGCTTCGCCACTACGCTCGCGAAATCCGGCGAAAGCATGTGGCGTCTGCCAGTCAATGACGAGTATCTCGATATGACTCGTTCAAACATCGCGGACCTCATGAACACCGGGGGACGCTGGGGAGGAGCAAGTACCGCGGCTGCGTTCCTGCGCGAATTCGCGGAAACAACGCCGTGGATCCATCTCGACATCGCAGGCACCGCCTGGATGGAAGAAAACAAGCCTTGGATCGCAAAGGGGCCATCGGGAGTTGCGGTGCGCAGTTTGATCGAATTCGCTCGCGAACTCGGGAAAGGCTAGGCAACCGCCGGGCGAGAAAAACGCGGGATTCAAGGAGAGCTCTATGAAAGCACTGTTTGTCGTCGGACTTATCATTGTGGTGCTTGGGATTGCGTCATTCTTCATTCCCTTGCCCCACAGCGAGCGCCATGGCATCGACGCCGGGGATATTCATGTCGGCGTCAACACCCGCCACGACGAACTTCTTCCCCCCTACGTTGGCGTCGGACTCATCGTCGTGGGCGGGGCGCTGATGGTCGCGGGAGGACGAAAGCGAGCCTAGTTCCATACGCGTGGTGATGCCACTCTCAGTCCAACTGAAGCGGCAAAGGGGACGCTACATCACCACCGGAACTTCAATCCCCAGCACGGCCAGTGTCCGCATCAACTCCCGCCGCACGATGGCTGTCGTCGTCAAAAGGAACTTCTTCCGCCGCTCATCGGGTTCGCTCAAGATGGGATACCGGTGATAGAAGGTGTTAAACATCTGCGCCAGTTGGAAGACATGCTTGGCGAGATACGCTGGCTCCGTGGTCGCGACGCATTGATCGACGACATACGCCGTCTTCGAGGCCGCCAGCCAGAGTTCCCAAAGCTCGTCCGAGTCCTCGCCCGTCAGGAACTTCGTCAGGTCGTCCCCCGAGAGCTGGCTTGCAACATCCGCCAAGAAGGCATCCGCATCCCATCCCCCCTTGCGGAAGATGTTGGTCGCGCGGACCACTGCATACTGCGCATAAGGTCCGGTCTCACCTTCAAAACTCAAAGCCTCTTTGAAATCGAAGGCAATCACTGCCGGTTTCGTGTACTTCAACATGAAGTAGCGCAGCGCGCCAATGGCGATCTGCTTCGAGATAACATCGCGTTGCTCCTGGGGCAGATCCCGATTCCGAGGGTCCACCTCCAAGCTAGCGGTAGCGATCAATCTATCGAGCAGATCGTCGGCCTTCACGCCAAAGCCTTTCCGCCCTGAAACCTCCACGTAGGGTCGAGCTTTATCTTCCTCGGAAAGGTCGTATCCGAGCTCAGCGGCACAGCGGGGAGTGAGCGCAACCATCTCGTAGGAAAAGTGGGTATAGTGATCGGCGGCCTCCTGATACCCGAGCCCCCGAAGGGCTTCGATGACGGTATTCTGGGCTTCGGACTGCCGCGCATCGATGACGTTGTAGATCTCCGCGACCCCTCCAAAGTGAGGATGATCCTTTTCTCCGTTGCTCGTAGAAATCCAACACTCCTTTTGGGTGGCAACGTAGTGGAAGAACTTGCAGTATCCGAAGTCCTTGCCCAGCAATCCGAATTTCCACATGTGATAGGCGATGTCCTTGCCCACATAACCCACGGTTCCATTCGAACGGACGATGACTTTCTGATCTTCCTCGGAAACCTCGGCGGCTTCCTCTGTGCTTGAGTCCTGCTCTGAGCAAGCGCGAGGGGCATCCTCTTTGGTTGAGGTTTTTGCCGTCGCTTTCCCGATCGCCGCGCGGCGCATCACCCAGCAACCCTTATTTTTCCCTTGATCTTCGTAGAACAGAACTCCTGCAGTTTTGAGTTTCTCAAACGCAGCATCCCAGAAATGAAGGTGCAAGATCTCGCTTTCCCGCGGCAGGAAGTCGTATTCGATGTCGATCCGGTCCATGGTTTCCAGATGCCGGCGCAGCACCGCGATCGAAAGCAATTCTGCGATTGCCGCCGTTTCATTGCCGCCCCGCTCGATCTCGTGCAATGCTTGCAGTCGCACCTTCCTGTTCTCCGGACTTTGCTCATACCACTGGGACACTCGCGCATACAAATCCCAGCAGTAGTAATCGAATCGCGGTTCTTTCGCCAGTTGCTCAATCTCGGCTCGTGACTTTTTCTCAAGATGCTGGAATCCGATGACCACATCCGCCACTTGCACGCCCGTGTTGTCAATGTAGTTCTGAACATCGACATCACGCTGGGAGAAGCGCAAAAGGCGCACGAACGTGTCCCCCAAAATTGCATTGCGCAGATGTCCAATATGTGCCGCCTTATTCGGATTGATGCTCGAGTGCTCCACCAGAATCTTGCCCGCCGTCTTCCCGACAGCAGGTTTTTCCTCCCGCACGACCGCCGTTGCCATTGAGACGCGATCAACTCGCGCATTGATGTAGCCGGCGCCAGCAACCTCCAGCTTCTGGAATCCCTCGACCGGGCCCATGCCCGCAACAATGTCTTCCGCAATCTTCCGCGGCGGCTTACGCAGCTTTTTGGCCAATTCAAAAGCCAGGGGCACTGCGTACTCTCCGAACTCCACTTTCGGCGGTTGCTCAACGACAATTCTGGGCAGCTCCACTCCGTACTTTTCGCGGAGAAACCCGCGTATTTGCTGGGCTAGCCGATTCTCGAGATGACGATACAAGTAGGTCCCCTAAGTTGTTGGGAAAACAGTGATTTTAACAGACGGTCATGTGCCGTCCGTCGTCGGTCGTACGCAAAAACGAGTTCAGCTTTAGAATTTCTGTTTGGCCAAGCGTAAGGACACACTTTGTCGCACGACGTAAAACACATGAAAGACGCCTCTCCGGATTATGAGGGACGATCGAGGCACGATGCTCCGAGTCGCATCGCCTATCTTGATTGCTTCTCTGGCATTAGCGGCGACATGTTTTTGGGTGCGTTGATCGATGCCGGAGTCTCATGCGAACTTTTTCACCAAACCGTCGCGGCCCTGGGCCTCGGTGCGGCGCTCGAAATCACTCGCGTGATTCGTGGCGGCATTAGTGCAACCAAGGTCGATGTGATCGTTGATGGAAGGAAAGAGCAACCACGAAGAACATCAACGGACGATCAGCGGGCCAAGCCAGGCGCCGGCGCACAATCGCATTCGCATCAGCATTCCCACGATTCTCACTCCCACCAACCAGTGCATGAACACGCGCCCTTCGAACAGATCCATACTCATTCGGAAGGACATGGCCGGGCGCTGAAAGAGATTCGCCACATCATTGGCCACTCAAAGACCGGCGAATCCGCTCAGCGCAGAGCGATTGGCATTTTCGAGAAGCTCGGGACAGCCGAAGCCAAGATTCATAATCTGCCCATCGAAAAGATTCACTTCCACGAGGTTGGCGCCGTGGACGCCATCGTCGACATCGTCTGTGCCGCGGTCGGGGCAGACGCACTGGGGGTCGATCAGTTCCTGTGCTCGCCGCTGAATGTCGGCGCAGGAACCGTCGAGTGCGCACATGGAACCTTTCCCGTTCCCGCGCCTGCGACGGTCGAGTTGCTTAAGAATGTCCCGGTGTACTCCGCGGGCGTCAAGGCTGAGCTTGTGACCCCCACCGGTGCCGCTATTGTGACAACTCTAGCTTCCCGGTTTGAATCGCTCCCCGCGATGAAGATCGAGAAGATTGGCTATGGCGCGGGCACTCAAGACTTTCTCAGACAGCCGAACGTAGTGCGGATCCTGATCGGAGAGGTGGTGCAGGCAGTCGACTCGGGAGCCAAGCCCGGGCCGAGCGAACGACCCGAGGGAGGGACGCGAACAGGCTCGGCACAACCCGGGGAAGACCACGTCACGATCCTAGAAGCGAACCTCGACGACCTCAGCCCCCAGGTCTTCGGCTACGTGATGGAAGAACTTTTCGAAGCTGGAGCACTGGATGTCTTCGGCACCCCGGTGCAGATGAAGAAGAACCGCCCAGCAACTCTGTTGACCGTGCTTTCCAAACCCCAAGATGCCGAGAATCTGACTAAGATCATCTTCGCTGAGACCACCACGTTAGGCGTACGCCGCCGCGAAGAACGCCGTCAGATACTTGCAAGAGAGTGGCAAACCGTCCGCACGCGGTTTGGGGAGATCCGTATCAAGGTCGCCAGCATGAATAGCACTATTTCTAGTTACGCACCCGAATACGAAGACTGCCGCCGCATCGCTGCCGAGCAGCGTGTACCATTGAAGCAGGTCATGCAGGAGGCGGTGCAAGCCTACCTGCAGGCCACCAGCAAAAGGCATTAACCACAAAGAGCACGAAAGTACACGAAGGCAATCCTTCCTGTTTTTCCCTGTGTCCTCCGTGTTCTGCGCGACTAAAGATAAATATGCCCAAGTTCTACATTACGACACCGATCTACTACGTCAACGCGCGCCCTCATATCGGGCATTCCTACACGACCATTGCCTGTGACGCCGTCGCTCGCCGACAGCGAGCCTTGGGATTTGATACCTGGTTCCTGACCGGCACCGACGAACATGGTCAGAAAATCGAGCGTGCAGCGGAGGCCGCACAAACGTCTCCTCAGCAATTCGCCGATGGCGTCTCAGCCGAGTTCCGCGCTCTTTGGGACCGTATGGGAATCACCTACGACGATTACATCCGCACGACGTCGGACCGCCACAAGAGCGGTCTCGAGAGCCTGTGGCGGCGCATTCGCGACAATGGATACATCTATAAGGGCAGCTACACCGGCCAGTACTGCGTCTTTGATGAGATGTACGTGGAAGTGGGACCGGGGGAAGCTTGCCCGGAATGCGGTCGCCCCACCGAAACGGTGAAAGAAGAGAACTACTTCTTCAAGCTGTCGGCATTTGCCGAGCCACTGCTCGAGCTTTACAGCTCGCAGCCGGAGTTCATCCGCCCCGAGACTCGACGCAATGAGGTGATCTCGTTCCTGCGGTCCGGCCTGCGTGATCTCTCCATCAGCCGCTCGACTTTTTCCTGGGGTATTCCGGTTCCTGACGATCCCAAGCACGTGATCTATGTTTGGTTCGATGCCTTGGCCAACTACATCACCGCCCTTGGTTACGGCTCGGCGGATGATTCCAAGTTCAAGAAGTTCTGGCCTGCCGACGTCCACATGGTTGGCAAGGAAATTGTCCGTTTCCATTGCGTTTATTGGCCGGCCTTTCTCATGGCGGCGCGCCTTCCCCTGCCCAAGTCGATCGTTGCTCACGGCTGGCTGTTGTTCGAAGAGAACAAGATGTCGAAGTCGCGGGGGAATATTGTGCGCAGCGAGACAATTCTTGACGTGCTCGGTGCTGACGCTCTGCGTTATTTCCTGCTGCGTGAAGTTGTATTCGGGCAGGATGGCTCGTTTTCCTTCGATGCGCTCGTGCAACGCTATAACTCGGATCTGGCAAATGGTCTTGGCAATCTGGCCAGCAGGACTTTGGCCATGATCACGCGTTATTTCAAGGGAGAGGTGCCATATCCCTCTCACACCGCCGCCCACACCCCCGAAGAGGACCTGATAGCGACCCTAGCTAGACACACGGTGCAAGAGTTCCATGAGCTTTTTGGGCAATACCAGTTCTCGCGCGCTCTCGAGCTTGCCTGGGCTCTGGTGGCGGCGGTCGACAAGTACATCGTGGAAAATGAGCCATGGGCTCTGGCCGAGCAGCAGGACGAAAATAGCCGGGCACGCTTGGCCACCGTGCTGTACACATCGGCGGAGGCTTTGCGCATCGTGACCGCATTGGCCTATCCGATCCTGCCGCAAGCCAGCTCCAAAATCTGGTCCCAGCTGGGCCTCGGAGACATTACGAAGTTTCCGCTCGCCGACTTGCAGTGGGGGCAACTCAAGCTTGGAACCAGGCTGGGCAAGGTTGAACCCGTTTTCCCCCGCGCCGACAAAGGCGCTATTGAAAGGATGCAGCAGATGGAAGAGAAGAACCGAGGGGCCGCAGCTCCGGCGGACACCGAAGCTGGACAGGCACAGACCGCGACAGCTCAGGCCGGAGCGACACAGGGGGCGTCGCAAGGATCTGTGCCGCTGAATCAACCTGCCGCCGAAGCCATCGTTGACCGTAAAATCTCAATCGATGATTTTACGAAGGTCGAACTTCGCGTTGCACAAGTGAAGGTTGCAGAACGCGTAAAAGGGGCGGACAAACTGCTGCGCCTCGAAGTCGATCTCGGAACCGAAACCCGCCAGATCCTGGCCGGCATCGCCGAAGCCTACGCCCCGGAGACGCTGATCGGGCGAAAAATCGTGATTGTCGCCAATCTTGCTCCCCGCAAATTGCGCGGGCTAGAGTCAAACGGGATGCTTTTAGCCGCGTCCCTCGAAGGCGGGAAGCCGGTGCTAGCCGGCTTTCTAGAGGATGTACCTCTCGGAGCAAGATTGAAATAACAGACCGTGAAGACATGTACGTCGATTCTCATTGCCATCTCGACGGCTCGCGCTTCGATTCTGATCGCGAGCAGGTCGTTCTGCGTGCTCGCGAAGTAGGCGTCGCTAATATCCTTTCGATCGGTACAGGGGACGGTCCTGGCACCCTGGATTGCGCGATTCGGATCGCCGAGAAGCACAATTTCATTTACGCGAGTATCGGAATTCATCCCCACGAGGCGAAGCTGGCCAAAGAAACCGACTTCCTGGAACTCGAGCAACTCGCGCATCATCCGAAGGCGATCGCCTGGGGAGAAATTGGACTGGACTACTATTACGACCACTCGCCGCGCGACATTCAGCAGGACGTCTTTGTCCGGCAGATGGAGCTCGCGCGGGCGGCGGCATTGCCGATCGTCATCCACTGCCGTCCAAGCGACCAGAACCAGAACGCTTGGGAAGACTGCCTCTCCTTGATCGAACAGCACTGGAGACCTTCAGGCCTCGGCGGCATCCTGCATTGCTTCACTGGCGCCTGGAGTCATGCAAAGCGGGCGTTGGACATCGGCTTCATGATTTCCTTTGCCGGCAACGTCAGCTTCCCAAAAGCGGAGCAGATTCGCCATTCTGCGACTCAGGTTCCACTGGAGCGGATGCTCATTGAAACCGACGCGCCGTATCTCGCCCCCACCCCATACCGCGGCAAACGCAATGAGCCTGCCTATGTCAAAGAAACGGCGCGGCACATCGGCCAGTTGCGCGGCCTGTCGGGAGAAGAAATCGGCAAGCAAACTGCAGATAATTTCTACCGCTTCTTTGATTTGGGGCAGTAAGCGATTCGAGCTGGCTCGAGGATGTTCGCTCCTCGCTCGCTGCTCGCTGCGTTTTGCTGCCGGCGGTACAATGCTCTAAAAAAACCTGGGACCAGTGGGAATCATCCGCCCAACTAAGCTAATCTATTAATCCATGCCAGAGAACACTTTCGATATTGTCAGCAAGATCGACCTACAGGAAGTCTCGAACGCCATTCAGCAGGCGATGAAAGAAATTTCTACGCGCTTTGACTTGAAGGACTCAAAGTCCGCCATCGCTTTGGAGGGCAAGGATGCGATCCTTCTGCACTCGATTGACGAGTACAAGCTGAAATCGGTTAACGATGTTTTCCAGCAGAAGCTCGTGAAGCGCGGAGTACCCCTAAAAGGCCTGACTTACGGCCCGGTTGAACCCGCCGCCAATGCGACCGCCAAACAGAAGATCACGATGCAGCAAGGTATTCCGATTGAGAAAGCCCGTGACATCGTCAAACTCATCAAGAACTCAAAGAAAAAGGTGCAGGCATCGATCCAAGGAGACTTGGTGCGGGTCAGCGGCAAAGACCGCGACACTCTGCAGGAGATCATCGCTTTGTTGCGGCAGCAGGATTTCGGAATCGATATGCAGTTCACGAATTATCGATCAAACTAGATGCGGCATCAGGCTTTCGCTTCCGGGCCATTCGGCCTGAAGCTGGGCCTGAGCCTGAAGCCGGTTAAATGACAACTTCCGCCACCACCAACGGTATGGCCATCAACGGAGCCGAAGTCTTTGAACTGCTACGCGACGATCTCGCTGCCATTGAACGTGAGTTCGGTCGCGATACCGTCTCCGGGGTCACGGCCATTACCGAAATTGGTGAGTACCTCCGTGGTGGCGGTGGCAAGCGCATTCGTCCAATGCTGCTGCTGCTTTCTGCCAAGCTTTTCAACTATGAGGGGCGGGGCGCGGTAAAGCTTGGAGCTGTGGTTGAAATCATCCATACCGCCACGCTCGTCCACGACGACATCATCGATGAAGCCAAAACTCGCCGTGGCCGCCCTGCGGCCAACACCCAGTGGGGAAATTCCAAATGCGTGCTCGCTGGCGACTGGCTCTACATGCAGGCTTTCAAGGTTGCGGTACAGGAACGCAACTTCCGTATTCTCGACGCGCTCATTGAACTTACCCAGCAGATGGTGGAAGGCGAACTGCTGCAGATGGAGAAACTTGGCAAGCTCATCTCCCTCGACGAGCACTTCGATCTGATCTACAGAAAGACCGCATGTCTGTTCTCGGTCTGCATGCGGCTTGGAGCCATTCTCGGTGGCGCTTCGCCGGAGCAGGAAGAACAGGTCGCAAAGTACGGCCGTGACCTGGGGATGGCATTTCAAATCGTCGATGACGTGCTCGACCTAACTGCATCCGAACAGGTTCTTGGTAAGCCCGTGGCCAGCGATCTGCGTGAAGGCAAAGTCACGATGGCGGTTATTCACGCTCTCGAGCGTTGCACACCGTCGGAGCGCAAGAAAATTGCGGCGGTCGTCGAGCAGCGCGCCTTTAATGGGGCCACTCATGCTGACATTCTCGAAATCCTGACCCGCTACGGCTCGGTGGAAGCTGCTACGGCCGCCGCAAGCAAGTATGCCGAGTCCGCGCGCAAAGCCGTCTGCACTTTCCCTGACTCGGAAATCAAACGCGCGCTGCTGTGGGCTCCAGAGTTTGTGGTCGCCCGCGAAAAGTAGTCTGGCTGCCTGCTATTTCGCGGTTCTACATCCAAATTTTCCCCCCGTGTTGTCAGACGTCACTCAGGTGGCAATTCCGCTAGGGAGAATAGCCTGGAAGAGCTGTTGGTAATGTCTTTTTTAAGGTGCATGGTAGGAAAGTTGCGGTTAGCAGATCTGACGGTCTAACGCCGCCCTTTTCATGTACTCTGGAATCAGGATGACCGATTTGCTCCAAGCCATCTCGCATCATGGATATCTGCTGCTATTTCTCGTGGTGTTTGCCGAAGCAGCCGGTCTGCCTGCCCCCGCCGCTCTCGCCTTAATCGCGGCCGGAGCTGCTGCTGCATCTCATTTGATTTCAGCGTCCGTCGCTTTTGCCGTTTCGATCCTCGCAATGTTGCTGGGCGACCTACTCCTGTTCGTACTTGGCCGCTACACTGGCTGGGCTCTACTTGCGTTTCTGTGTCGCGTATCCATGAATCCGGAGACCTGCATCCTGCGATCGGCGGAATCTTTCTATAAGCGCGGCAAGCTGACACTGATCTTTGCGAAATTCATCCCCGGCGTGAATACGATGGCGGCACCGCTGGCCGGCAGCATGCGAATGAAGACCGATCAGTTTCTGCGCTTCGACCTGGCAGGCACATGCCTTTATGTGCTTGCTTACGGAGCCCTGGGGTTTTTGGCCCGAGACTTTGTCGCCAAAATTACACGCGGCTTGCAAAATGCAAGTCATGTCTTCGGCGAAGTCATACTACTCGCCCTCGTGGTCTTCGTGATCTATCGGGCTATTCAATATCAGCGTTACAAATTATCCGACGTGGTTCCCCGCGCGAAGGTCGAAGATCTAGCCAGGCGGATCGCCAGCGGCCAGAAGGACGAGGTCATCGTGGTCGATGTCCGTAGTCATGGCTACTACGATTCGAGCGCGGCCCGCATCGCAGGCTCGATCCGGATAGAACCCAATCGGCTGCAAAAGGAACTCAATTCCCTTCCCAAGGACAAGGACATCTACGTCTATTGCACTTGAGCGCGCGAAGCGACCAGCGCCCGTGTGGCGCTGCTACTGAGGCAAGCAGGATTTCGAGCGTTCGTGATTCAGGGAGGACTTGGTGCTTGGCGCAAAGCAGGCCAGCCGGTAGAACCCGTGCCCCCAGATGATTTGGTGAAGCTGCCCACGTTCAGTTAGAGGCAATCAGAGGGCAGCCCTTTCGCACTCGGCGACCTGCCAAAGTCTTCTCTTGCTCAAAGGTCTCTTACTCCCAACCTGAGTTCCAAAGGCGGAGCGTTTCTTCCCGTTATACTCACTCTATGTCGTCCTCGAACGAAACCGAAATCAAATTCTGCATCACCGAGTTATCTGCACTCGCGGCCAAGCTGCGCGAACTCGGTTTCGTGGAAACTACTCCGCGGACGCACGAGATGAATGTGCTCTTCGACCTGCCGGGGCGGCCGTTGCGGGGCCGCGGAGACATCCTCCGCATCCGCAAATATGGCGACTCGTGGATCCTCACCCACAAAGCGAAGGGCAGCGGCAACTCGGGACCGCACAAGGTCCGGGTGGAGACGGAAACCAAAGTGGAAGACGGGGCGAAGCTCGAAGCCGTCTTTCGCGCCCTCGAGTTCGAGCCTGTTTTTCGATACGAGAAGTTTCGTACGGAATGGAAGGACGAACACGGGCACGTGGTCGTCGACGAAACTCCCCTCGGGAACTTCGGAGAAATTGAAGGGCCTCCAGATTGGATCGACCAGGTCGCGCTTCGGATCGGCATCAGCCCCTCAGACTACCTGACCGAAACCTACGCCGGCCTGTTCTATGCCTGGAAGGAGCGCACGGGCAGCCCGGCCAATGAAATGACCTTCGTGGCGGTTCATTCTTCAAAACCTTGAACCAGAAAACGCCGAGTCGCGGCGAAAAAACAGCCGGGCGATCAACCAGGCGTGGGCGAATCCCTCATCATTCCCTCTAGAAAGCCTCGCGTTCCGGTTCCCCCACTCTTTCCCTGGCTCAAAGCTGCTATAGTGTCCAAATCCAAACAACCACGATTCCCCGTGCTATCTGAAGGAGCACATTCATGGCAGGCAAAAGCGTCAACAAGGTCATTCTTCTTGGCAATCTTGGCAAAGATCCCGAAGTGAAGTACACGCCGTCGGGCACCGCGGTTGCAAAGATCACGGTTGCCACGAACGAGCGTTTCAAGGACAAAGAGGGCCAATGGCAAGACCGCACCGAGTGGCACAACGTTGTGCTCTGGCAGCGGCTCGCAGAAATAGCCGGCGAGTACCTGAAAAAAGGCGGCAAAGTCTATATCGAGGGTAAGCTGCAGACCCGTTCCTGGGAAGATAAGCAGAGCGGACAGAAGAAATACATGACGGAAATCGTGGCGAACGATCTCGTTCTTCTCGGCGGCCGCGGCGAGGGTTCTGGGGAGTCGGGCGGTTACTCCCGGAGTTCGGCCGGCGGCAACAACTTCGATCAGCGCGCACCCGAGCACGAACCCGCGTCAGCCATGTCCTCGCCCATCAGCGATGAAGACATTCCGTTCTAAGCCCTGCATTTCGGCAGAAGCCGCTGCGATGAACCAAGGGCCAGTTGCGAATTGACCCGCGCGATGGACAAATCCAAAGGGCATGTCAGGGAAACGCAGTTCTGAACTTAGGCATCTAGTCGATCGTCCTGGCCGTTTTCAATTCCGATATGGAGCTTTCATGAGCGAACTTGCATCCCGCACCTGCGTCCCTTGCCGGGGAGGCGTTCCGCCACTTAAGGGGAAAGAACTTGCCGAAATTCACAAGCAACTCCCCGACTTCGCCCATTGGAAGGTTGTCAACGAACACCACATTACGCGCACTTTCACCTTCCCGGATTTCCTAAAGGCGCTCGACTTTGTGAACCGCGTGGGAGCCCTCGCCGAAGAACAGGGCCATCACCCTGACATCTTTCTGACCTGGGGAAAGGTCGAGATCACCCTTTGGACCCACAAGGTTGACGGCCTCACCGAAAGCGATTTCATCATGGCAGCAAAGATGGACCGGCTACAACCTTAGTGGCAGGTTCCTTTACATCCTTAGAGTTAGCCGGCCCCGAGGGCTATGCTGGTTGGTTAGCACACAATGTGCAGGAGATTGCATACTCTTGCCGCGGACCCCTCCAAGCCCCATTTTGTCGTAATTTACGGCTTTTATAATCAATAACTTAGCTGAAGGCCTTTTCCACCGTAAATGGCACGGGGCGTGCCATTAGTAACCCCGTTACTGTAGTGCAAACTTTAAGCTCCCAGAGGGGGATCGGTCGTGCGAATCACCAGTCTCAAACTTTCAATCTTAGCTTTGGTGCTCGCGGCTTTCGCCATCGTGCCCACGGCTTCAGCAACTACCTTGGATTTTGTTTACAACGGTCAAACGGCCGGTACCATCACGTTTACACAGAACGGTGCTAACGTCACGGCCAGTATCACCATGAATACGGGTTTCGCCCTTGCAGTTCAGGGGCCTACCTTCGGGTTTAACGGCGGCCTCACGAACACGAGCGTGCTGAACACTTTTTCCTTGAACGGTGTGACGGCTTCGGCGTGCAGTGGCCAGGGACAGTTGGGTTCCTTCCAGTTCTGCTTTAAGACATCGGGAGGCCAGGCAACGTTCCCGACGACTTTGACCTTCACCATCACGAACGCCACAGCCAGCAACATCACGGCAGCGGGCATTCACCTCTGCGTCGTGGGTAGTAATGGCGGGTGCTCTCTGACAACCTTCGTCGGCACCGTCCCGGGCACTACTCCGCCGCCGCCTGTTCCGGAGCCTGGAACGCTAGGACTGTTAGGCACGGGCTTAGTGGGTATTGCTGGCCTGGTTCGTCGCCGTCTCAACGCATAGACTAATCTCCCCCTTCTGCTTTGACCCCGGGAGCAATCCCGGGGTTTAGCATTTTATGGGACTTCCGAGAAGGAACTTGAGATTATGTCGCGCCCAACTTGAATTTCAGGTCGGCCGCGATCTGCTGGCCATGGAAGCGACCATTTTCAATGAAGATCTCGTTGGTTCGTGATCCCGCTACGATAACTCCCGCCACATAGATTCCCGGGACATTACTTTCCAGACTTATCGGATCGCAAACCGGACGGCATTGTTCACTGGAAAGTTCAATCCCCATGGACCGCAGAAATTCATAGTCAGGGTGATAGCCGGTCAGTGCAAAGACGAAGTCGTTCTTGATCCCCACTTCACCTTCGGGAGTATCGAGTGTGACTTGATCGGGCTGAATTTCCTTCACCCGGCTGCGAAAATAGCCTGCGATCTCCCCGTTCTTGATGCGATTCTCAATGTCAGGAAGAATCCAGTACTTCACGTGGTTGTGCATCTTCGGTCCGCGATGGACAAGGGTGACGCGCGCTCCGTGCCGCCAAAGATCCAGGGCTGAAATCGCCGCGGAATTCTTTCCGCCGATTACAAGCACGTCGTTGTCAAAGTAAGGGTGCGGCTCGCGATAGTAGTGAAAGACCTTGGACAGGTCCTCTCCGGGAACCTGCAGCAGATTCGCACGATCGTAGTAACCGGTTGCGACAATCACTTTCTTGCAGAAATAGTCGTAAACACGTCCCAGCCGATCGCAGGTTGTGAGATGGAAGTTCAAGTCCGCGCCTGCAACGGTTTCCACCCTCTGGTACTGGCGCACATCGAGGTTGTAGTGTTCCGAGACCTTTCGATAGTACTCGAGGGCTTCCAGTCGATTCGGTTTGGGATTCGCAGTGGTAAACGGTATGTCGCCAATCTCCAACAGTTCCGGAGTGGTAAAGAAAATCATGTTGGCCGGGTAGTTGAAAAGTGAGTTCACCAGGCAGCCCTTGTCGATGCAGACGACTTTAAAGCCCGCTTTCTGTGCCTCGATGGCGCAGGCCAGGCCCGTAGGACCACTTCCGATCACGATGACGTCGACGCACATGTCCCCACTGGTGAGAAACTGCGGCTTTGGCAAGGTGTCGGGAATCTGCTTCGTCGAGGGCAAAGTGGCTTCCTGAGGTGAGGCTGGGAGAGATAGATTCTAGCATGTGGGATTAAGCATTCCAGACGTCATTCCTCGACGGCCAGGTCTCAGGGCAATACGAGTCTTCAAGCTCCAAGCGTTCTCTTGGTTCCCTTGCACACCTTCGATGGTGTTTCCCCAGTCAATCAAGTACATGTGCTTTGGATGAAGCCTGCCGAGTGCCGCATTCGCTATAATTTTTGGTTCCCTAGGAGAAACTGATGCCTTCCGATAATCACGGCGCCCCTGGCTCTACCCGCACGGAAAAAGATTCCCTCGGTATCAAGGAAATTCCCGCTCATGTGTACTACGGGATTCAAACCGCACGCGCGGTCGAGAACTACCCGATCTCCGGCATGCGCGCGCATCCTACCTTGATCCGGGCAATTGGCATGGTAAAAGAAGCTGCAGCCGAAGCCAATCGCGAACTAGGACTGGTGGACGGAAAGATCGCGAACGCAATTGTTCAGGCGGCTCGCGAGGTCCAACAAGGCAACTGGAACAACGAGTTTGTAGTGGATGTTTTCCAGGCCGGCGCCGGCGTCAGCTTTCACATGAACTCGAACGAGGTGATTGCGAACCGTGCTGTGGAGATCCTCGGCGGAACCCTTGGAGAGTACACCAAGGTTCATCCGAATGATCACGTCAACTACGGGCAGAGCACGAATGACGTGTTTCCCACCAGCATGCGGCTGGCAACGCTGCTTGAACTGGAAAAGTTCTACCCGGTGCTCGATTCGCTGGTTTCTGCGCTGGAGAAAAAAGGCAAGGAATTCCACGACATTTTGAAGTCCGGCCGCACACATATGCAAGACGCTGTCCCGATGCGTTTAGGCCAGGAGTTCACCGCCTACGCTGCCGCCATCGAGCGCTCGAAAGACGCCATTCAGGGCAGCGCGGACCTCCTGCGGGAATTGGGCCTGGGGGGATCAGCAGTAGGCACTGGCATCAACACGCACCCAGACTATCGCGAGAAGGCCATCGCCAATCTGGCGCGTATCTCCGGTCAGAAGCTTGTTCCGGTCGATGACATGCGGTACGCGATGCAGTCCAATCTTGCCATGGCCGCAGTTTCGTCGGCGCTCCGTAACCTTGCCTTAGAGGTGATCCGCATCTCGAACGATTTGCGCATGCTTTCGTCTGGCCCGAACACTGGGTTCGCGGAAATCAATCTGCCGGCATTGCAGCCCGGGTCTTCGATCATGCCCGGCAAAATCAATCCCGTCATCCCCGAGCTCGCCGCAATGGTCTCCTTCCAGGTGGTCGGAAACGATGTGGCAGTCGCGATGGCAGTTCAGGGTGGGCAACTCGAACTCAACGTCATGATGCCGACCATGGCCTATAGCGTTCTACAGTCGATCACGATTTCGAGCAACATGCTTCGTCAGTTCACCGACAAGTGCGTGTCGGGAATCACAGCCAACGACAGTCGCTGCAACTTCTATGTCCAAGCGACGGTGTCGCTAGCAACCGCGCTGAATCCTTATATTGGATACTCCAAGGCCGCTGAGATCGCAAAAGAAGCCGTGGCAAGCGGACGGTCGATCATAGAAATAGCCCGGGAGAAGAAGTTGCTGAGCGAAAAAGAGATTAGCGAGATCCTTGACCCCGTACGGATGACCGAACCGGTCCGTCCGCTCGACGCAGCGAAAAAACGCGAAGAGATCAAAGCCAAGTAGCCGACAAAACGTGCCCCTCTGCCGCCGGGGAGACAGCAGAGGGTTTGTTCCGGCGAGAGGTCTCATTTTCCCTTTCCGGACACTCTGCTGTACGCAATTCTGGTGAGCGAAGTTCCGCAACGGAGTTGTGACAAATTCCCTGCACCAAGAAGATCCGCGGTTTCACCAACTGGCTGAGGATTTCGCGCGAAGCGCTGGTTTTTTAAGTTTTGCGAGGCTTTAGGGGTTCAAAGTTCACTCTCTCGAAGGCACAGCTTCGCGCCCGGGATTAGAGCAAAGATCAGCTTTGCGCTGCTTCTGCCGGCCTTGCGGGATATTCGTAAACGCCACGTCCGCTTTTACGCCCCAGGCGTCCGGCCTTGACATATTGCACCAAAAGCGGCGCGGGACGATACTTCTCACCCAGACTCCTGTGCAGGTACTCGAGAATGTGCAGGCGCGTGTCGAGCCCTACAAGATCCACCAGTTCAAAAGGCCCCATGGGGTGGTTGAGCCCGAGCCTCAGCGCCTTGTCAATGTCCGCAGGGGAAGCAATTCCCTCTTGCAACATGTAAAAGGCTTCATTGCCGATCATGGCATTGATGCGGCTAGTAATAAAGCCCGGCGACTCGCGAATTACCACTACTTCTTTGCCCATCCGCCGGCCAACATCGCCCGCCGCCAATAGCGTCTGCTCGTCCGTCTCCAGCCCCCGCACAATCTCAAGCAGCTTCATCTTGTGCACGGGATTGAAGAAATGCATGCCGAGGCACTTCTTCGGGCGAAAGGTCACGCTGGCGATTTCTGTAATGCTGAGCGACGAAGTGTTTGAAGCCAGAATCGTTTCCGGGCGGCAAACCGTGTCGAGCAGAGTGAAGATCTCGATTTTCGATTCCATCTCTTCCGGAACGGCCTCGATCACGAGATCTGCCTGGCGCGCCGCTTCCTCCGGGCTGCTGGCATACTCAAGGAGGTTCAGTGCTGCCCTGGCCTCGGCGGGAGAGACTTTCTCCAGTTCGACCGCTTTGTCGAGATTGCGGTGGATTTCATCCTGTGCTCTGCGTAGCGCCGCGGGAAGGACATCCTCGAGCACGGTGCGATAACCGCCCAGCGCGGCAACATGAGCGATTCCCCGCCCCATGGTCCCCGCGCCAATCACGGCGATCGTTTTGATCTCCGCCACTACTTCTCCACTTCCAGAAGGAGTTCTCTCAGGCGTCCGTCTGCCGCTCGCAGGCTTTCGGCCAGACGCTTGCGCTCATCGGCGTCCATGCCGTAGAGCGACGCCTGAATACGGCGAAGGGTGGTGTTGATGTCGTCGACGTAGTTGATGAGGCGAATGAGTTCTCCAGTGGCTGCCATAAAAACTGTTCTATCTCCTGGTTACGGAACGAGCAAGTGCTTCCGCAAGACTTTTATTTTCAACTGCCGCGTGAATTAAGTAAAGGTGGCGCCTCTGTGGCCATGAGTGGAAGTGGGGTTCTGTGTACTAGGAAGGCTTCATCCCGAACCGCGGCCTCCTTCCGACCGCTCGCGGGATCTCGCGAGTTTCTGGGAAAAGCGCTATTGGCTGCTCGGAGCCAATGACATGAGGCCATCGACATTGGTAATCGTCGCCGTTGATTCTTTTGCACGACCTTAACAGGAGGGGGCTAATCTAATCAGGACATGACCGACAACTCACGCAAGGAATACATTTTCGCCAGCGACTTTGACCAGATGCTGACCTTCAATGACTCCGGCTACGTCCTTGCCGAGATGATCGGGATTCCGACATCCGAATTCGAGCGCAAAGCCACAGGCATGGCTCGGTTGAATCTTGTGCAGCAGGGCGCGGAGCTTGCCTATCTGCTGCTGCACGATCCAGAATTCCAGTCATCCCCGAACAGCTCGGCCGGGTGAGGCGCTCGGATGGTGCCGTTACCGCAGCGTAAGTCGTCCGCTGGACATAACTTATCGCATCCCCAGCAGATCCGCTCCGGATGCTTGGGATGGTGTGGAAGTTTGGGCCGTGAACTGGGGTTGCCGCCATCATCAAGCGCTTGTCTACTGTCATTCGTCATTGGAAAAACCTTCGGCTGCGCCGTCATTTCTTGGGGAAGCAACCACCCGGGTCATTGCTGAAGGTGCTCGCTCAAGGTGCTCCTCCAGGGGTGACTTCCTGGTTACGCCCGCGTAAGCTCAGGGTATTCCCGGCTGGCGTTGATGGCTGTGACCTAAATCACAGCCTGCGATTCGCGAATCTCGGCTACTCGGCGCCGTAAAGGGCGTAACGCACCAAAAATAGAGCGGTTAGGACCCAGATGAGAGGACTTACTTCTTTCCGACGGCCGGCGAAGAGCTTCAGAAAGGTGAACGATAACAGTCCCAGGCTCAATCCCGTAGCAATGCTGAACGTCAACGGCGTGGCGATCAGGGTTAGAAATGCTGGAATCGAGTCGGTGAAGTCATCCCATTTCAGCTTGGTCACGGCGCCGCACATGAGCGCGCCGACAATGATAAGAGCTGGAGCGGTCGCGTAAGCAGGAATCGCGGCCACGATAGGCGCGCAAAACATCGTTAACAAGAAACCGGCGGCGATCACGATATTTCCCCAAGCCGGTTCGGGCTCCGGCTGCGACTCCAGCTGCGCTCTCGATGTAACTAGTCACCGTAGAGGTCCCGGCCATCGCGCCAATGATCGTCCCGACCGCGTCCGCCATCAGCGCTCGGTTGGCCCGAGGGAGCTTGCCATCGCGCAAGAACCCACCCTGCTCGCAGACAGCGACTAGAGTGCCGACGTTATCGAACAGGTCCACGAAGAAAAATACAAAGACCAGCTCGGCAAGCCCAAGTTTCGCAGCGGCTCGCAAGTCGAACTTGAATAGCGTTCCCGAAAGTACGGGCAACGAGAACAGATGGGAAGGCCAGTGGCTCGCTCCAAACGGGATTCCTAGGAGGGAAATCACAGCAATTCCGATCAGGATCGCGCTGCTTACGTTTCGAGCCAAGAGAATTGCTGTGAACAGGACCCCTAGAGCTGCAAGCATCGCCGGCACATTCGAGAGTTTTCCCAGACCCACGAACGTCGATTGATTGGCCACAATAATTCCGGCATTTCTGAATCCGATGAATGCAATGAAAAGTCCAATGCCGGCCGCGGTACCGCACTTCAATGAATCAGGGATTCCGTTGACGATCTGCCCGCGAACCCGAGTTAATGTCATCAAGAGAAACACCGCTCCGGAAAATAAAACAACGCCCAGCGCCGTCTGCCACGGAATTCCGCGACCGATCACAACGGAGTACGTGAAATATGCGTTCAGCGACATGCCTGGAGCGAGCGCAACGGGATAATTCGCCCACAAGCCCATCATCAACGTCGCTAGCGCTGAGGAGATGCATGTGGCAAAACAGCACGCCTTCAACCGGCATGCCTGCTTGAGAAAGAATTTGGGGGTTCACGACCACGATATACGCCATGGTCATAAACGTGGTCAGACCGGCCAGCAATTCGCGGCGAACAGTTGTGTGATTCTCGGCTAGGCAAAAAACGCGCTCGAGCAGGTCCGGGCTCCTCGCAGTGAAGGTGAGCCACTATAGGATTTCAAAGGCCGGCGCGTCAAACAAACTTTGGCTCTGCACCTCTCACTTTTCACGAGAAGCCCGAGGGATCACCGTCGGAATAACACTAGAAAGCACATGGACAAAGGCAAATCTCACCACGCTTCGCTCATTGAGAGAAACCGGCGCGGTTGTTATAATCGTGAACGACTCACCGCTCCTGCTGATTGCGTCTTAAATGTTGCCGTTGCGCCGCAGTTCCGGCGCGTCCCAAGCGAGCGCACAAAAAGCAAGCCGCAAGCGGGCACGTGGCCAGGTAGCTCAGGTGGTAGAGCGCAGCCCTGAAAAGGCTGGCGTCGGCGGTTCAACTCCGTCCCTGGCCACCATCATTCCAAAGAACTTAGCCAGAGTCATCCCGTCAGCGCCAGTCCGCTCTCAGTCCGCATTTGCGAACAGCAGAAAATGCTCTCTGCGCAACTGAATCAGTCTGAAGAACTTAGGCCGGTGCCGTTTTTCCGCAGTCCGCTTTCAGTCCGCTTTGCTCTGTCGCGTGGCTGAGAATCGCCGTAAGCATTTTTCCTGCAGCGGCCTTGCGATCCCGACTGACCGCGTGAGTGTAGAACTGAAGCGTCAGCTTAACGTCGCTGTGGCGAAGCAGCGTCTGTACCGTTTTCGGGTCGGTTCTGGTGCGGATCAAAAACGATGCGAGGCTGTGGCGCAGATTATGAAAGCCGAATCGTCGCGGGTCATCATCGATCAGGCGGCCTCGGAGGTCCCGGTGCGACGAAAGAACGCCTGCCTTCACCGCAGCGGGCCGCAGATGGTCCTCGACGAGCATGTTGGCAACTCGTGGTTGTTTGCCTTCTAGCCGGCAGGAAGGAAATACCCAATCGCAGGATCGCGAATACAGTGTCTTCTGCTTCCAGAGGAGCATAAACTCAGCAAGCAAAGGATGAAGCGGCACCGTGCCCTTGGATGCCTTGCTCTTCGGCAAGCCGACTCGGCCGCACGTCCAAGTCCGACGGACATGGATCATCGAGTCAACGAAACTGACATCTTGCCACTGCAGCCCCAAGCATTCTGATATACGGAGGCCCGTGCCCGAGGCGAGAAGCGTAAGCGTACGTTCCGGTTCTTGCAGGTTAAGCAGTATTTCGTATGCTTGCTCCGGAGTGAGAATCATCGCTTCGTACGAACTGGTGGTTTTACAGCGCACAAAGCGCATGGGATTCGATTCCTGGGTTCGAGAAATCAGCCCGTACCGTTGGCCATGCTTGTAGATCATTGACATGACTCGGCGAGTTTTGTCGAGCGTTGGATTTGCGAACTGCTTTTCTCGTTTCAGATCTTTCAGCCATTGCTCTACTTCCAGCGGCTCAATACCAAGCGCAATGCGGTGACCCCATTTCGGAAGTAATCGATTTCGAATCACCCGTTCGTAGGATCGCACTGTCGTGTGAGCTTTCGGGTGGATGGACTCTGTATGGTCCACCAGTTCATGATCGGCGTAGTGTTGTGCCAAGTCGGCGAATGTGACTCCTCGCCGTGAATTGATTCCATTAATGTGCAGGTGCAGCCTTTCGATCTCAGCTCGTGCACTGTTTTCGTCGGGAAAGTCTTGGACCAAACCGGTAGGAGTCTTGTTCTGGACCCGCTTACCGTCAGATTTCCGAGTGGTGCGAAAGAACAATACCCAGGTTTCACCTCGCGCACGTTTTTCTTTCTTCAGCCAGCCGCGTTGATTCCTTTGCGCCATT
>Ga0207667_10000169_pt1 | contig 95977 bp, 69 predicted proteins | sample KBSCornC52_FD_184301 | JGI IMG/M metagenome (GOLD analysis project Ga0207667, IMG submission 184301) | Corn rhizosphere microbial communities from Kellogg Biological Station, Michigan, USA - KBS Corn C5-2 (SPAdes) (version 2) | ecosystem: Host-associated > Plants > Roots > Rhizosphere > Soil ... | reverse complement strand
AGGGCTTCGGCTTCATCGCGCCCGAGGATGGTGGGGAGGACGTGTTCGTCCACTTTTCGGCGATCAATTCCAAGGGCTTCCGTAGCCTGCAGGAAGGCCAGCGGGTGAAGTTCGAAGTGACTACGGGCCCCAAGGGCGCGCAGGCTTCGGGCGTCGAGATCGCAGGCTGATACGCCGGGCCGGCGTTGCGTCGGCCATCGGGCAGAAACTAAAAAGTCCCGCATCGCAAGATGCGGGACTTTTTTTCTATGGGCCGCCTGCGCCGGCCGCTGCCCGGCGCTCCGTGCGCGGCGGCGCGGTGGAGCCGCGGATCACCAGCTCCGGCACGAAGCGTTCGCTGCCGGGCAGGGAGCCTTTGCGCAGCTGCTCCAGCAGCCGCGAGGCGGCGTGGCGGCCGATCTCGCTGGTCGACTGGCTGGCGGTGGTGAGCGCGGGCCAGGCCTGGCGCGAGAACGGGTTGTCCTCGAAGCCGGCGATGGACAGGTCCCACGGCACGTCCAGGCCGGCCGAGCGGGCCGCGGCCAGCGCGCCGGCGGCGATCTCGTCGTTGCTGCCGAAGATCGCGCTGGGCGCGTCCTTGCCGGCGAGCAGCTTGCGCGCGCGGCGGAAGCCGTCCTCGAAGGTGTAGGTGCCTTCCAGCACGTACTTCTTGCGCACGGGGATGCCGTGCTCCTTCATCGCGTCCGCATAGCCCTCGTAGCGCTCCGGGCTGGAGCGGTAGTGCGGGTCGCCCCACAGGAAGGCGATGGCGGTGTGGCCGAGCTGGATCAGGTAGGCGGTGATCGCGTAGGCCGCCTTGTGGTCGTCGACATAGACGCAGGGCGCGCCGTCCTTCGGATCGCCGCGCGCGGCGATGATCCGCGCATAGGCCACGTCGTTGGCCTTGAGCTTGGCCAGCAGGCGCGGGTTCTCCGACATCGGCGGCGTCAGCACCAGTCCCGCCAGCCGAGCGTTCTTGGCCAGCAGCGAGAGCTCGTCGACCAGGCGCGGCGAGCGCGGGTCGCAGGGATAGATCAGCAGCTCGTAGCCATGCTCGCGGCAGGCGGCCAGCACGCCGTTCTGCAGGCTGAGGATGTAGTTCGCGTTGGGGTTGTCGTCGTAGACCAGGGCGATGGTGAACGAGCGCGTGCCGCGCAGGCTGCGCGCGGTGGCGTCGGGGCGGTAGTGCAGGGACTCGATCGCGCGGCGCACCTTCTGCACGGTGTCCGCATGCACGGTCGGCTCGAGGTTGATCACGCGCGACACCGTCATCGGCGACACGCCGGCAAGACTGGCGACGTCTTTGATCGTAGGCCTACGCAACGCGACGCTCTCCCCTGGGCGGCGAGCGGCCATCCTAGCCCAAGCGGCGCGTGCGGGCGACGCGACTTCCGTTCTATGCGCCTTCGAGTCGCGCCGGATGCGCCTGCCGCAGGTAGCGTTACCACGAATGAGGCGAATCGAACTCATACGCGCGGGCGCGTCGAAGGCCGCGGCCGGGCACGCGTCGCCGACCGCTGACGAACCGATACTCCATATATATAAGGAGTAGCCCGCGATTCTTGCGTGCGGCGGCGCGGCACGCACACCCCGGCAACCGTATCTCCAGCAACCATTGATAACGTTACCATTCCGCCTTAGCATCGATCCGATGACAGGGGCACGGCACCAGCGTGTCCCGCCAATGACGGGGAGCATCGATGCGGGATCGTGCGTGGGGAGCCGTGGCGCCAAGGCCGCGAGTCATGCTGGCGGCGGACGTGGGTGGCACGCATGCGCGCATCGGCCTGGTCGATGCCGCGGCGCCGGCCGGCGCCGGCGGCGTGCTGGCCTACGAGCGCTATGCCGGCGCCGACTGGCCGGGCCTGGCCGAGATCCTCGCCGACTTCCTCGCCCGCCATCCCGGCCATGCCGTCGACGAAGCGGCGATCGCCGTGGCCGGCTACGTGCGCGACGGCGAACTGGTGGCCGAAAACCTGCGCTGGCCGGTGCGCCTGGCCGAGCTGCGCGAACGCCTGCACCTGCGCAGCCTGCGGGTGGTCAACGACTTCGAGGCGCTGGCCTACGCCACCCAGTACCTCGGCGAACAGGACAGCCTTGCGGTGATCGACGCGCCGGCCGCGTCCGGCCCCGTCGCGGTGGTGGGCCCGGGTACCGGCCTGGGCTGCGCGTTGCTGCTGCCGGAGGGCAAGCATGCCACCGTGCTGCCCAGCGAAGGCGGGCATGTGGCGCTGGCGCCGGGCAACGAACGCGAGATGGCGCTGCTGAAGCTGCTGGCGCGCGGACGCGACTATGTGCACACCGGCCACGTACTTTCCGGCCCCGGCCTGGTGAACCTCTACCGCGCGATCGGCGAACTCGACGGCCTGCCGGCCATCCACGCGCAACCCGAACGGATCAGCGCGGCGGCCTTGGAAAGCGGCGACGCGCTCGCGCTCGAAACCCTGCATACGTTCTGCGCCATGCTCGGCGGCTTCGTCGGCGACCTGGCCATACTGTTCAAGGCCTCCGGCGGCGTCTACCTGGCCGGCGGCATCCTGCCGCAGCTGCGCGAATTCCTGCCGCGCAGCGCATTCCGCGAGCGCTTCTTCAACAAAGGCGTGATGCGCGAGTTCCTCGCGGGCGTGCCCGTGCGCCTGATCGAGCACGGCCGCCTGGGCGTGCTCGGCGCGGCCGGGCTGGCCGCGCGCGAACCGGCTTGAAGGTTTGACGCGGGCCCGGCGCCCGCGTGGAAGGACCGGCCGCACGCCCTGTCGCGGCCGGGGAGGGACATGACAACGACATTCATTGGGAGGTGAAGACATGTTGGCAATCAAGCATCGGGGGCACGAGCTGTCCCGCAATCTTCTGGCCTGCGTGCTGGGCCTGGCCCTGAGCGGCACGGTCTTCGCGCAGGCGACCACCGGTTCGATCTTCGGCACCGTGGGCGGCGACGCCGCCGGCAGCACGGTGGTGGTGCAAGGCGACAACGGCGTGTCGCGCCGCATTCCGGTCGGCGCGGATGGCCGCTACCAGGCCGGCGCGCTGCCGGTCGGCATCTACAAGGTGATGCTGGAACGGCAGGGCGCGGTGGTCGCCTCGCATGACCAGGTTGCGCTGCGCGTCAGCAGCGGCACCCAGATCGACTTCGCCGGAGCCGCGGGCGCCACCAATCTGCAGGGCGTGCAGGTCACCGCCAGCGCGCTGCCGCCGATCGACGTGAGCAGCGTGGATTCGCGCACCGTCATTACCGCGCAGCAGCTCGACGCACTGCCGCTCTCGCGCACCGCCGAGGACATCGCCCTGCTGGCGCCGGGCACGGTCACCTCCGGCTCCAATTTCACCAGCCGCATCGGCGGCGGCGGCAACCTGGTTTCGTTCGGCGGCGCCTCGGGTGCGGAGAACGCGTACTACATCAACGGCTTCAACACGACCGATCCGTACAAGGGCCAGGGCGCGCTGCAGCTGCCCTACGGCGCGATCGACCAGCAGGAAGTGCTGACCGGCGGCTACAGCTCGATGTACGGCCGCTCCGACGGCGGCGTGCTGAGCCAGGTGGGCAAGAGCGGCACCAACGAATGGCATTACGGCGTGCAGGCGCAGTGGACGCCGCGCTCGCTGATGTCCTCGCCGGACGACATCATCTACGCGCGCAACCGCTATGCCGGCACGCCGTACCAGTACCGCCAGGACGACAAGTCGTGGCGCACCACCTACAGCGCCTACGTCGGCGGCCCGCTGATCAAGGACCGCCTGTACTTCTTCGTCGCCGCCGAGGCCGACAAGGAGCAAGGCAGCAATACCGCCACCAGCGACGCCAGCAGCCCCTCGCGCAACAACTACAGCTACAGCACGCCGAAGTGGTACGCCAAGCTCAACTGGAACATCACCGACAGCCATCTGCTCGAGCTGACCGGCATCCAGAGCGAACAGCACGGCTCCGGCAGCAACTACGCGTTCGACTACGCCACGCATCGCACCGGCGCTTTCCAGTCGTACTCCGACCGCACCAAGACCGGCGGCGACGCCTACATCATCAAGTACACCGGCTATCTGACCGACACCATCACGCTGAGCGCGATGTACGGCAAGATGCGCCTGCACGACTACTCGGCGCCGGTCAGCTACGACCCGAACCTGCCGTATCTGCAGAACATCCAGGACCAGAACCTGGCGCTCACCGGCGGCCGTCCGATCGGCAACAGCCAGTCGACCTTCTCGGTGCCCGCGCCCACCCAGGGCTCGCAGAACACCAACCTGCGCATCGATCTGGAATGGCGCCTGGGCGACCACAAGCTCAACTTCGGCATCGACGACCAGACCCCGCGCACCATCGACCAGGGCAGCAACAGCCTGAGCTGGACCTATGCGCACAACAACGATGCCACCGCGCCGGTCGATCCGGCCAACGGCATTGGCGCTCCTGGTGGCAACGGCTATTACGTGATGAAGGAAGTGGTGACCGGCGCGGCAGGCGTGAAGACCGTCGAGCATGCGCAATACATCGAAGACACCTGGCAGATGACCGACCGCTTCCTGCTCAATGTCGGTCTGCGCAACGACGCCTTCGCCAACTACAACAACAGCGGCAGGAAATTCACCTCGCAGAACCGCAACTGGTCGCCGCGCCTGGGCTTCAGCTGGGACGTGTACGGCGACGCCAGCCTGAAGGTCTACGGCAACGCCGGCCGCTACTACCTGGCGATCAACAACAACACCGCCTACGACGGCGCCACCGGCTACGCCTGGAACCGCAGCTACTACACCTATACCGGCATCGATTCCAACGGCATGCCCACGGGCCTGCAGCAGTTCGGCTATTACGACGTCAACGGGCATACCGGCCAGGCGCCGGATCCGCGCACGGTGGCGTCCACCAATCTCGGCGCGGAATACCAGGACGAATTCATCCTGGGCGCGACCAAGGCGATCACGCCGGAGTGGATCACCGGCGTCAAAGGCACCTTCCGCGTGCTGCGGCAGATCTCCGACGACGTCTGCGACAGCTCCAACCAGCTGATCGCCAAGACCAAGGCGCTGTACAACCTCACCGACGACCAGATCACCGCCAACCGCGGCGCCTGCTACATCTTCAATCCCGGCAAGACCAACGACTTCGACGTGCTCACCACGCAAGGCTATGTGCGCGTGCCGATGAGCAATGGCGACTGGGGTTTCGCGCAGGGCCCGAAGCGCAAGTACTACGCGCTGGAGGCGTTCCTGGAACATCCGCTGGGCAAGGACAACTGGGGCGGCCGCGTCAGCTACGTGTTCTCGCGCAGCTACGGCAACTCCGAGGGCCTGCTGCAGGTGTCGCGCGGCAACGACTCGGTGGGCGTGACCCAGGACTGGGACAACTCATACGTGATGGACCGCGCCAACGGCGTGCTCGGCAACAACCGCACGCACCAGATCAAGGCGTACGGCGTGTACCGCATCTCGCCCGAATGGATGGTCTCGGGCGTGGCCAATCTTTCCTCCGGCGGCCCGCATAACTGCCTTGGTTTCTGGGGGACTGAGCAGACCCAGCCCGACGGCTACGGCTCGTACTACCACTGGTGCAACGGCAAGCCCTCGGTGCCCGGTTCGATGGGCGATCTGCCGTGGACTTATCGCGTCGACCTCAACGTCACCTATCGTCCGGCCTTTGCCGATCACAAGCTGGCTTTCAACGTGAGCGTGTTCAATGTGCTGAACCAGCAGCGTCCGCTGGTGCTGTACACGCGCTACAACAACACCGCCACGCCGGACAAGCTCAACGACCTGTACGACACGGTCAAGGTGATGGAGTCGCCGCGCTATGTCCGCTTTGGCGTGACTTACGATTTCTGATGGTCGTTAAAGTCCCGCGGCCGGCCCATGCCGGCCGCGGGCATTCGCCTGTACTCTCGGGCGATCCATTCTTTCCTGCCTGGAGACATCGATGGCCGATCGCCGCCGCTTCCTCAAGACCGCCGCCTTGGGCGTGACCGCCGCGGCGCTGTCCTCCCGTATCGCCCCGGCGCTGGCCGACGGCAAGGCCGCCAGCGTCAGCGGCGGCCGCAAGCCGCGGGTGATCTCCACCTGGGACTTCGGCGTACCAGCCAACCTTGCAGCCTGGGCGGTCCTGGCCAAGGGCGGACGCGCGCTGGATGCCGTGGAAGCGGGCGTGATGATCCCCGAGGCGGACCTGAAGAATCACAGCGTGGGCCGCGCGGGTTATCCCGACCGCGACGGCCACGTCAGCCTCGATGCCAGCATCATGGACGGCGACGGCAGCTGCGGCGCGGTTGCCGCCTTGGAAAACATCGCCCATCCGATCCAGGTCGCACGCCGCGTGATGGAACGCACCCCGCACGTGCTGCTGGTGGGCGAGGGCGCGCAGCAGTTTGCGGTGGAGCAGGGCTTCAAGAAGGAAAAACTGCTCACCCCCGAATCCGAAAAAGCCTGGCACGAGTGGCTGAAGACCGCCCACTACCAGCCCAGCGCCAACAGCGAAGTACACGACTACGGCAAGGGCGCCGGCGGCAAGGACAACCACGACACCATCGGCATGCTGGCCATCGACGCGCAGGGCCGCCTGGCCGGCGCCTGCACCACCAGCGGCATGGCCTGGAAACTGCGCGGCCGCGTAGGCGACAGCCCGATCATCGGCGCCGGCCTGTACGTGGATGGCGAAGTCGGTGGAGCCACCTCCACCGGCGTGGGCGAGGAAGTGATCCGCAATGCCGGCAGCTTCCTGGTGGTGGAACTGATGCGCCAGGGCCGCTCGCCGCAGCAGGCCTGCGAGGAAGCGGTGATGCGCATCGTCAAGAAGCGGCCGCAGGCATCGAAGGATCTGCAGGTCGGCTTCCTCGCCATCAATCGCGAGGGCGAGGTCGGCGCGTTTGCGATCCAGTCCGGTTTCAGCTACGCGGTCTGCGACGGCGCGAAGCAGGACGGCCTGTTCCCGTCCAAGAGCGTCTACTGAGATGGCTGGCCGCTATCTGCTGGAAGTGGCGGCCAACTCCGTCGCTTCCGCGCAGGCCGCGCAGGATGGCGGCGCCGGCCGCGTGGAGCTGTGCACCGGCCTGGAACTGGGTGGCCTCACGCCGTCCGCGGCGCTGATCGCGATGGTGCGCGAACGCCTGCATATTCCGCTGTATGTGCTGGTGCGCCCGCGCGCCGGCGATTTCCTGTACAGCGATATCGAATGCGAAATGATGCAGCGGGATATCGAGACCTGCGCCGCGCTCGGTTGCGACGGCGTGGTGATCGGCGTGCTCGATGCGGATGGGCGGATCGACAGCGAACGCTGCAAACCGCTGGTGCGCAGCGCCGGCGGCATGGGCGTGACCTTCCATCGCGCCTTCGATCTCACCGTCGACCCGGAGCAGGCGCTGGAAGACGCGATCGCGCTGGGCTGCGAGCGCGTGCTTACTTCGGGTGCGCGCGCCAGTGCGGTCGACGGCGCGCCGCTGATCCGCCGGCTGGTGGAACGCTCGGACGGCTGCATCGTGGTGATGCCGGGTGCGGGCGTGACGCCGCAGAACATTGCCGCGCTGGCCGAAGCCACTGGCGCCACCGAGTTACATGCTTCGGCCAAGCGGCAGTTGCCTTCGGGCATGCGGCATCAGCGGCCGGAACTGCACGATATGGAAAGCGGCGAGATCCGCAGCGATGTGGAGCAGGTGCGGGCGCTGGTGGCAGCACTCCATCCATAACCACCAAGCCAGCGCAGGTTGGTTTGCGAGTGCCTGCACTCAGGCCACGAACTGCAGCTTCGCCAGCTCCGCATACAAGCCGCCTTCCGCCAGCAGGCTCTCATGCGTGCCCTGCGCCACGATCCGCCCGCCGTCCATCACCACGATGCGGTCCGCGCGCTGCACGGTAGCCAGGCGATGCGCGATCACCAGCGTGGTGCGGCCCTTCTCCAGCCGCTCCAGCGCCTGCTGGATCGCCGCTTCCGACTGCGCATCCAGCGCCGAGGTCGCCTCGTCCAGCAACAACAGCGGCGCATCGCGCAGGATCGCGCGGGCGATGGCTACGCGCTGGCGCTGGCCGCCGGACAGGCGCACGCCGCGCTCGCCCAACTCGGAGGCATAGCCGCCGCTCAGCGTGTTGATGAACTCGTGCGCCTCGGCGGCGCGCGCGGCATCGCGCACTTCGTCGTCGCTGGCATCCTGGCGGCCGAAGCGGATGTTGTCGGCGGCGCTGCCGCTGAAGATCACCGTCTCCTGCGGCACCAGCGCGATAGCGCCGCGCAGATCCGGCAACGCCAGCGCGCGCAGGTCCACGCCGTCCAGCGTGATGCGGCCCTGCTGCGGATCGTAGAAGCGCAGCAGCAAGCCGAGCACCGTGCTCTTGCCGGCGCCGGAGGGGCCGACCAGGGCCACCGTCTCGCCGGGCCGGATGCGCAGGTCGAAATCGTGCAGCGCGGGGGCGTCGGGGCGGCTGGGATAATGGAAAGCCACCTGCTCGAAATGCAGCTCGCCGCTCACCGGCTTGGGCAGCGGCTGCGGCTGCGGCGGGCTGGTCACCTCGGCGCGCTCGCCCAGCAGTTCACCGATGCGCTCCATCGCGCCGGCCGCGCGCAGCACGTCGCCCCACACTTCCGACAGGCCGGCCACGGAGCCGGCGGCGAAGATCGCATACAGCACGAACTGGCTGAGCAGGCCCGGGGTCAGGTTGCCGGCCAGCACGTCGCGCGCGCCGATCCACAGCACCAGGGTGATCGCGCCGAACATCAGCACGATCACCGCCGCGGTCAGCAGCGAGCGCGTGCCGATGCGCTTGCGCGCGGTGGCCAGCGCGCGGGCGATGGCGCTGCCGTAGCGCGTGCTTTCGATATCTTCGCGCGCATACGCCTTCACCGCGGGGGCGGCATTGAGCGTTTCGTTGGCGATCGCGGCGGCATCGGCCAGGCGATCCTGGCTGGCGCGCGAGAGTTTGCGCACGCGGCGACCGAACACCAGGATCGGCAGCATCATCGCGGGGATCACCAGGGCGGTGAAGCCGGCCAGGCGCGGAATCGTCCACACCATCGCCACCACCGCGCCGGCCAGCGTGACCATGCTGCGCAGCGCGACCGAGATACCCGAGCCGATCAGCGCCTGCACCACTTCGGTGTCAGTGCCCAGGCGCGAGATCAATTCACCGACGCGGCTGCGCTCGAAGAAGCCCGCGTCGAGGTGGATCACATGTCCGTACAGCTTGGAACGCATCGACGCCAGCGCACGCTCGCCCAGCAGGGTGATGCAGAAGTAGCGCGCCGCGGTGGACGCCGCCAGCACCAGGGCCACGCCGAACAGGCCGAGGAAGGTGAGGTTGATGGTCGCCGCGTTGGCGGCGCCGAAGCCCTGGTCGATCATGTGCCGCACAGCCATCGGCAGGACCAGGGTGGAGCCGGAGGAGATCGCCAGGAACACCAGCCAGCCGATCGCCAGCGCGCGATGCGGTTTCAGGAAAGGCCAGAGTTGGCGCAGGGCGCCAATGCGGCGCTTGGGGGAGGATTCGTTCGCCTGGGATTCGCTCATGAGGTTCGCCGGGTCTGGACCGGTGGGAGATGGGGGCCCGGACCCGCGATTCAATCACACGCCGATGGCGAAAAGGGTGACGCTTATGCGCCTGCCGAAGTAGGGGCCAGCGCCGGGCGTTCCGCGCGGCGGTTGTGCAGGCGGTCGCGCAGGCGCAGAAATGGTGCTTCTACCGTGTAATGCAGCAGGGCGCCGCCGGCCAGCACGCAGGCCGCATACAGCGCGAACGCTGCGACACCATGCCACTGCGGATGCACGGCGAGCCACGTGTGCACCGCGTGAAAGACCAGCTTGTGGTCCAGATACAGGCTGTACGAAATCAGCGCCAGCCAGCCCGCACCCGGCACGCGACGGCGGCCCAGCCAGCAGGCCGGGCTGGCGGCGGCGGCGACGATCAGCGCCAGTCCCCACGACAGCAGCGGATAGCCGAGCACCGAGGCGAGCAGGCCGGCGCGGTCCTGGAAGATCGCCAGCGCCGCGCCGGTCAGCAGCAGTCCGGCCAGCAGGGCGAGATTCGCCCGCGCCTGCAGGCGCGCCCACAGCGCCGGCCGGTAGGCCTGCATCGCCGCCAGCACGACGCCGGCAAGCAGGCCGTCGAGCCGGTTCCAGGTCGGGTAATAGATCACTTCGACGAAGGGGCGCTCGCCCATGTGCAGCCATAGCCATCCGCGCAGCGCCATGCCGCCGGCGACCAGCAGCAGGCACAGCGCGGCAAACAGCCGTGGCGAACCGCGCCGCGCCACCCACCAGGCCAGCAGCGGGAACAGCAGATAGAAATGCTCTTCCACGCACAGCGACCACACATGCGAGAACGCCTGGTTCTGCCGGTAGTCGATCAGGAAGTTGACCGTATAGCTAAGGAACTGCCACAGCGGCTGGATGCCCGGCGCCTCGCGCGCCGAAGGCAGCGCGAAGTACACCGCCAGCACGGCCAGATAAGCCGGCACCGTGCGCAGCACCCGCCGCAGATAGAAACGCCCGAACGCCGGCGGCCGGCCTTCGGCCAGCGGCTTGAGCCATTGCGAACCGATCAGATAGCCGCTGAGCACGAAGAACAGATCCACGCCGGCCCAGCCGTTGTTCTCCAGCCAGCTCCACGACTCGCCCAGGCCGCCGACCAGGAAGGCATGGAACAGCATCACCCATACGATGGCGATGGCGCGCAGCAGATCGAGGCCGGGCAGGCGGTGCATGGATGGAGTCAGTCCCTGGGCGGTGGCCGTTGCGGCCGGATGCAGCGCGCGATTCTGCGAATACATGCTGGCGGCGGCAAGCCATCATCGATGGCGTTTTGCGGGCAGTCGGCGAAACGTGCGTGCGGACCGGCGAAGCGTGTGCCACAAAAGCTCCGTCACCCCAGCGAACGCCGGGGTCCAGCGCCTTGGTGTGCTGAAAGGCCCTGGATTCCAGCTTCTGCTGGAATGACGAGTGTGAGGGGGCGGCCTGCTTCTGTTGTTGCTGCTTCAGTCCAGTCGTCGCGCGGCCGCGGGTGATGTCGACGATCATCGATGGCGTTTTGCGGGCGGTCGGCGAAGCGTGCGTGCGGACCGGCGAAGCGTGCGCCACAAAAGCTCCGTCACCCCAGCGAACGCTGGGGTCCAGCGTCTTGCTGCGTTGAAAGGCCCTGGATTCCAGCTTCTGCTGGAATGACGAGTGTGAGGGGGCGGCCTGCTTCTGTTGTTGCTGCTTCAGTCCAGTCGTCGCGCGGCCGCGGGTGATGTCGACGATCATCGATGGCGTTTTGCGGGCAGTCGGCGAAGCGTGCGTGCGGACCGGCGAAGCGTGCGCCACAAAAGCTCCGTCACCCCAGCGAACGCTGGGGTCCAGCGCCTTGGTGTGCTGAAAGGCCCTGGATTCCAGCTTTTGCTGGAATGACGATGGTGGGAGGACGATCCGCTTCTGTTGTTGCTGTTTCAATCCAGCCGTCGCGCCGTCACGCGGCCGCGGGTGATGTCGACGATGCGCGCCTGCGCTTCCGCCACACGGCTTTCCGGCAGGCGCAGTTCAAGCTCGACGCCGTCGGCGCCGAAGCGTTCTTCGTCGATCTGCGCCTCGCATTCCTTCAGCCGCGCCTTCAGCAAGGCCAGCTCCGCGAATTCGCAATGCAGGCCTAAGCGCGCCATCGCCACGATCGCCACCCGCTCGGCCAGCCGCAGGCATTCCGCCGCGGTGCCGCCGTAGGCACGCGCCAGGCCGCCGGCGCCGAGCTTGATGCCGCCGTACCAGCGCGTCACCACGACCACCGCGCGATCGATGCCCTGGCCTTCGAGCGCCTGCAGGATCGGCCGGCCGGCGGTGCCGCCGGGTTCGCCGTCGTCGTTGAAGCGGTAGTCCTGGCCGATGCGGTAAGCCCAGCAGTTATGCGTGGCGGCGGGATCGCCGGCCTGGCGCACGAAGGCCAGCGCCTGCTCCGGCGTCTCCACCGGCGCGGCCTGGGCGAGGAAGCGGCTTTTCTTGATCTCTTCGAGGTGCTGGCAAGGACCGGCGAGCGTGTGGCTCACGCTCATGGCGTGAGCAGCTGCGCGCGCAGGTCGTCGGGCAGCGGATAGTCGGGATGGTCGCGATGGAAATCGGCGAGGCGCTGGCGCGCTTCGTCGCGGTGGTCGGTGGCGAGCAGGCGGCGGATCTTGTCCAGTTCCTGCGCGGGGGTGTCGTGCGCGTTGCGGCTGGTGTCGGCGGAAGGCGCCGGCGGCGGAGCGGGGGGGGCCATGGCCGGCGCAGCCATGATGGCGGGAGCGGCCTCAGTCGCCTGGTTCGCCGCGGCGGGCTCTTCGCTGCGGGGTTGTTCGACCATGCGCTGCGCGGGTTTCGGCGCATACGCGCGCAGCTCGCCGGCGGCGGCAGGCGTGCTCTGGTCGGCAGCGCTTGGCGCCGCCGCCATCGCCGCGGCGGGAGCGTTTGTCGCCTGTTCCTGCAAGTTGGAGCTTTCAGCAGGCGCGGCGCGCTTCGCCATCACCGCATCCGCCTGGCGGGTCTTGGATGCAGCGACGCGCGGCGCCGGTGCGAGCTGTGCGGGCGGCGGAGGTGGCGCTGCGTCCTGTGCATAGCCCTGCGCTTCGGGCAGGGGCGCGGCAGCGGCCGCAGGCGCCGACGCCTGCTGCACCGTCACCGCTCCCGGCTGCGCGGCCGGCACGCTTGCCGGCATGTCGCGCATGCGCCAGCCCAGGCCCGCCGCGAGCACCAGCACCGCCGCGCTGCCCAGCGCGATCGGCCAGCGTGGCCGCCGCATCGCTGCCTTCGGCTGGCTGCTGCGCACGGCTTCCGCCGCGGCGCGCAGCACGGCCGCGTCCAGCGCCGGACCGGGCTCCTTGCGCGGGAGCTTGCGGTACAGCGCACCCAGCTCGTCTTCGCCGGGCAGGCGTTCGTCAGGGGAGCGGTCGTCGTCAGGACGGTGCGTATTCATTCGGCCAGCTGCTCGCGCAGTTTGTTCATGGCATAGCGCAGGCGCGATTTCACGGTTTCGCGGCCCACGCCGGTGACGTCGGCGATTTCCTCCAGGCTCAGTTCCTGTTCCAGGCGCAGCAGCACGGCGGTGCGCTGCTCGTCCGGCAATTGCTCGATGGCGCGCTGCAGGCGGCGGCGCTGTTCGAAATCCGAGAGCGCGTGCTCGGGCTGCTCCTGTGCCGGGGCTTCCATCTGCGCGATCGCCAGCTCGCCGGCCTCGCCGTCCAGCGTCGGCCGCTTGCGGCGATAGCTGTCGATCAGCAGGTTATGCGCGATCTGCAGCAGCCAGGTAGTGAATTTCGCCTGCGGCTGGTAGCGCTCGCGCGCCGCGATCACGCGGCTCCAGGTTTCCTGGAACAGCTCGTCGGCCAGGGCGCTCTGGCGGCAGGCCCGCAGCAGAAAGCGGTACAGCGTGCCGCGATGGCGCGCGTACAGGGCCTCGAACGCACCCAGGTCGCCCTGCGCGTAGGCCAGCATCAGCGTCGCGTCCTCGTCCACCGCGGTATCCATGGCCGGCGAGGGTAAGCGAAATCGGCCGCGCGGGTAAGCGGCCGGAAGCGTGAGGGCGAAGGTCGTCATCGCTGCATGCAACGCCGGCAGCGCGCCGGCGGGGTTGGCCTCAGGGGACCACGGCGCCCGGATCGGGCTTGCGGAAATCTTCCGGCGCCAGGTTCTGGGTAAGGCGGAACACGCCCTCGTGCACCTTGCGCGGCAGCACCACGTCCAGCACGGTGGTCTGGTGCGGACCCAGCGCCGCGAACAGATCGTCCGCCGTCGTCGCCGGCAGGTGATGCACCAGGCCGCTGACCACGATGGGCTGGATCTGTGCGGTATAGGGCCTGCGTCCATCCGCCACCGGCCGCAGCGTCTGCCGGCTGTTGCGCGGATCGGCCACGCGGGAATCGCCCGCGAGCAGGGCATAGTTGAGGAAGAACGACACCACCGCCGGTACGCGGCTATTGGCCTGGCGATCGAGCATGAAGCCGCGCGGCATCCAGTCGGGATTCGCCGGCGTGCCGGCGGCAAGCAAAAAACGCGTATCGGGCAGAGCTTCGCCGGCTTCGTCGGCGAGGCGCACGATCAGCAGGCTGCGCGGATCGTGGATATGCACGCGCGGCGAAAACGGGCCGACGGGTTCGAGTTCCACCTTGTCGGCGTCGCGCGCAAAGTTCTCCGCATCGAAGGCATCGCACAGCGTGGTATAGCTCGCGCGATCCGCCACGTGCAGGCAGCGCAGCACGGCGTCGATGGTGGCGGCGGGTGCGGCCGTCATGATGCCCTGCGTTGCGCCGGAGTGAGAGGCGCCGGGGATCAGCTTGAACGCCGTCCGCGGCGCACGCGCCAGCGTCAGCCCCAGCACATCCGCATTCGCGCCGCTGCTCTTGCAGGTCAGCACCGCATGCGCGGCATTGAGATTGGCGGCGGCGATGCGCACCACGCCATCCGAGCCATCCTCGCCGGTATAGCTGTTGACGTGGTCGTACATCGCGCGATCCGGCCGGTCTCCGGCCAGCACGAACAGGAACTGCCCCCGGTCGGCCGGATCGGCGCCGTGGATGTGATCGACATTGAGCGACAGCGATTCCGGACTGCCCAGCTCCAGCCAGTCGAGAATGCGCTGCCCCGGTTCCACCCCATCGAACGCCGAGCGCATGCGCCCCAGCATGCCCTTGCCCAACTGCGCCAAGGCCGAACCGAAGTTGGCCGGCGCGAGCATCACCAGATGCGTCAGCCGGATCGTGCTGAACACCCCCGGCCGGTCGCGCTGCGCGCGCAGCCATTCGCGCACCAGCGGACCGCCGGTGGAATGGGTGATGCAGGCGAAGCTGGGGCCGGTGAGGTGCAGATCGCGCAGCGCGTGATCGAACGCGCGCACCAGGTCGGCCATGGTGACGGAGTCATCGAAGCTCACGTACTTGGACAGCCACAGATCCGCGATGCGCACGCCCATGCCCTGCGCGGCAGCCTGCTGCTGCAGGCGCTGGGGCAGGGCGCCGTAGGTCGAGGTGTCGGTGACGCTCCAGCCGTGGACGAAGACGAGGGTGGTCATGGGCTTGAGGGCTGCCAGGTTGGCAAGAGTATTGCGTAATCGGGCGCAATTGGGTGGCGCTTTTCGTATGGCGCGCCCTGATTGTCACTCGCCTTGCGGCCGGGGCGATGGTTATACCCATTGTCGTCCCTGTTCGTCGTTCCGGCGAAGGCCTGCCGAGCGCGTAGCGCGACGAACGATCGCAGGGCAGCCTCAACGGGACTCGCGACGCGAGTCATCCGGTGACGTTGATGTTCGATGGCTTACGTCGCGCACATCGATGTCATGTACGTGACAGCGAAAAATTCCTTACGACGTTCACGGATGAGGGGGCGGCGAATCGACGGATTGCAGTTTTGGAGGGGTGCAATCCATGGCACAGATTTTGTGAACTGTCCGCGCTTTAAACGAGATGGTCCATGCAAGTTTTTCACGCCGAAAGTTCAAGAGTGCGCGCTCGTTCGGCAAATCACTTTGCTTGATAAGGAGCACTCCAATGTCCGAGGCAGTCACAGATGTCGATGCTGAGGAAGCATCCGCAACCCACGCGAAACCCGGTCCGACGGCCGATTCGTCGCTGCAATCGCTTGAGAAGCTGGTTGCTGTTGGAGATATCCCCGGCGGCGTGGCCGCCAATGCGTCGGGCTTTGCCGCTGTTTCTATCGGCGCAAACACGCGTAGCACGGCGGATAGCGCCATTGCGATTGGCGTCTATTCGAGCGCGTTGTCCACCAAGACTGTCTCCATTGGAGCCGGGGCGCATGGTGGAGCTTATGCGGTCACTGTAGGAGCAGAATCGGCCGCCAGCGGTGGCAGTAGCGTTGCGCTGGGGCCATTCAGTTACGCAAGTCATGAACGTGGAGTTGCTATTGGCAGGGATAGCCAGGCCGCACATGTCGCCGCTGTCGCGCTGGGCAGTAATTCCATTACGACTAAGGACAACTCGATTTCAGTCGGATCCGTAACGGTTCGCCGCGCGATCTGCAATCTGTCCGACGGTGAGCTTTCCTCCTCAAGCCGCGAGGCCGTCACGGGCAGCCAGCTCTTTGCGACCAATCAAAAAATCGAACATCTGCAGTCCGTCGAGGCGTACGTCAAGATCAGCCAGACGGGGCCGGGCGCTACGGCTACGTCATCGAACATAGCGATTGGGCAGGACGCAAACGCAAGTGGATATATAGGGATCGCATTTGGCGTCAATGCAAAATCCACCGGCACTTATGGTGTCGCTCTTGGGTATGGCGCGGAGGCTACGGACAATGCAGTCGCGTTTGGATACGCAGCCAAGGCAACCCATGCACGCGCGATAGCCCTTGGTTCTCAGTCAACCACCGACAAGGACAACACCGTTTCGGTCGGATCACTCGCGCAACGTCGGGCGATCCGCTTCTTGGCCGACGGCGAGCTCTCCGCATCGAGCCATGAGGCGGTCACGGGACGCCAGCTCTTCGCGACCAACCAGCAGGTCGAAACTCACACCACGGCGATTGAACGGAATGCCGGGAGCATTGCGGCCAATGCCACGCGCGTCAACGAACTGAGCCAACAGATCGATCATGGTTCGGTTGGCCTGGTCCGTCAGGATGGCGCCAGCCGGGCGTTGACGCTCGGCGTCGAAACCGACGGGGCGGTGATCCAGGCGGCGGGTACGCAAGGTGCACGTCGGCTGTCGGGCCTGGCGCAAGGCCAGGACGCTTCTGACGCGGCTACGGTCGGCCAGCTCGGCGCGGCCTTGAACGATCCGCTGCTGGCGCGTTATGACACGCCCCAGCTCACCGAATTGACCTTCAATCGCGGCGGCAATGCCACGCGGCTGGGCAATGTGGCGGATGGCAAGTCTTCCGCGGATGGGGTCAATCTGGGACAGCTCGACACTGCGATCGGCGCTATGGACGGCAAAATTGGCGCGCTTGCCAGCACAGTCGGAGAGATATTGAAGCCGTTGGGCGATCTCAATGCAGCTGCGGTCAAGTACGACGGGACCGACAAGAGCAGGGTGACCTTCAACAGCGAGGGTCCGGGCACGGTGTTGGGCCATGTGCTGGCGGGCGAGCGGAGCGATGACGCGGTCAACAAGTCTCAGCTCGATGACGCCATCGAGCCGCTTACGCGCCAGCTGGCTGATGCCGTGGCATACAGCGATAAGGCACATACCCAGGTCGTGCTCAATCCAGGACAGGCCGCAGTGCGCGTAAGCAATCTTGCGGTGGGAACCGGCGAGCAGGATGCGGTGAACTTCAGCCAGCTGTCGCCGGTGCTCACGAAAACCCGCTTCTTGATGGTCACAGGCGACGCTGATGCGACGGCGACGGGTGATTTCTCGACGGTGCTAGGCAGCGGCGCCAAGACCATGTCCAGCCGCGCTGTCGCGGTAGGAGTGAATGCAGCCGCAAATGCTGCTGACGTGGCAATCGGGCGTAATGCCAAGGCGACCAGCGAGCAGGATGGGGAAAATACCTTTGCGGGAGTGGCAGTCGGCAATTCCAGCGAATCGGTGTCGAGTGGCGTGGCGGTGGGACAATTGACCAAAGCTTTGGGGCGTGGAGCGATCGCTATCGGCAACTCAGCTGCGGCTAGAGAAATCCTGGGGGCTTCCATAGGGTTTCTTGCGGAAGCTGCCGCGCAGGAGGCGATAGCATTCGGCAGCCGAGCCAGGAGCCTGGCGACTAGCGCCGTGGCACTCGGAACTCGCTCGATAGCGGATGCGGAAAACACCGTCTCAGTCGGCAGCAGCAGCTTGAAGCGGCGCTTGACGAATGTGGCGGCTGGTTTTGAAGAAGACGACGCCGTTACCGTTCGCCAGTTATGGAGCTTTCGCCTGGAGCATGAGCAATCGCAGCAGACTGCGACTGCCCAGTACCTCCAGCTCACGGAGAAGAATGACGCATTGCAGGCGCAGCTCCTCAAGCATGAGGAATCGGCGCAGCGCGCTGAGGCTCAATATCAGCAGCTCGAGCATCAGTATGGCGTGTTGCAGGAGCAGCTCCGCCAGCTGAGCGCCAGGGTCGCCGCTCGTTGAGAGCCGATGCTGGTATTTGCTTGCACTGCGACTCGGGCAAAAGGCAGTGATGTGATCGGTCCCGGTTGCTGTCGCCGATAGCAACCGGGACTCATCGCCACGTGAAGGCCTTCAGCGCACCTTAGGCGCATTCAACCCCAGCGCGTTGTACACGTGGTAGCGCGCGATCCCCACATACTCATGCAAGGCCGCATCCGCCACCGTGAAATTCCACGACAGCGGATAGTACGTCCACAGCGGTTCGACCAGATCCGCGCGCACCGGTGTCGGCTCGATGCCGAAGTGGGCGAAGTACAGCAGGCTGCGGCGCATGTGCAGGCCGGAGGTCACCAGGACGGTGCGCTGCGGACCGTAGGCGGCGAGCATCGGCTTGCTGTACTGGGCGTTGTTCCAGGTGCTCAGGCTGCGGTCTTCCACCAGCACGTCGGCGGCGGGGACGCCCGCATGCACCAGGGCGTCGCGATAGACCACCGCCTCGGGCGCGCCGTTGCCTTGCGCGTCGCCGCCGCTGGCCAGCACTTTGCAGTCGCCGCCCGTGGCATGGCAGGACTGGTATTGCGACACCGCCGCGAGGATGCGGCCGTCGGCGAAGAAGCTCGGTTCCAGCGTGCCGTGCGCCGGATCCTTGAAGGTGCCCGCGCCCAGCAGCACGATCGCGTTGCGCGAGCCCCAGGCGAACGGGGGCGCGCTGGCGTAATCGCGCTGCAGCCCGCGCATCAGCCAGCCGGGCACCGGGCCGCAGCCGACGGCGAACACCAGCAGCAGCGCGAGCAGGCCCAGGGCGCGCGCCAGTCGCGGGCGCCTGCGGCGGCCGAGGTAGGCGAGCAGGCCGAGCAACAGCAGTACGATCAGGCTCATCGATCCGTATCCGTGGGGACGAAGCTGCGCAGCTTAACCGGCGCACATGGCGCTGGGGCGCATGGCGGCTGGATCGATGCGCAAAACGTGTTGCGCGGCAGCAAAGGCTGCATACGTATTCATCCGCGCCGCGCGCGGACGCAACGCAGAATCGGCCGACTTTGGTTTCCGCTACACGGCATGGGGAGCGCCGCAGCATGAATGCAGTGCAGATCGTCGAAGGGGAGGGCCGCGCGACGGCGCGGGTGGTGCTGATCGCCGCGGCGGCAGCGTTGGGAGGATTTCTGTTCGGCTTCGATACCGCGGTGATCAACGGCGCGGTGGATGCCGTGCGCGGCAGCTTCGGGCTGGGCGCGGGACGCATCGGTTTCGCGGTGTCGTGCGCGCTGCTCGGTTCGGCGCTGGGCGCGTGGTACGCCGGTCCGCTGGCGGATCGCTGGGGACGCGTGCGCACCATGCAGGTGGCAGCAGTATTCCTTGCCATCAGCGCCTTGGGCTCGGGGCTCGTGGCCGGCGTGTGGGATCTGGTGCTGTGGCGCGTGGTCGGCGGCATCGGCGTGGGCGTGGCTTCGGTGATTGCGCCGACCTATATCGCGGAGGTTTCTCCTGCCTACGTGCGCGGGCGGCTCGGTTCGCTGCAGCAGCTGGCGATCGTGCTGGGCATCTTCGCTGCCTTGCTGAGCGACGCGTGGCTGGCTGGTACGGCCGGCGGCGCCTCGCAGAAGCTCTGGCTCGGGCTGGAAGCCTGGCGCTGGATGTTCCTGGTGGCGGTGGTGCCGGCGCTGATCTACGGCTCGCTGGTGCTGGGCGTGCCGGAATCGCCGCGCCATCTGGTCGCCAAGGGACGGATGGACGAAGCGAAGCAGGTGCTGCGAAAGGTGCTCGATCTGCATGACGAGCAGGCGCTGGAGCACAAGCTCAACGATATCGCGCAAAGCCTGCGCTCCGAATACCGGCCCGGCCTGCGCGACCTGCGCGGTTCGATGGCCGGCCTGCTGCCGGTGGTGTGGGTGGGCATCCTGCTGTCGGTGTTCCAGCAGTTCGTCGGCATCAACGTGATCTTTTATTACTCGTCCACGCTGTGGCATTCGGTGGGCTTCAGCGAGTCGGATGCGTTCACGATCAGCGTAGTGACCTCGGTGGTCAACGTGCTGGTGACCCTGGTGGCGATCGCGCTGGTCGATCGTATCGGCCGCAAGCCGCTGCTGGCGATCGGCTCGGCCGGCATGGCGGTGACGCTGGGCTTGATGGCCTGGTGTTTCTCGCAGGCCGCGGGCAGCGGCGCGGCGCTGAGCCTGCCGGCGCCGTGGGGCATGGTGGCGCTGGTGGCGGCCAATGCCTACGTGGTGTTCTTCGGCCTGAGCTGGGGCCCGATGGTATGGGTGCTGCTGGGCGAGATGTTCCCCAACCGTATCCGCGCGATCGCGCTGGCGGTGGCCGCGGCGGCGCAGTGGGTGGCCAACTTCATCATCACCAGCAGTTTTCCGGCGCTGTCGGAAATGGGCCTGAGCTTTGCGTATGGCTTGTATGCCTTGTTCGCGCTGGTGTCGCTGGTGTTCGTGGTGAAGGCGGTGCGCGAGACGAAGGGGATGGAGTTGGAAGAGATGGGGCGCTGAAGAAAGGAATCCTTCTCCCCGCCGGGGAGAAGGTGGCGGCAGCCGGATGAGGGGCGGGTGCTCGCGGAGGAAGATCGACGAAGCGTCGCTTGCTTTGATGTATCTGCTTCAGCGCTCCGTAGGTCCCCCTCACCCCAACCCTCTCCCCGGCGGGGAGAGGGGGCTGGGACTGAGGCGAATTACGATGCCTTCTTCAACGAGGCAATGTCGATCACGAAGCGATAGCGCACATCACTCTTCAACATGCGCTCGTAGGCCTTGTTGATGTCCTGGATATCGATCATCTCGATATCCGACACGATGCCGTGCTCGGCGCAGTAGTCCAGCATCTCCTGCGTCTCGGCGATGCCGCCGATGCCGGAGCCGGCGATCGAGCGGCGGCCCAGCACCACGTTATGCGCGGCCACCGCAGGTTCGATCGGCTCGAGCAGGCCGACCAGGCACAGCGTGCCGTCGATATCCAGCGTCTCCAGGTACGGGTTGAGGTCGTGCGGGCTCGGCACGGTGTCGAGGATGAAATCGAAGGCGCGCGACACCGCCTTCATCTGCTCCGGATCGGTGGACAGCACCACGTGATCGGCGCCCAGGCGGCGCGCTTCCGCTTCTTTGTCCGGCGTGCGGGTGAACAAGGTGACGTCCGCGCCCATCGCCTTGGCGAACTTCAGGCCCATATGGCCCAGGCCGCCCAGGCCCACGATGGCGACCCTGCTGCCCTTGCCGATCTTCCAGTGGCGCAGCGGCGACCAGGTGGTGATGCCGGCGCACAGCAGCGGCGCCGCGGCCTTCGGGTCGAGCTTGTCGGCAATGCGCACCACGAACTTGTCGGACGAAACGATCCGCTCCGAATAACCGCCGAAGGTGGGCATGCCGTCGCGGCGGTCGATGCCGTTATAGGTCCAGGTGGCGCCTTCGACGCAGTACTGCTCCAGCCCGGCGTGGCAGGCGCCGCAATGCTGGCAGGAATCGACCATGCAGCCGACGCCCACCATATCGCCGACCTTGAACTTGCTGACTTCGGCGCCGACGGCGCTGACGCGGCCGATGATTTCGTGGCCCGGCACCATCGGATAGATGCTGTTGTGCCACTCGTTGCGGGCCTGGTGGATGTCGGAATGGCAGACGCCGCAATACAGGATGTCGATCACCACGTCGTCCGGACGCGGGTCGCGGCGCTCGAATCGGTGCGCGGCCAGCGGCGTGGTGGCGGACTGCGCGGCGTAGCCTTGGATGGTCAGGGCCATGGGGACTGCTCCTAGGTCGTTGAGAGTGGCTGGTGACCTGAAAAGTATGTGCTGCCGCCCCGGCGCGGAGTTAGCCGGATACTGCGAGATCGTTGCCCGATTCTGCAAAGTCATCCGGGGGAGGTCGCCAGCCATCGTAGAAATAGGCAAAATTCGACTATCGCTTTTCGGTGCAAACCCATGCAGCACAAGCTTTTGTACGAATCGATTCCGGCTCACCTCCAGGAGTATTGCGAGGAATTGACAGCGCGGATTGAACGATACGCCCCCGGCGAAGGCACCTATGACACGCCGTGGGCGTCACTGACGGTGTTCCGCGCCGACTCCACCAGCACGCCGACCTGCACGCTGTATGAGCCCAGCTTCGGCATCGCCCTGCGCGGCGCCAAGCAGCTCGTGCTGGGCCAGGAGGCGCTGGTGTTCGAGCCGGGCCGCTATCTGCTCACTTCGGTGGACCTGCCGGTGCTGGCCCAGGTGTCGCGCGCACAGCCGGATGAGCCTTGCCTGTGCCTCAAGATCCGTTACGACCTGCAGCGCGTGCGCGAGCTGCTGCCCGAAGTGCGCGTGGCGCGTGCGTCGGCCGCTTCTTCGCGCGGCATTGCGCTGAGCGCTGTCACCGGCGATCTGCTCGATCCGGTGCTGCGGCTGGTGCGTCTGCTGGAGACGCCGGACGACCTGCCGGTGCTGGGGCCGCTGCTCGAACGCGAGCTGCTGTACCGCCTGCTGACCGGCGAGCAGGGCGCGCGGCTGGCGCAGATCGCGACGGCGGGCAGCCAGGGGCATCAGATCACGCGCGCCATCCAGTGGCTGCGCGAGCACTATCACCGGCCCTTGCGCATCGACGAGCTGGCGGCGCAGGTGAACATGTCGACCTCCTCGCTGCACCATCATTTCCGCGCAGTGACGGCGGTCAGCCCGCTGCAGTACCAGAAGCAGCTGCGGCTGCAGGAAGCACGGCGCCTGCTGTTGTCGGAGCGTTGCGATGTGGCGACGGCGGCGCATCGCGTGGGCTATGAAAGCCCGTCGCAGTTCAGCCGCGAATACAGCCGGCATTTCGGCGCGCCGCCGCTGCGCGACGTGGTGAAGTTGCGGATCGAGGCGAGCGTGGCGTAACGCCATCGCTCTCAAGAGGCCCCGGGGTAGGTTGGGTTTGATGCTCAGCTCTCGCGCATCACCATCAGCCGAATCTCGGTCATATCCTCGATCGCATACCGCACACCCTCGCGCCCCGCGCCGGACAGCTTCACGCCGCCGTACGGCATATTGTCGACGCGGAAGCTCGGCACGTCGTTGACGATCACGCCGCCTTGTTCCAACTCGTTCCACGCACGCATGGCATTGGCCAGGCTGTCGGTGAAGATGCCCGCCTGCAGGCCATAGTCGGAGTCATTGGTCATCGCGATCGCTTCGTCGATGCTCTTGAACGGCGCCAGCAGGGCGAACGGACCGAACACCTCCTGCCGGTTGACCTTCGCATCGCGCGGCACGTTTTCCATCAAGGTCGCTTCCAGCATCGGCCCCTTGCGCTTGCCGCCGCACAGCAGCTTGCCGCCGGCCTTGCGCGCCTCCTCGATCCAGCCATGCAGGCGCTCGGCCGCGGCCTCGTCGATCATCGGGCCGAGGAAGGTTTCCTTCTTCTTCGGATCGCCGGCCTTCAAGCCCTTTACCGCGGCGACCAGGCGCTTCTTCAATTCGTCGTACAGGCTTTCGTGCACGTAGATGCGCTGCACGCTGATGCAGCTCTGTCCCGACTGGTAGAACGCGCCGAACACCAGACGCTCGATCACATGATCGAGCCGCGGCTGCTGGTCCGCATCGATGATGCACGCCGCATTGCCGCCCAGCTCCAGCGTCACCTTCTTGTGGCCCGCGCGCGTCTTCAGATCCCAGCCGATCTGGCTGCCGGTAAAGGACAGCAGCTTGAAGCGCGGATCCTCGACCAGCGGCGAGGCATGCTTGCCATCCAGATTGAGAATGGAGAACGCGCCCTTGGGCAGGTCGGTCTCGGCCAGTATCTCGCCGATGATCAGCGCGCCGATCGGCGTGCGCTCCGCGGGCTTGAGCACGAACGGACAACCCGCGGCGATGGCGGGCGCCACCTTGTGCGCCACCAGGTTGAGCGGGAAGTTGAACGGGGTGATGAAGGACACCGGACCCAGCGGCACGCGCTTGGTATAGCCGTGATAACCATCCAGGCGCCTGGCGATTTCCAGATTGATGGTTTCGCCGTTAGTGCGCACTGCCTCTTCGGCGGCGATGGTGAAGGTCTCGATCAGGCGCGTCACTTCGCCGGCCGAATCCTTGATCGGCTTGCCCGCTTCCACGCACAGCGCATAGGCCAGCTCGTCGCGCCGCTCGGTAAAGCGCTGCGCGCAATGCTGCAGCACCGCCTGGCGCGCCCAAGGCTTGAACTGGCGCATCGGTTCGGTGGCCTTCACCGCGGCGGCGATCGCCTGTTCGGTGGCCTTGGCGTCGGGCACGGCGACGCGCGTGGCGACCTTGCCGCTGTATTTGTCCAGCACATCCATCCATTCCTTGGAGGTCTGCGCCTTGTTGGCCAGGTAATAGGGATACTTTTTCTCAAGCATGAAGGCGCTCCGGTCACACCGCCGCGCTGAGGCGGCGGATCTCTTCGTTGAGGATGCGGTGGTTGTCGCTGTAGTCGATGGCCAGGTCGATCAGATGCACGCCGCCCTGTTCGAAGGCGCGCTGCAGCGTGGGCAGGAAGGCGTCGGCGCTTTCGGGCCGATGGCCGTGCGCGCCATGCGCTTGCGCGAACTTGACGAAGTCCGGGTTGCTGAACTGCATGCCGAAATCCGCGTAGCCCATCTCCGCCTGCTTCCAGCGGATCATGCCGTAGGCGTCGTCGCGCAGCAGCAGGATCACCAGGTCCATTTTCAGGCGCACCGCCGTTTCCAGCTCCTGCGCATTCATCATGAAGCCGCCGTCGCCGCAGATCGCCAGCACCTTGCGTTCCGGATAGACCAGCTTGGCCGCCATCGCCGAGGGCAGGCCGGCGCCCATGGTGGCCAGCGCGTTGTCCAGCAGCACGGTATTGGGCTGGCGGGCGCGGTAGTAGCGCGCATACCAGATCTTGTACATGCCGTTATCCAGGCACAGCACGCCGTCGTCCGGCATGTAGCGCCGCGTATCGGCCACCAGCCGCACCGGATGGATGGGGAAGCGCGGATCGTCCGCGTGTTCGGCGAGCTGGCGGTGGAAGGCTTCGCGCACCTTGTCGAAGTATTTGAAGTTCCAGTGCGCCTGCGGCGTCAGCGCATCGGTCAGGCGCTCGACGGTGTGGGCGATATCGCCGACCACTTCGATCTGCGGGAAATAGACCGTATCCACTTCCGCCGAAGAGAAGTTGATATGGATGACCGTGCGCCGGCCCTTGTGCATGAAGAACGGCGGCTTCTCCACCACGTCGTGGCCGACATTGATGATCACGTCCGCCGCATCGATCGCGCGGTGCACGAAGTCGCCGTCGGACAGCGCGGCATTGCCCAGCCACAGCGGATGGTCTTCGTCGACCACGCCCTTGCCCATCTGGGTGGTGAAGAACGGCATGCCGAGCTTGTCGATAAAGGCGCGCAGGGCCGCCGCGGTGCGCTGGCGGTTGGCGGCGGCGCCGATCATCAGGATCGGATGCCTGGCCGAAGTGATCGCCTCGCCGGCCTGCACCAGGGCGGCATCGTCGGGCGCGGGGCGGCGTGCGTATTCGGTGGGCAGCAGGATCGCTTCGTCCACTTCGTCGCGGGCGATATCTTCCGGCAGTTCCAGATGCACGGCGCCGGGGCGTTCCTCTTCGGCGCGGCGGAAGGCTTCGCGCACGCGCGCCGGAATGGTCGGCGCGGAGACGAGCTGCCGTGTGTACTTGGTCAGCGGCTGCATCATGTCGACCACGTCGACCAGCTGGAACAGGCCCTGCTTGTGTGTGCGGATGGGTTTCTGGCCGGTGATCATCATCATCGGCATGGCGCCGAGCTGGGCGTAGGCCGCCGCGGTGACCAGGTTGGTGGCGCCGGGGCCGAGGGTGGCGAGTGCGACGCCTGCTTCGCCGGTCAGGCGGCCCCAGGTGGCGGCCATGAAGCCGGCGGCTTGCTCGTGGCGGGTGACGATCAGTTCGATCTTTGAGTCGCGGAGGGCTTCGACGAGGTCGAGGTTTTCTTCACCGGGGACGCCGAAGATTCTTCTGACGCCTTCGGCTTCGAGGGCTTTTACGAATAGCGCAGCAGCTTTCATGCAGATGCGTTCCATCGGGGGAGATGGCCGGGCAGGATGCGCCCGGTGTTGTTCAAAAGGTGTGAGGTGGGGTGCGATTGCTTATATGGAATTTGGGGGGCTGTTATTCGTCGTTCTGGCGAGTCGCTCGGCGTGGCTCGTCATACTGGCGTAGGCCTACGTTGCTCGCCATTCCAGCGGAAGCTGGACGAGCGCGTAGCGCGAAGAACGCCCGCAGGGCGGCCCCGAAGGGGTGAGCGAAGCGAATCATCCAGTGACTGTATCGCCTGATTGTCGCGATACCGCGACCTGGCCGCTTATGCAGCGGGCATTTCGGACGCCTGCCGGCGCCCGAGTCACTTTCTCTTTGCTGGCCCAAAGAGAAAGTAACCAAAGAGAAATGGCCAAGAGCCAAGGCTCGCGACGCGACTAGAACGAGCAATGACGGCCGTGGAAACGGATTAACCAGAGTCGACACGAAGCGGGAGTGCGGTTTCGGGACGCGCCCTTCGAGGTGCCGTCGCGAAGAGGACGTTCAAGAACCGAGGCCAGCTTTGGCTCTTTCCCTTGCATGCCACACCACTTCACCACTCTCCCCGTTGGGGAGAGGGCAGGGTGAGGGGGCGGGCGGAGCGTAACGTTGAAACTCGCCGTTAGCGCGCCTCGTTCTTCAACACCAATTCCCCATCCGCCAGCTTCGCCCGCACGCGCTCATCGGGTGCGACGGAGGCGGCGGTGCGGATGACGTGGCCTTGTTCGTCGAACAGGATGGCGTAGCCGCGGTCGAGGGTGGCCAGTGGGCTGATTGCGTGCAGGGCGCGGCCGGTTTGGCCGAGCGTGGCGCGGTGGCGTTCGAGGATGCGCATGATGGCTTGGCGCAGACGGCGTTCCTGCTGTGCCAGCTGCTGCGTGTACAGCGGCAGCCGCTGGCGTGGATGGTGGGCGAGCAGGCGGGCGTGGCTGCGTTCCAGGTGGCGGCTGTCTTCGCGCAGGGTTTCGCGCATGGCCACGGTCAGGCGGTGGCGCAGGTGGGCCAGGCGTTCGCGGTCGCGCAGCAGGCGGGTCTGCGGACGCTGGGCGTGCAGGCGCGCCAGCAGATGGTCGGTGCGCTGGATCAATGCCTGCAGGCGGCGCTGCTGCAGGGTGGCCAGGCGCTGGCGCAGCTGGCGCAGGTGGCGTTCGAGCGACTGTGCATCCGGCACCAGCAGTTCCGCCGCGGCGGATGGGGTAGGTGCGCGCAGATCGGCGACGAAGTCGGCGATGCTGAAATCCACCTCATGGCCGACCGCCGACACCACCGGCACCGCGCTGGCATGCACGGCGCGGGCGACCTGTTCGTCGTTGAACGCCCACAGGTCTTCCAGCGAGCCGCCGCCGCGGGTCAGCAGCAGCACGTCGTAGCGGCCGCTGGCGGAGGCGCGGCGCAGCATCGAGACGATCGCCGGCGGCGCTTCGCGGCCCTGCACCGGCACCGGCAGCACGTCGACTTCGGCCAAGGGCCAGCGGCGCGACATCACGCTCAGCACGTCGCGCACCGCGGCGCCGGTGGCGGAGGTGATCACGCCGATGCGGCGGGCGAAGGCGGGCAGGGGGCGCTTGCGCGAGGGTTCGAACAGGCCTTCGGCGTTGAGCCGGGCCTTGAGCTGCTCGAACTCGCGCTGCAGGGCGCCTTCGCCGGCCGGTTCCATATGTTCGGCGACGAGCTGGAACTCGCCGCGCGGTTCGTACAGCCCCACCCGGGCGCGCACCAGCACATGCATGCCGTCGACGGGACGGAAGCGCAGCCCCACAGTCTTCGGACGGAACATGGCGCAACGCACCTGGGCGCTGGCGTCTTTCAGGGTGAAGTAGAGATGCCCCGAGGCGGGCCGCGCCACGTTGGACAGCTCGCCCTCGATCCACACCAGCGGCAGCGCATCCTCCAGCAGGTCGCGCACCAGCCGGTTGAGCGTGCTCGGCGTGAGGATGTGCCGGGAAGGCGGCGAGGGGGCGTCGGGGGCGTGCATGGAAAGCGGGAGACTAGCGCAGGAACTGCCGGGCTGTCATGGGGTTGCCGCAAAGTGTTGAGGCGTAGCTTGGGGTGGGCCGCAGGCGAACCCCAACCTGCACCAGGTCAGGGCTCCGTCTCTTCCGTCTCCGCCACCCGCTGCTGGTGCTTCCTCCGCGCCCGCCACCCGCGGATGCCGAAGTTCAGCGCGAACCACAGCGCCAGCACCGCGATCGGCCAGCCGACCACCGCCGGCCACAGGATCGCCACCGCCGCCAGCACCAGCAGGGCCACGGTGCCGGCCAGCAGCGGGCCGGTCTCGGTATCGCCCAGCACGCGGCGGTCGCTCAGCGCCGCGCCCATGGTGTTGGCGATGCGCAGCGCGCCGGCGGCGGCACGGCTGGAGCTGCCGCCCATGCGGCCGGTGCGGCTGCTGCGGGTGGAGGCGCTGACGCGATCCTTATAAGGACGGTTCGGGCGCGGGGTCAGCACGATCTCGGTGGCATTGGCCAGGTCCCGCTCGTACTGCGCCGCCAGCTGCTGGGCGAAGGCGGCGTCTTCCACCGCCACGTCGATCTCGCGGTTGCCCAGCCAGCTGGCGATATTGAGGTTGGACGAACCCACCCGCGCCCACTGGCCGTCGGCCACCGCGGTCTTGGCGTGCAGCATCGAGCCATTCCATTCGAAGACGCGGATGCCGGCCTTCAGCAGCGGCCGGTAGCCGGAGCGCGACATGCCGGCGACCATCGGGATATCGCTGCTGCCCGGCACCAGCAGGCGCACGTCGACCCCGTCCTTGGCCGCTGAGGCCAGCGCCTGCACATAGGGCGCGACGCCGACGAAGTAGGCGTCGGTCAGCCACAGCGTCTTGCGCGCCATCGCGGCGATCAGCTGGTCCATGCGGTACATGCCGGCGGTGGAGGGCTGGGTGGCGATCACGCGCAGCGCCACTTCGCCGGCCGGCTGTATCGGTGCGAGCGGGAATTCCGGCAGCGGCTCGCCGATGCTGGACCAGCTCTGCGCGAACGCCAGTTCCAGCTCGGCCACGGCCGGGCCATGCAGCGCGACACCGGTATCGCGCCACGGCGCCACGCCGCGTGCCGGATCGCCCAGCCATTTCTCGCTGATGCATACGCCGGAAAGAAAGCCTGCCTCGCCGTCGACCACCAGCAGCTTGCGGTGATCGCGGCTGATCCACCCGAAGGTCTGCCCGAGCTGCGGCGGATTGAAGCTGCGCACCTGGCCGCCGGCGGCGCGCAGCGGCGCCCAGAAACTCGCGCGCGACTGGCCCAGGCAACCCATCCAGTCGTACACCACGGCGACGGTCACGCCGTCCTTGGCGCGTTCGACCAGCGCATCGCGGAAGGCGCGGCCGATCGCGTCGTCGCGGATGATGTAGTTCTCCAGCAGCACGCGCTGTTGCGCGCCGCGGATCGCGGCCAGCCAGGTCTCGAAATGCACGGCCGCATCGATCAGCAGGTCGATGCGGTTGCCCGGCAGCAGCGGGGCGCCGGCGGCGCGGCTGAGCGCCTGTTCGGCCAGGCGCCGGGTGGGGGAGGTCGGGGACGTGGCGAAGTTCATGGTGGGGCAGTGTAGGGCATGCCCGATGACCGTCCGCGTGGATGAAGACGGCATGAAGCGCAGCGATGCGCCGTCCACGAAGTTTCTGTCATGCTCCGCGCCCATGACGCCCGAGCAATGTCGTACCGACACGGAAGCTTGCGCCCGGCATATCGCCGAACGGCTGGGTCCGGACCTGCGTATCGCCGCGCCGCTGGGGCTGGGCAAGCCGCATGGCCTGCTCAATGCGCTGTACCGGCTGACCCAGGCCGACGGCTCGCGTTCGATGACGCTGTACACCGCGCTGTCGCTGACCCGCCCGCGGCCGCAGCCGGGCCTGGAAGAGCGCTTCGCCAAACCCTTTATCGACCGCCATTTCGGCCTCGACGCGGAAGACCCGCAGTACGCGCTCGACCAGGCACGCAACGCGCTGCCGCCGAACGTGGCAGTGCACGAGTTCTACATGCAGTCCGGCGCGTTGCTGCAATCGGGCAGCGCGCAGCGCAACTACATCAGCCAGAACTACACGCATGTCGCGCGCGACCTGGTGGTGCAGGACATCAACCTGCTGGTGCAGCTGGTGGCGCGCCGCGAAACGGCGGAGGGCGTGCGCTACAGCCTGTCGTGCAATCCGGACCTGACCCTGGATTTCCTCGACCAGGCCAAGGCCGCCGGCCGGCCGCGGCCGCTGTGCGTGGCGGTGGTGCATCCGGACCTGCCGTATCTGAGCGGCCATGCCGAAGTGCCGGAGCATTTCTTCGACCTGGAACTGCAGCCGGAAACCAGCACGCCACTGTTCGCCCTGCCGCGCCAGCCGGTGGATCTGGCGGAGTACGCGCTGGGCCTGCATGCGAGTGCGCTGGTCAAGGACGGCGGCTGCCTGCAGATCGGCATCGGCGCGCTGTCCGACGCGCTGGTGCATGCGCTGCTGCTGCGCCAGCGCGACAACGTGCACTGGCGCCGCGCGCTGGTGGCGCTGGATCCGCGTGGCGCCACCCATGCGCTGGCCGCGCGCTTCGGCGGATTGGCGCCGTTCGAGACCGGCCTGTACGGCGCCAGCGAAATGGTGATGGATGGCTTCATGCATCTGCAGCGCGGCGGCATCCTGCGGCGGCGCAGCTGGGACAACATCGGGCTGGAACGCGCTTCCGCGGCCGGACGGCTGGCGTCGGAAACGCCGGGCGGCCATTACCTGCGCGGCGCGTTCTTTCTCGGCACGCGCGAGTTGTATCGCTGGCTGGACGAGACCGAGGCGGCCGATCCCGACGCGATCGATATGTGCCGCGTGTCCAACGTCAATCATCTATATGGCAACCACCAGGCGCTGGCTTCGCTGCAGCGGCGCGGCGCGCGCTTCTTCAATACCTGCATGATGGCGACGCTGCTGGGTTCGGCGGTGTCGGACGGGCTGGAAGACGGCCGCGTGGTCAGCGGCGTGGGCGGGCAGTACAACTTCGTGGCGATGGCGCACGAGTTGCCGGACGGGCGTTCGGCGCTGCTGCTGCGCGCCACCCGCAAGGTGCGCGGCACGGTGGAGACCAATATCCGGTTCAACTACGGCCATTGCACCATTGCGCGGCATCTGCGCGATCTGTTCGTCACCGAGTACGGCGTGGCGGACCTGCGCGGCAAGACCGACAACGAATGCGTGGAAGCGATGCTGGCGATCAGCGATGCGCGCTTCCTCGATGCGTTGTGCGCGGAGGCGAAGGCGGCGGGCAAGCTGTCGCCGGATTTCCAGATTCCGGAGAAATGGCGGCGCAACCGGCCGGAACATCTGCATGAAGCGCTGGGGCCGATGCAGCGCAAGGGCCTGTTCCCGGCGTTTCCGTTCGGCAGCGACTTCACCGAAGTGGAGCAGCGCCTGCTGCCGGCGCTGGGCTGGTTGAAGTCGTCCAGCGGCTCGTGGCGGGGCAGGTGGGATTTGCTGCGCGCGATATTCCGTCCGGGCGAACTGGTAGAAGGCGAGGACGAGGCGCTGCTGCGCCTGGACCTGGTCGGGCAGGGCAGCCTGCAGGAGCGCGTGTGCCGGCGGCTGGTGTCAGCGGCGCTGCGGAAAACCGGCCGTAAATTGGGGTGAGCGAAGCGAGCCCCAACATGGCGCGCGCACTGGTCGAGAGGTTCGTTGGGGTTCGCTTCGCTCACCCCAGCCTACGCGTTACTCTGTCCCGTCCGAATCCTTAAGTCTCCGGTCCGCTTGATGTCCGCCACTGCATCTCTTATCCAGCGTTACTACGCCGCCTTCAATGCCGCCGACTGGCCGGCGATGCTCGATTGCCTGAGCAGCGACGTCGCCCACGACATCAACCAGGGCGGCCGCGAAACCGGTATCGGTGCGTTCAAGGCCTTCCTGGGCCGGATGGAGCGCAGCTACCGCGAGCAGCTCAAGGACATCGTGGTGATGGTCAGCGCCGACGGCGCGCACGCGGCCGCGGAATACGTGGTGCACGGCGAATATCTCGCCGACGATGAAGGCCTGCCGCCCGCCAAGGGGCAGCGCTACGTGCTGCCGGGCGGCGCGTTCTTCGACGTGCGCGGCGGCAAGATCGCCCGCGTCAGCAACTACTACAACCTCAACGACTGGATCGCCCAGGTCGGCGGCTGAGCATGGCGATCGAGGTCGTCACCTGCAGCGGCGAGGCGGTTGCGCCTTATCTGGGCGATCTGGCGCGGCTGCGTATCGCGGTATTCCGCGAGTATCCGTATCTATATGAGGGCGATGCGGACTACGAGCAGCGCTATCTCGCCAATTACGCGCGCTCGCCGCGCAGCGTGTTCGTGCTGGCGCTGGATGGCGGCAAGGTGGTGGGCGCTTCCACCGGATTGCCGCTGGCTGACGATGGCGAAGCGTTTCATCGGCCATTTCTCGAACGCGGCCTGCCGTTGCATGAAGTGTTCTATTTCGGCGAGTCCGTGCTGCTGTCCGAGTATCGCGGGCAGGGGCTGGGCCATCGCTTCTTCGACGAACGCGAAGCGCATGCGCGGCGCCTGGGCGGGTTTCGCCTCGCCGCGTTCTGCGCGGTAGAGCGCGCGGAAGACGATCCCCGCCGCCCGGCCGGCTACCGCCCCAACGATATCTTCTGGCGCAAGCGCGGTTACGCGCGCCAGGAAGACATGTTCTGCACGCTGGACTGGAAGGAGGCCGGCGACGATGCGCCGCGCACTCACCAGCTGCGTTTCTGGTTGCGTCCGCTCGACACCTGATCTTTCAAGCCTGATCTCTTGCTACTGGAACCCACCGTATGTCCCGCACGCTGGCCGATTGGCTGAGCTATCAGGAAGGCGTCAACCCGCGCAGCATCGAGCTGGGCCTGGACCGTGTGCGCGAAGTGTGGCGGCGCATGGGCGCGCCGGCCCCGGCGCGCTGGATCGTCACCGTCGGCGGCACCAATGGCAAAGGCTCCACCGTGGCCATGCTCGAAGCGATGCTGCGCGCCGCCGGCCGCTGCGTGGGCTGCTACACCTCGCCGCATCTGCTGCGCTACAACGAGCGCATCCGTATCGACGGACGCGACGCGGACGATCAGGCGCTGGTGGAGAGCTTCGAGCGTATCGAGGCGGCGCGCGGCGAGATCCCGCTGACCTATTTCGAATTCGGCACGCTGGCCGCGCTGGATCTGTTCGCGCGCGCGGGGCTGGACGCAGCCGTGCTGGAGGTGGGCCTGGGCGGGCGGCTGGATGCGGTGAACATCATCGATGCCGACGTCGCGGTGATCACCACGGTCGATCTGGACCATATGGATTGGCTGGGCAACGACCGTGACAGCATCGGGCGCGAGAAGGCGGGCATCGCCCGCGCCGGCCGTCCGGCGATCGTGGGCGAAGCCGCGCCGCCGGACGGCTTGCTGCAGGCGCTGAATGAGGCCGGTGCGCAGATCGAGCGAGCCGGCGCGGATTTCCGGGTGGAGCGCGGCGCGCAGGGCTGGACCTGGCAGCATGCCGACGGCACGGCCTTGGAGCTGCCCGATCCTTCGCTCGCCGCGCCGGTGCAGTACGCCAATGCGGCCGCAGCCATCGCCGCGCTGCATGCGCACGGCGCCAACGCGCCTGTTCCGGCCGCGCAGTTGGCCACGGCAGCCGCCACAGGCGTGAAGACGGCCAGCGTCGCCGCGCGCCTGCAGGCGCTGGGCGGCGATCCCGCGCTGATCGTCGATGTCGGCCATAACCCGCAGGCCGCGCGCGCACTGGCCGAATGGCTGGACGCGCATCCGGGCGGACGCGTGCATGCGGTGTACGGCGCGCTGGCGGACAAGGATGTGGGCGGCGTGATCGCCGCGCTGGGAGCGCGCATCGGCCATTGGCACCTGGCCGGGCTGGAACGCGATACGCCGCGCGGCCTGCCGGCGGAGGCATTGCGCAAGGAATTGCAGCAGGCCTTGCCGGCGGCGGCGTTCGATCTTCACGCCGATGTGCGCAGCGCGCTCGCCGCGGCGCGTGCGGCGGCGCTTCCGGGCGAGCGGATCCTGGCCTTCGGTTCGTTCTTTGTCGCCGCCGCGGTGCTGCCGAACTGAACGAGCGGCGGGCTTGATGGAACCGTCATGGCGGCGCTCGCATGGGTGACCGCCTACGTCGGGTATAATCCCGCCGTTTCGTGTTTGCGCTTTTTGCCGCCTTGGAGCTTGTCTTGAAAACACGTCTGCTGGGTGCCGCCGTCCTGATCGCGCTGGCGGTTCTGTTCGTGCCGATGTTCTTTTCCAGCACGCCGCCGAGCACGGGTGGCGACGAAACCGTCAGCCTGGCCATCCCGCCGGCCCCGGATCGCGATCTGCAGACGCGCACCATGAGCCTCACTCCGGGCGCCGCGCCCGCTGGCACCGCCGCCGCGGCGCCCACGCCGGCTTCGTCCGCCGCCGGGCAGGCCGCCATGCCGGCCGGTTCGGACAGGCTGGCCACGGTGGACATCGGTTCCAACCGTCCGCGCGACGTCGAGACCGATCCGGCCGCCGGCCAGAAGCCCGAGCCGACCACGGTCACCCGCCCGGGCACGCCCGGCCAGCCGGTGATCCCGAACCAGGCCGCCGCCACGGCGCCGAAGCCGGCCGCGCAGCAACCGGCCATTGCGGACCAGAGCAAGCCCGGCCAGACCAAGCCCGCCGCCGCTCCGGCATCGACGCCGGCCGCCGACCTGCCGGCCGCGACCGGCGCGCATGGCCGCTTCACCCTCAATCTCAGCGCCTATGCCTCCGCCGCGAGCGCGCAGAGCCTGACGCAGCGCGTGCGCGCCCTGGGTTATCCGGTGGCCAGCCGGCCGCTGAACCAGGCCGGCAAGCAGCTGACCCTGGTCACCGCCGGCCCGTTCGACACCCGCGCGGCGGCTGAAGCGGCGCGCCTGAAGATCACCCAGAGCATCCCCGGCGCCCCGGCGCGCATCGAAGGCAGCGCCAGCACGCCCGCGCAGGACGACGCCCCGGCGGCCGCCGCCGCGACGCCGGCCGCCGCCAAGCCCGCCGCCGCGCGTGCGGGCGGCTGGGCGGTCCAGGTCGCCGCCGTCGGCAGCCAGGCCGATGCCAATGCGCTGCGCGACAAGCTGCGCGCAAACGGCTTCGACGGCTATGTCGACACCGTCAACGCCAGCGGCAAGCAGCTATGGCGCGTGCGCGCCGGTCCGCAGACCCAGCGCGACGATGCGCTGCGCGTGCGCGACCAGATCAAGACCAAGCTCGGCCTCGCCGGCAACGTCGTCTCGGCCCCCTGAGCACCGAGGCCAGCGCCGCCGTGAACTGGGCCGACTACATCATCCTGGCGGTACTGGGCATCTCGGTCTTGATCGGGCTGTGGCGCGGCCTCATTTCCGAGGTCCTGGGCCTGCTGATCTGGGTGACGGCGGCATGGATCACCTGGACCTTCGGCCCGCACGTGGCGGACCTCTACGCGAACAAGATCAGCCTGCCTTCGGCGCGCCTCGCCGCCGGCTACGGCACCACCTTCGTCGGTGTGCTCGTGCTCGGCATCGTGGTGCGCTTCCTGCTGGCCAGGCTGGTGGAGGGCACGGGCTTGAGCGGCACGGATCGCCTGCTGGGCATGCTGTTCGGCCTGGCGCGCGGCGTGCTGGTGGTGACGGTGGGTGTGTTTTTGGTCAGCCTGACCGCGTTGACGCGCGATCCGTGGTGGCAGCAATCGGCGCTGCTGCCTCAGTTCAAGGGCGTGGCCGGCTGGCTGGGCGAGCAGGTGCCGAGCAGCGCGAAGCGCTTCATGCAGCCGTCGACCGTGATGGACCAGCTGCCATCGCTGCCGGCCAAGCTGCCGGACCTGAAGCTGCCCAGCCAGCTGCCCAGCCAATTACCGCAACTGCCGCTGCCGAGCCAGCTGCAGGGGCTGTCTTCAGCGCTGCAGGGCCTGGCGCCCGCACCCGCGCGCAGCGCTTCGCGCGCGCCGGGCGTGGACGCCGGCGTGCCGCGCGACCCCGCGGCGGCGAATGCCGCGCGCGACCCCAAGGCAGCGGATGCCGCCCCGCGTCAGACATCGAATCCTTAAAGCACTTACAGGCATCACAACCATGTGCGGAATCATCGGCATCGTCGGTACCACCGAGGTGGCATCGGCCCTCTATGACGGCCTGACGGTGCTGCAGCACCGCGGCCAGGACGCGGCCGGCATCGCCACCGTCGAGGGCGCGCGGCTGCGCTTGCACAAGGGCAACGGCCTGGTGCGCGACGTGTTCAACCAGACCGCCATAAACGGCCTGGGCGGACGCATCGGCCTGGGCCATTGCCGCTATCCGACGGCCGGCTCCGAAGGCTCGTCCGAGGCGCAGCCGTTCTACGTGAACTCGCCCTACGGCATCGCCTTCGCGCACAACGGCAACCTGGTCAACACCGAGACGCTGCGGCGCGAGATGTTCGAGGACGACCGCCGCCACATCAATACGGATTCCGACTCCGAGGTGCTGCTGAACGTGCTGGCGCACGAGCTGCAGATCCAGGACCGCATGGCGCTGACCCCGGACCATATCTTCAAGGCCGTGGCCGGCGTGCACGCCCGCGCGCGCGGCGGCTACGCCTGCCTGGCGCTGATCCTGGGCTATGGCCTGCTGGCCTTCCGCGATCCCAACGGCATCCGCCCGCTGGTGCTGGGCGAGCGCATCACCGCCGAAGGCCGCGAATACGCGGTGGCGTCCGAGTCGGTGGCCCTGGATATCCTGGGCTTCAAGCGCCTGCGCGACCTGGCGCCGGGCGAGGCGGTCTTCATCAGCGTCGACGGCCAGCTGTTCAGCCGCATGTGCGCCGACAGCGCGGTGCATGCGCCGTGCATCTTCGAGTACGTCTATCTGGCGCGGCCGGATTCGATGCTCGAGAACGTCTCGGTGTACAAGGCGCGCCTGCGCATGGGCCAGAAGCTGGCCGAGAAGATCCTGCGCGAGCGTCCGGACCACGGCATCGAAGCGGTGATCCCGATCCCCGACACCGCCCGCACCGCCGCCAGCGCGCTGGCCGAGGCGCTGGGCGTGCCGTTCCGCGAGGGCTTCGTCAAGAACCGCTATATCGGCCGCACCTTCATCATGCCGGGGCAGGGCGAGCGCGTGAAATCGGTGCGCCGCAAGCTCAATCCGGTGGAGCTGGAGTTCCGCAAGAAGAACGTGCTGCTGGTGGACGACTCGATCGTGCGCGGCACCACCTCGCGCCAGATCATCCAGATGGCCCGCGATGCCGGCGCCCGCAACGTGTACTTCGCCTCCGCCGCGCCGCCGGTGCGCTATCCGAACGTGTACGGCATCGATATGCCCGCCGCGTCGGAACTGGTCGCCGCCGGCCATACCGAGAAGGAAGTCGAGCAGATGCTCGGCGCGGACTGGCTCATCTATCAGGACCTGAAGGACCTGTTCTGGGCGGTGCAGGACGGCAACGAGTCGCTGACTCATTTCGACGCCTCCTGCTTCAATGGCGAGTACGTCACCGGCCTGGACAAGCAGTATCTGGAGCAGATCGAGATGCTGCGTTCGGACGATGCGAAGGCGGCACGCCGCAGCGCTTGAAAGCCCGTCATTCCGGCGCAGGCCGGAATGACGCTGTAGCAGGGTTTGCGATGATGTCCCCGATGACTGACCTGCACCAAGCCGCCAAGTACTGCCTCGACGCCACCGATCCGGCGGAAAAGGTACGGTTGAGCCGCGCGGCCTGGAACGCTCTGCTGTCCGGCGAGCTGCAGCCCGATGCTGCCTCGCCGCCGCCCGAACCGATCGGCGCGCCGGGTCGTCCCGCACGCCCCCTGCTGGTACACCCCAGCAAGGTGCCCCATCGCGGCCTGGGCACCTCGGAAGGGCGCGCGGCGCTGGTGCACGCGGTCGCGCATATCGAATTCAATGCGATCAACCTGGCCTGGGACGCGGTGTACCGCTTCCGCGGCAAGCCCGAGGCCTATTACCGCGACTGGGCCAGCTGCGCCCACGACGAGGCGCGCCACTTCGACATGCTCAGTGGCCGCCTCGCCGAACTCGACCATGCCTACGGCGATTTCGACGCGCATAACGGCCTGTGGGAAATGGCCGAGAAAACCGCTCACCACGACACCGCGCGCATGGCGCTGGTGCCGCGCGTGCTGGAAGCGCGCGGGCTCGACGTGACGCCCGGCATCATCGAGCGCCTGCGCGGCGCGGGCGACGAGCGCACCATCGCGATCCTGGAAGTGATCCTGCGCGAGGAAGTGGCGCACGTCGCCGCCGGCACGCGCTGGTTCCGCCATTGCTGCGAGCGCGATGGATTGGAGCCGCGCCAGGCTTTTCTCGATCTGCTGCGCGACTACATGGGCCGCACGCCGCGCGGGCCGTTCAACCGGCCAGCGCGGCTGGAAGCGGGTTTCGACGCCGAGGAAATGGACCGGCTGGCCGAACTGGCGCTGCTCGACTGAGCGGTCACGCCCTGCGTCGTGCGAAGCGGCGCCACAGCCACAACCACAGCAGCAACAGCGGGAAGCCGAGCAGTACGAACGGCAGTCCGTAGCTGATCGCTTCGACTGCGCTGGCCAGGCCGTCGGCGAACTGGTCGACCACATTGCCGAAGGACTGGCGCAGGCGCGAGCTGCGCGTATCGGCGTCGACGGGGCGCAGGTTCAGCGTCAGCAGATTGGTGGCGATGCGATGCTGCTGCCCGGCGGATTCGCGTTCCAGCAACTGCAGCTCGCTTTCCACCGCGGCCTGTTCCTTGCCCAGGGCGATCAGGTCGGCGACGGCGAGGTCCTTGCGCGCGGCCAGTTCGTCCAGGCGCTTCTGTTGCGCCTTCAGCAGCGTCTGCTGGCGCTGGTTGTCGCCGACCGCGGGTGCGAGGTCTTCGGCCGAGGTCTGGCGTTCGCCCACCTGGCCGCCCTTGGCGGCGAGCGCCACCAGCGGCTCCACGCCGGCGGGCACGATGCGCACGGTGATCGAACTGTCCCAGCTCGACTGCTCGATGCGCAGCACATTGCATTCGCCGAACTGCGCCGATTCGCAGGCGGCGCGCGCGGCGTCCAGGCGCGGGGCGATGGCCTCGGACGGCAGCCGCACGGTCAGGCGGTGTTCGTAGGCCAGCATGGCGCCGGCCTTGTTCTTTTCGCCGGCGATGCTGGCCGGCGGAGTGACTTCCTGCTTCTTCGAGCAGGCCGCAAGCAGCGGTATCAGCAGCAAGGCGAGGACGATCGTCCGGATCGATACGAGACGGGGCACGGCGCGTTCCTTGCGTCAGCGTAGGAAGAGTGGCGCCGAGTATGCGGCAGCGCCTGGGCTGCTGTCGTGCGGGCATGAAAAAGCCGGCGCTGGGCCGGCTTTTTCATCGAATTGGTCGGGGTGACAGGATTCGAACCTGCGACTTCTACGTCCCGAACGTAATTTTCGCCCGTTTTGAGTCAATAACTTATATATTAAGTTATTGAAATCAATGGTAGTTATGTTTCGCGACATTTCGCGATATGCTTCCTTTTGCAGGACGTTTGCAGGACGAAGGGAAGGCAATGCCCAAGATCACTCGTGAAACACTGACTCTCAAAACCATCCAGGCCGCCAAGCCCACCGGCAAACTTTACCGCTTGCGGGACGCGGCCGTCCCCGGCCTGGTGCTCCGCGTCAGCCCCGCAGGCACCCGAGCCTGGGCGGTGACCTGGGGCCGCGGCCAGGAGCGCATCATCGGCAATTATCCGGTCATGACCCTGGATGGGGCGCGGGACGCGGCGCGCCGCGAACTGGGCGAGGTGGCCGAGCACGGAGCCCCGCTGGCCGTGATCAAGGCGACGAAACCCGACGCCGCTGTGGAGTCCTTCGGAGACTTCATGGCTCTGTACAAGCCGCACCTGGAAGCGACGGCGAAGGCGGGAAAAGCCACTGTGGACTGCCTCCAGGCGCAGTTCGGTTATCTGCACAGTGAGCCCCTTGGGTCTATCGGGCGTGCCACATTTGATAAGTTCAAGGCCAGTCGACTTAAAGCCGGCCGTCATCCGGCCACCGTGAATCGCGATCTCGACCGCCTGAAAGCGGCATTGTCCAAGGCAGTGGAGTGGAATTTGCTGCCCGCGAATCCGTTGCTTGGCATGAAGCGGATCAAACGGGACATCGAAGATCGGGTCCGCTACCTGTCACCTAAAGAAGAGAAGGCCCTTCGCAAGGCGCTCGATGCTCGGGAGCAGCGTTTCAAAGTGCGGCGCGCTTCCAATAACCGATGGCGCATCGAGCGTGGTCAAGAACCGTTGCCGCCGCTAGCAGGGTACGTTGATCATTTGATGCCGATGACGCTGCTCGCCCTCAATACGGGACTACGACGTGGTGAGATCACGCAGCTCACGTGGGCCGACATCGACCTGAAGAAGAAGCTCCTGACTGTGCGTGCAGGCTATGCGAAGTCGGGAAAGGCCAGACACGTCCCGCTCAACAGCGAAGCACTGTTGGTGCTCAAGCAATGGAAGCAGCAGCAGCCCGACGGTGTTTTGTTCCATCTGACGTCCGTGACCAAGTCGTGGGCGAAGCTGACCGAGAAGGCCAACATTAAGGACTTTCGATTCCATGATCTTCGCCATACGTTTGCCAGCAAGCTTGTGATGGCGGGCGTTGATCTCAACACCACCCGCGAACTGCTAGGGCACGGCGATATCAAAATGACGCTGCGCTACGCGCATCTCGCTCCGGAGCATAAGGCAGCGGCCGTGCAACTGCTCGTGGCTAGCGAAGGCAAGAAGCGAACGTGACGGCTCAAAGGTGCCGAACTATCCGTCGTGCCGCTATGGTTTGAGTTTGAAGGATTGAAAGGAGAAGCGCGTTGTCCATGCCCAATTCGCGGCGCCTGATGCTGCAAAGGTTAGATGAGGTAAAGGGAATTGTTGAGAGGGAACGAAAGGAGCGAGCCGAGTTCGAAGCGATGGGCGTGAAGTACCCGAACTTGGGGCACCTTGGATACGACGACCTAACCATTACACTTTTCGAGCGCTTGGCGAATTCGCCGTTGATGGGGTCTGTCTGGGTGGCTCTAGACAAACATTTCGAATATCACCAAGAGCGGTCGAATGCGACGGCATTCGCGCATGCATGCAACGAGGTCTATAAAACATGGTCGTGGACAGTAAGGCGGACTTCCAGCGAGCATAAGCGGTACTACGAAGAATTGGCGTCCAATCTCGTACAGATAGCAGAGCAGTTAGCGTTGGATCCTGCCTTTGGTGCCGTTGGACAGATGTCGGCGCACCTCCAGCCGCTCCAGCTGGAGGAGGAGTCCGAGCTTGAGGAATACTTCGAAGAGCTCCTGCCAGAAGAAGGGGCGAATATCGTCTTCTATTTGACGCAAGAGGTCTTCCCTGGCTTCGTCGAGCATTCGAGGCGACTGGCGAAACGGGCCCTGGAGATTGCCGCCCAGCCTCCCTTGTCCCAGCGGCCACGTGCGCGGGAGGCACATCGCATTTTTTTTGTGAAGGGTCTATCGAAGTGGTTCGAGCACCATTTCAAGAAACCGTTTCATGGTAAGTACGAGGTAATCGCCGCGGTCGGCTCGGCGCTGTTCCCGGAATTCGAAAGAACCCTCACTGCGGACGATGTCAGTAAGGCCGCGAAGTTGAAACCGGAAGTTTCTATCAAATTTTGAGCAAGAAACTTCCTTCTTGCGCAAAGTCGCTGTTTGTAGCCTCTGATCGTCGCATCTCGCGACGCTTCAGAGGACATGTGTATGAGTATCCCCCTGCTTAAGGTTAGCCTTCAGTCCATTCGGGACGCGACTGGCGAATCACTGGCCGTGATTTACGACGCCATCAACGCCGGCCATCTCAAGACATTTCTCGTCGGTCGCCGACGCTTCGCTCGGCCAGAGGCCGTGCGAGCCTGGGTCGACTTTCTCCAGGCGCAAAGTGACTCCGGACGGCCGATATGTTACCGGCGCCGTGAACCGAGTCGTGGCCGTCCTATGGTGAACTCCGATGAGTAAGGCTTCCCCAAGTTGGCTGTGGCAATCCCGCGACGCCCGAAAATGTCTCAACCAGCCATTGCCGTTGATCTGGCAGAGATGCGTTGGGCGAAGCGGACGTCGACATCGACCCTCCCGGATTTGTGAGCGATCCCCTGGTTCACGGGCCGCAGTCGCCCGCCCGACTATGCCGGAGCCGATTGAGCGCTCACTACTGCACGATGCGCAGTGTCTCCAAGTTCCGCCCCCGCAAAACCGGGTGTGATTTTTATGAACTTCTACAAACATCATTTGGGTGATTACGCCAAGGCGACCTCGCACCTTTCGTTCGTCGAGGACGCTGCATACAGCAAGCTGCTCCGCAAGTACTACAGCAAAGAGAAACCCATTCCAGGCGAACTCAATGCTGCACAGCGTTTAGTCGGGGCACGCTCCCGTGCCGAGAAGGTGGCTGTTGAGGTGGTGCTGCATGAGTTCTTTCAGTTCGACGTGGAGGAGAATGTTTGGCGCAATAAGCGGGCTGACGAAGAAATTGCCAGGGCCAGTGCACAGGCTGAGACAAATCGGCGTATCGCTGAAGAGCGCGAGGCTTCGCGGCGTCGACGGAATGAAGTCGACGATTGGACGGCTTCCTGCGGTGATTTTGGCAAGTCGTTCAACGAACGCGACACGAACCGTGAACCTAGCCAGACGCCAGACTCCAAAAGCCAAACCTCCAAGACAGAAAAGCCAGAGATCTCGCACGCACCAGGTCTACTGGAGCCGTCGATCCAGGCTGGGCGTGCGTGTGCGCTTCTTCGTCAAGCTGGTTGCAGGAAGGTCAACCCGAGCAATCCAAAGCTCCTCGCGGCGCTAAACGATGGCGTGACCCCGGAAGCGATTCGTGACACTTATCTCGAACGGCCAGACGCGGCTGACCCGTTTGCATGGGCTATCGCCACGGCTCGAAACCGTCAAGCCGAATGCGCCACGGTAAAAAATATCAGCATGTCGGCGCGGGTTTCCCGTGCTGCTCCGGTTAGCAAAACCCTACAGGCAGTCCATGACCTCGAGGCATACAAAAATGGTACCCACTTGGATCACGCGGGAGATCAGCTCCGGATTGCAGAAGTTGGTCCTGCTTAGCCTCGAACGAACTCCTGCGATGGACGTTATTTCCCGCGGAACGTTGCCCGCTTGGGCGGAGGCAATCACATATGGACGAGAGTTTGACGAAGAGCGCGACGCTCCAAGGTTCAGGGCGGCGTTCCTGAGGCTTCAGGCGACTTGTACGCATTGGCCGGCGCCTCGTGATTTTATTAACGCGCTTCCTGGCCAGAAGAGCGTGGTCCAATCAAAGCGAATTGGCAGCGATGCGGCGCGTGACGTCGGTATGCGATCTATCAGAAAGATCTATGAAATGCTTGGGCTTGGTGATTTTCAGCACCCTGGTGAGTGATCGTTTGACCAAGATGTGAAGTTGGTCTTGGCGATGCGAGTCCGCAGACTCGTATAGAAATGGATGGCCGTGGGACACCAATGGCTGGCTAGGGTTGGTTCAGTAGAAATACGTGGCGTTGCCGATTTGGCCAGGCTTGGCGCAGTAGAAAACCGAAGATACGTCGACGCGAATACAGTTCCCCCGCGATCGCACAACGAAAACGCTCAGTAAGAGGTGACCATGGTTAGTTGTATTCTCTCCGATTACCAGCTGGAAGTGCTTATCTGCGAGGCTTCCCCTGACCTCGATGCACTCGACAAGATAGACGCATTGGCTGTGGAAACGGCCTGCCTACGCACGGTTACGGATCTTGTTCTAGTCGCGATCGCTGCGGGCGCCGACAAGCTGAGCGGTACGCCCGCGGCACTGGGTTTCGCACGACTGCTACACGAAGTGGCGGGGGGCATTGAGGCCGCCGCCTGAGCCACTGGGCGGCATTGGGGGCAAGTTAGCACTGCGAGGTATGTCTGCGCGAAATAAGTGGGCCACTTCTGACCCAGTCGAATCGCCGAGCCCGGTCAGATTTAGTCCACGAACGGGCACGCTGGGTCATCGTTTGCCCAGGGCAATGACGTTGTCGGGGTAAGTGGGCCACCGTTGGCCCAGTCGAATGGTCAGGCTGGGCCAGGTTTGGCCCACGATGAATCACGTTGGGCCACTGTTGGCCCAACGCAATGACATCATCGAAGTAAGTGGGCCACGGTTGACCCAGTCGAATCGTCAATCTGATCCAGGTTTGGCCCGCGAACTTCCAGGCTGGGCCACCGTTGGCCCAATGCAATGACATCGTCGAAATAAGTGGGTCACCGTTGACCCAGTCAATTTGTCAGCTTGGGCCAATGGTGGCCCACGAACAATCACGCTGAACCAACGTTGGCCCAGCGCAAAGGCATTGTCGTAGTAAGTGGGCCAGCGTTGACCCTGTCCAATCGTCAAGTTGGGCCAGATTTGGCCCACCAACGACACGCTGGGTCATCGTTAGCCCATGGCAGTGACGTTGCCGAAGTAAGTGGGCCACCGTTGACCCAGTCGCTTCGATATTTGCGAGAAACGTTTTCGCAGATGAGTCGTCCGGTGCCCGATAGCGAGCGTTACTTATGCGAGTTTTACAAGCATAAGTAACGTGGGGAGCAGATATGGTTTTCGGCACCAAATTCGCTTCTAGAAAACAAGTGTGGTCCATCGATAATAGACATTGCCCAGTGCGGCACAAGGCAGGAGCTATGACACCGGATCGGACTGCGAAAACAATTGAGGAGTATCGGCGCCGGGCTGATCAGATTCGCCGTCAGGTGGCCAAACAACTTGGCGTCCCAAACCCCCGATTGGTGTCACCTCTAGCGCTCGTTGAGCACCTGATTGATCGTCGGGAAGCAAGTCGGGATCTGGCAGCGAATTCAGTCCGGTCGACCGGGCGGGAGACATTTCGCCGCCTGCAGAAGAAGGCCATCTCGCGTGGCACGTGGCGCCAATACAAGGGCTCGCTCCTATTTGTGCTCGAAGAAGAGCGTGAAGCGGCGATCGAGGGTGTTGTGGCTGAGGAATTGGACGAGGCGATCGCGAGGCTTCGAGCGGAGAGCCAGTCAGGCTGCCTGAAACAGAGTGATCGGACGTCGGGCCAGAAGGCGAAGGCCTTTCCTACCTCCGACTTCGAGATCGTTGCCAACTATCTGGAATCGCATATTGGACGTAGAGGTGGCCACCGACATGCCAACACGTTGCTGACCTTCTTGCGAGCGAATCGCCTGGTAGGACTGCGCCCCGCCGAGTGGAAGTCGGTTGGTCTTGTCGACTTGCACGGGAGTCTCGCCCTCAGAGTCGGTAATGCGAAGCACACCAATGGTCGAGCCAACGGATCGCACCGTCACCTAGTGTTGGACGGGTTATCGTCGGAGCAGATCGGCCACTTGGACGAGATGCTGCACATGCTCGTGAACTTTGAGAGCGATCCTGAGTATGACTTCGATTGCCATATGCACCAGCTTCGCCTGTATATGGGCAAGGTAGTGCGGCGCTGCCTTGGCAAGCGCAAGCGCTACCCAACCATGTATAGCTTTCGACATCAGTTTGTGGCCAATGCGAAGTCTGGATCACGCTCGCAAGAGGAAATTGCCGCCTTGATGGGCCATGGCAGCAATGCGACGGCAAGCCAGCACTACGGCCGCACAGCCGCAGGTGAGGGTGACGTTGGTGTCTCTGCGATGGCCAGCGAAGTGGCCACAGTTCGGCATAGCCGAAAAGCCACGGGCCATCGGCCGGCACTGCGCTTGACTCGTTGAGTGCAAAATCAAAAGCGAGTTCTGGAGCGCACAAGCCGCCCCTCATGCTTACATGCCCCAGAGGCTCAGGTACGCAGCTCGTAAAGCCTCTGCATCGACTCTTGCGTGGTGACGGTGCGACTGCAGTTCTGGGTGGTTCACCCACCACTGCGCGATAGGTGCTTTCATGTCTTCGCAAAGTTGCCACTGTAAATCCATCGGCACCGGTCCCTCGGGCTCTGGCACTTCAAAGCCATCGATGACGTACTGGCACAAGGCGCGGTCGGCACCGAAGTCGTAGCAAATCCGGGGGCGCTCCACGCGGGCTAGGAACTCCCGCAGCCGGCGCGTCATCACCGCGTCGCTCATTGCCGAGGTTCCCCGGTCGAGCAGCGGGTAAACCACGGTGGTCACCCATGGCGTCGGGTCGACCGGCAAAGGATCGCGCTCGGCGTAGAAAACGTGCTGGCGATCCAAGCTAACAAGAGCCAGCGAGACCAATTCGGAGGCGAGTACGTCCGCCCACTCGCAATCCAAGAAAAGATCCAAAGCTACGTCCTCCTTGTGCGGTTGTAATTCGTCCACGGGAGCCAGCCGGCACGATGGGCTTGGGCGTCGTGCAAGGCGTGATGCCACGGATGGGCAGGGTGATCGTGGTAGCGAGCCACCGCCTTGTCGTACACGGTCGTATCAATCAGCGGGCGAAGGTCATGGAGCATCGGGCTCACGTTGGCCGGCATGGCGCCGCCCATGGCCGTCAGTAACAGGTCGCGGTCGATGGGCGAATCGCAGGCCAACTGCACGTGACGCGGCAAGGTCTGAAACCAGGCACGGAGCCGGTGGCCAAGCTCTGGCATGGTGCAGAGCGCTGCAACGTCATTGCCCAAATGTGGGAAAACGTTTTGCTCCAAGAAACGGTTGCACGAGATGCGAGAGAAGTCGGTGCGCTCCAGGTAGATCAAGCGCTGACCATCCTCGGTGACCATGCCAACACTCACCAGCTCCCGCCTATGTTCGTCGGTGTATTCCGTATCGAGGAAGATCAACATACGGGCACAGACCTGTCAGCGGCTTTTGGACATGCTGGCCAGCCGATGTTCCAGCGTCAGTCTGACATCGGGTTCGCCCAGCCCGAGGATTGGGTTGCACGTAATCAGGTGACGCTTAGCTTCCGTTGGCCAGCCTTCGGCATCGTCATCAATGGCCAGCCAGTCGTCGGGCATGCGGCGGCGGACGTCCCTGACAATCTGCTCGTACCGGGTTGAGTGATTCAGCCACCAAAAGTAGAGTTCATCGTCTTCGGCCATTTTGCTGTGCCACGTCGCGCCGATGACCCGGCTGCGCAACCCTTCGGGAAGTCGTTCCGTGGCGTATTGGAAGCCTTTGACCCTTACCCAGCTCGTCGACAGGACAAGTTTGATATCGGGGTAGGGCGCCAAAATGCTTTCGAGTCGAGGGGCATACTCAAACAAAGCCCCCATCCCTCGGAGGATGGCGCGGTTGCGTTGGTCAAGGTAGACGTCATAGTGGTGAAGGACGCCATCGAAATCGAGGTAAATGATCATCACCTCAGAATTCCCGCGGACCCTGACATGGATACTCCCTGGCCCGGACGTGTCGCGACTGACTCTCAGCGTTGTCGATGATCCGATCTGCTACTTCATCCGTTCCGTCGGCGTAGATCCTTAACTCGTTGTGCTTTTCCTTGACATCAGTGATGGTCACGGTGAGCCCTGTGGCTCGGATGTGTTCAAGCAGCGCCTTGCTGAAATCGGCGAGCAGTGGTGCCCAGCTGTCCGGGCAAGCAAATGCAAATTGGTCGCCGTAGAGCTCGGGGTAAGCCGCGCAGAGGTGTTTGCTGTTTTCCTCATTCACAGAAGCTACCTGTTCCGGTATCACAGTGAGCTCAGATCGAGAAACGCCGCAACTCTTGCGACATGGCCGCAGCTGGCAGTCGCACGGCCAACAGCCTTGCCGCCCAAATCCAAAGCAGCAATCCAAATCCGTAAAGCGGCAGCAGGAACAGGCCATAGAAAAGCAGCTTGAACGCTTCGACCTTTTGCTGGGACACCAGACGACAGCTTTGTTCGATGGCTTCGGTCGTCCGCCCCTGACTCTGGACGGCATAGAGCACATATCGCCTGGCGCTGCCAAGGAATCGAGGAAAGCGGACTTCGGCGAAGAAGAAAGTTTGGGTCCCGCGATTCCGAAGTAGGGAGTCGAGGACGGGTAACGTCATCACGCCCTCGCAATAGCCGTCGCTTCCGCTTTCGGTGTTGAAGCGCAGATATGAGTAATGCCTGGCACCGTTCTGGTTTTCCTCGATAGTGCCCCAGCTAGCCAGTTGACCGGTGATCGTGCGGAGTGCCATTTCACGCCCCTTATTCACAGCTGTCCCATTGGTTGACGCAATCACTGGCGTGGTCGCGTGAGTTCCCTGGTGCGAACCAAGTGGCCGATAATCTATCACCATCAATACAATCAAAACAATCATTGATGTTAACAGGGTTGGTTCGGGCAGATATAGACGAGGGAAGGGATTACACTGATGGTATTGATGGCTTTGAGGTGAGTTATGGGAGGCGCCGGCAGCGCACATGGAGAAGCACCTGCGACCGGGCCAGACTCGGGTCTTCCGGCCGTGACGCTTCGTTCGCGATCCGACCATCTATTAGTGGTCGTCTCAGGGCGGCCTTCTCGGTCCGGACACTCGCCACTCCAGGTGGCCATTCCCCAAGAGCTTCTCGGCCGCCTGCGGTTCGAAACCATCGGCAGTACTAATCAGGTCCTGATCGCTCTTGTTCGCCAAGCGATTGCCTGGCTGGATGGCGACGGCCAAACGTTGCTCGCCGATGTCCACGAGGGGCCTGTCCCAGCCTCGCTGGCGGCCGTCAGAGCAATTCCAGATGATCTCGCTGGGCAGGCGAAGCAGGACTTCATCCAGTCACTGGATGACCTTTGGCCTAATGCCCGCCTGAGCTCGGTGCCACGGGACGGGCATTTGCTTGCCGTCCAGATGGAGCGACAACCCAGGGCAGACGCTCAGCTCACTCAGATATCCATTCCCAAGGAAGTCCTGACGCGCCTGCAGCGCGATGGTGTTGGTGCAGTCAGTCAGTTGGTTATTTCGCTTGCTCGCTATGCCATTCGTCGATTGGACAACGAAAAGCTTTCTTTGGACGTCGGAGCAGAATCTGCATCTCAAGCGATCTCAGCCGGTGAGCCAAATGCGATTCAAGCTATTGGCGACTTTAACGGGGCTCCCCAAGCGGCGGAGGGCCTTACAGTCGCGGCTTTGATGCGAGCGCTCTCAACGCTGCCCAAAGACGCGTATGTCGCGTTCGCCGAGGGTGATAGGCGCTGGTGGGACATAGACCGAGTGGAATTGGCTAACGATCATGCGTACCGGCGACCCTCGGGGCATCCGAAAACTCCCGCAGAACAAGGTGCGACCGTTGTATTGCTCTGGGGAAGCCCATCTGACGTCTACGAATTTGACGGCAGCGAGATCGACGACGTTGGGGACTAGGTCGGGCTGGCGAAAGTACTGAACTAGCTGGCAAAAAGAGCTGATGGTGATGGGTGTTGTAGAAAAAGCCGAGACTCAAGCCCGCGGCCAAACGCCCGATCTAGTTGCCAGAAGATCGAGGTCGGTGAGCAAAAAGAACTGATGGTGATGGTGTTGGTTGTAGACCACACGACATGGGTTGGCGAAGCCACGTCCATGAAGGCAAAGATCAAGAATGCTATCCAGTAACGCAAACGGAAAAGCCAAAAGCTAATGGTTGACGATATCAAAAAGACGCTCTGGGCCGCCGCGGACAAACTGCGCGCCAACATGGATGCCGCCGAGTACAAGCACATCGTGCTTGGGCTCATCTTCCTCAAGTACATCTCCGATACGTTTGCCGCCCGCCGTGCGGAGCTGACCAAGCGTTTCGCTGACGAGCACGACGAGTACTTCCTGCACGGTGCCGACGAGGAGACTCTCACTGCCGAGTTGGAAGACCGCGACTACTACAAGGCCGTCAACGTTTTCTGGGTGCCAGAGAACGCTCGCTGGGAAAACCTTCGCAACGCGGCCAAGCAGACCGACATCGGCAAGCGCATCGACGAAGCCTTGGCAGACATCGAAACCGAAAACCCAAAGCTCAAGGGCATTCTCGACAAGCGCTACGCGCGCGCCCAACTGCCGGACGGCAAGCTCGGCGAGCTGGTAGATCTCGTCTCCACCATCGGCTTTGGTGAGAACGCCAGCCAGGCCCGCGATGTGCTCGGCCAGGTTTACGAATACTTTCTCGGCCAGTTCGCCAGCGCCGAAGGCAAAAAGGGCGGGCAGTTCTACACGCCCGCGTCCATCGTCAAGACACTGGTGGCGGTGCTAGCGCCGCACCATGGCAAAGTCTACGACCCGTGCTGCGGCTCGGGCGGCATGTTCGTGCAGTCCGAGAAATTCATCGAGGCCCACGGCGGCAAGCTGGGCGATGTATCCATCTACGGGCAGGAATCCAACCCCACCACCTGGCGGCTGGCGGCGATGAACCTCGCCATCCGCGGCATCGACTACAACCTCGGCAATGAGCCGGCAGACACCTTCGTGCGCAACCAGCACCCGGACTTGCGCGCCGACTTCGTGCTGGCCAATCCGCCGTTCAACGTCAGCGACTGGTGGCACGGCAGCCTGGAAGGCGACCCGCGCTGGGCGTATGGCACGCCGCCGCAAGGCAACGCCAACTACGCCTGGTTGCAACACATGCTGTATCAGCTTAAATCCAACGGCCGCGCGGGCATCGTGTTGGCCAACGGCTCGATGAGTTCCAGCCAAAACAGCGAAGGCGACATTCGCCGTGCCATGGTGGATGCCGACGTGGTGGAAGTGATGGTGGCCTTGCCTAGCCAGCTCTTCTTCAACACACAGATTCCCGCTTGCTTGTGGTTTCTCGCCAAGCAGAAAACCACGCGGCAAGGCGAAGTGCTGTTCATCGACGCGCGCAAGCTCGGCACCATGATCAGCCGTGTGCAGGCAGAGCTGACGGACGAAACTATCGTGCGTATCGCCGACACCGTCGCCGCATGGCGCGGCGAGGTTGGCGAAGGCGTCGGCGAATACGCGGATATTCCGGGCTACTGCCGCAGCGTGAAGCTCGCCGAAATTGTCGAGCATGGCCATGTGCTGACGCCAGGTCGCTATGTCGGCGCGGAGGAAGTCGAGGATGACGACGAAGCGTTTGCCGAGAAAATGCAGAAGCTCACGGAGAAGCTGGGCGAGCAGATGGCGAAGGGAGCAGAACTGGACCAGTTGATTCGGCAGAAGCTGGGGGGGCTGGGATATGAGTTCTGATTGGAGAAGCTCTCGACTCTCTGACCTGGGCTCCTTTGATCGAGGAAAGTCAAAGCACCGCCCGAGAGACGCTGCCCATTTGTACGGCGGCCCGTATCCGTTTATTCAGACCGGGGACATCGCCGCAGCACACGGCCGGATTAGTACCTTTCGGCAGACATACTCTGAGGCCGGGCTAGCACAAAGCAAGCTCTGGCCAAAGGGGACTCTATGCATAACGATTGCGGCCAACATTGCGGAAACTGCGTTGCTAACCTTTCCGGCCTGTTTTCCAGATAGCGTAGTCGGATATACGGTAGACCCAGCTAAGGCGGACGTACGATTCGTTGAGTATCTATTCCGCGCATTTCGAGAGCAGGTCAAGAGAAGGGCCTACGGTAGCGTTCAAGAGAACATCAATCTGGAAGTTCTTCGCAGTCTGTCGTTCCCTGTCCCACCTCTTCCCGAACAATTACGAATTGCGGATTTCTTGTCGATACTCGACGACCGCATCGCTCTCCTGCGCGAAACCAACGCCACGCTGGAAGCCATTGCGCAGGCGCTGTTCAAGTCCTGGTTCGTCGATTTCGACCCCGTCCGCGCCAAGCAGGAAGGCCGAGCGCCTGAGGGCATGGACGAAGCCACAGCAGCCCTATTTCCAGATGGTTTCGAGGAGTCGGAGCTAGGCTTGGTGCCGAAAGGGTGGGGGGTAGGTTCATTCGGTGACTTGGCCGGACTCGTCAAGGGCTCGGTGAATCCGCTTGAAAGTCCCGGCAAAGAGTTTGAGCACTACAGCCTTCCCTCATTCGACGCCAATCAGCTTCCTGTACGCGAGTTGGGGGTGTCCATCAAGAGCAATAAGACTCGCATCAGGCCAGGTGTTGTCTTGCAGTCCAAGCTGAATCCACATATTCCCCGTGTATGGTTTCCCAGGGATGTAGGAGCGGATGCTGTCTGCTCGACCGAGTTTTTGCCCTGGCTGGCGAAGGCTCCAGCGAGCCCGGAGGTGACGTATTGCCTCCTAAAGAGCCCGCAGTTTGAAAGCGTCATCCGTACGTTGGTTACGGGGACCTCAAACAGCCATCAGAGAGTTAAGCCAGATCAGGTTGCCGCATCGCCGATAGTTATTGCGTCCGCCAAAGCATACGGGGCGTTTACAGGCATCGTAGAACCGTTACTGGCTCGAGCCGGAGAGAACCGGAAGCAGTGCGCTCAATTGGCAGCAGTGAGAGACACCCTGCTTCCTCGTTTGATTTCTGGCCAAATCCGATTGCCCGAAGCCGAAGCTCTCGTTGCCTGAGGAAACCCATGACCGAAGACCAACTCGAGCAGGAAGCACTGAGCTGGCTGGCCGATGTCGGCTACACGTGCCTGTTCGGTCCCAATCTGGCGCCCGATGGCGCAGACGCTGAGCGCGCCGACTATCGCAAGGTCTTGTTGATCGACCGTCTGCGTGGCGCAATAGCTCGCCTCAACCCGGCTATTCCGCTGCAGGCGAGGGAGGACGCACTGCGACAAGTGATGGACCTGGGTATCCCTGTCTTGCTGTCTGCTAATCGCCGGTTGCATCAATTGTTGGTGGGTGGGGTGCCGGTGCAGTACCAAAAGGACGGCGAGACGCGCGGCGATTTCGTTCGTCTTGTTGACTGGATAAATCCGAATGCCAACGAATGGGTGGCAGTGAATCAGTTTGCCATCAAGGGACCGCAGCATTCGCGTCGCCCCGATGTGATTCTATTCGTCAACGGATTTCCGCTGGTGCTGCTGGAGCTGAAGAACCCGGCTGACCAGAACGCCGACATTTGGAAAGCCTACGACCAGATTCAGACATACAAGGAACAGATTCCGGACATTTTCCAGTACAACGAAGTGCTGGTGATTTCCGATGGCTCGCAAGCACGTATGGGCTCGCTGTCAGCCGATGCAGAGCGATTTATGCAATGGCGTACCGTGGATGGCATAACGCTCGATCCGTTCGGCCAGTTCAACGAGCTGGAGACGTTGGTTCGCGGAGTCCTGGCCCCTGCCTATCTGCTCGATTACCTTCGCTTCTTTGTGCTGTTCGAGGACGACGGCAAGCTGGTAAAGAAGATTGCTGGATACCACCAGTTCCACGCCGTGCGTGCCGCAATTCAGCAGGTGGTGTCAGCATCGCGCCCCGGTGCGGATCACAAAGGCGGGGTGGTGTGGCACACGCAGGGTAGCGGCAAGAGCATCACCATGACCTGCTTCGCCGCGCGCGTAATGCAGGAAGCGGCAATGGAGAACCCCACCATCGTCGTCATCACCGACCGTAACGATCTGGATGGTCAGTTGTTCGGCGTGTTCTCGCTGGCGCAGGATTTGTTGCGCGAGCAGCCGGTGCAGGCGAGCACCCGGCAAGACCTGCGTGCCAAGCTGGCCAACCGCCCCTCAGGCGGCATCGTGTTTGCGACCATCCAGAAGTTTATGCCGGGCGAAGACGAAGACAGCTTCCCCATGTTGTCGGATCGCGCCAATATCGTGGTCATCGCCGACGAAGCACACCGCACGCAATACGGCTTTGAAGCGCAGGTTAAAACTATTAAGGCGCCACGGACGGCCGCAAACGATGGCCAGAACCAGCAGGTCGCCGGGCCTTCGGTGGTTTACCAGGTGGGCTATGCACAGCACCTACGCGACGCGTTGCCCAACGCCACCTTTGTGGCGTTTACCGGTACACCCGTATCCAGCGAGGACCGCGACACGCGCGCCGTGTTCGGCGACTACATCCACGTGTATGACATGCAGCAGGCCAAGGAGGATGGCGCGACGGTCGCCATTTACTTCGAATCGCGCCTGGCCAAACTTGCGCTGAAGGCTGATGAATTGCCGCATATCGATGCGGAAGTGGACGAACTGGCCGAAGACGAAGAGGAAGGCCAGCAAGCCAAGCTCAAGAGTCGTTGGGCCGCGCTGGAAAAAGTGGTGGGTGCAGAACCGCGCGTGGCTGCCGTAGCAGCCGATCTCGTGGCACATTTCGAGGAACGCAACAAAGCGCAGAGCGGCAAGGCTATGGTGGTGGCGATGAGTCGCGAAATCTGCGTCCATCTCTACGATGAAATCATCAAGCTGCGCCCTGAGTGGCACGATCCTGACCCGGAAAAGGGCGCCATCAAGATAGTCATGACCGGCTCGGCCAGCGACAAGGCGCTGCTTCGGCCGCATATCTATAGCGGTCAGGTCAAAAAGCGGCTGGAGAAGCGTTTCAAGGATCCGGCTGATCCGCTGCGTATGGTGATCGTACGCGACATGTGGCTTACCGGCTTCGACGCACCTTGCGTACACACCCTGTACGTAGATAAGCCTATGAAGGGCCACAACCTGATGCAGGCGATTGCCCGCGTCAACCGCGTGTTTAAGGACAAGCAGGGTGGTTTGGTCGTCGATTACATCGGCATCGCCAATGAGCTGAAGAGTGCGCTCAAGGAATACACCGCCAGCAATGGCCGTGGTCGTCCCACGGTCAATGCCGCCGAAGCATTTGCCGTGCTAGAGGAAAAGCTCGATGTTCTGCGGGGCATGCTGCATGGCTACGACTACAGCAATTTCCTGACGGGTGGCCACCGCTGCCTTGCGGGCGCTGCCAACCACATTCTTGGCGTGAAGGACGGCAAGAAGCGATTTGCCGACACGGCCCTTGCCATGAGCAAGGCGTTCAGCCTGTGCTGCACGTTGGACGAGGCCAAGGCAGTTCGCGAAGAAGTGGCCTTCATGCAGGCAGTGAAGGTCATCCTCACCAAGCGGGAATTGAGTGATAAGAAGAAGACCAACGAGGAGCGGGAGCTGGCCGTTCGGCAAATCATCAGCTCCGCAGTGGTGTCCGATAAGGTCGTTGATGTATTCGAAGCCGTGGGCTTAGACAAGCCAAATATCGGCATTCTCGATGACGCCTTCCTTGCCGAAGTACGCAACCTGCCGGAACGGAACCTGGCGGTCGAGTTGCTCGAGCGACTTCTGGAAGGCGAAATCAAAAGCCGCTTCGCTGGCAATGTGGTGCAGGAGAAGAAGTTCTCCGAACTACTAGCCAACGTGGTAACGCGCTACCAGAACCGCGCCATCGAAACCGCTCAGGTGATCGAAGAGCTAATCGACATGGCCAAGAAATTCCGAGCCGCAGCAGGTCGCGGTGAGGAGCTTGGTCTAAGCGAAGACGAAATCCGCTTCTACGACGCATTGGCGAACAACGAGTCGGCCGTGCGAGAGCTCTCAGACGAGACGCTGAAGAAGATCGCCCACGAATTGACGGAAAATTTGCGGCAGAACATCACCGTGGACTGGTCAGCACGAGAAAGCGTGCGAGCCAAGTTGCGACTGATGGTTAAACGCATCCTTCGTAAATACAAATACCCGCCCGACCAGCAGGATGGCGCCGTTGAATTGGTGCTGCAGCAGGCAGAGGCCTTGGGCGAAGCTTGGGCTTGATGATGCTTGAGCTGCCTTTGACAGACCACAGCTCGTAGCAAGCAAGAGACACCACAATTTGCAGGATAGGGGGCAAGGATGGCAATCGATCTAACCAATGAGCAGTCGCTTCGAGACGCTAGCCAGACGGCGCTTGAACTACACAGGCGCCAGTATCATCTTGGAGATTGGCTGGAGAACCTTTCCGTGTGGCTCCGCCGTGTGGCGGAGGTGGATCGAGCAACCTTTGTGAGTCCTCGGTTCCAGCAAGAGCTGTGGGAAAAGGAGACGATATCGGCCACCGGGCAAGGACACATCGATGTGTCCAAGGTATTTGCCGACCAATCAATTGCGGAAAGACTGTGGGAGCTCAAGCAGACCTCTCTTCCCGGGGAAAATGACGCTCGTAGCGAATGGTTGGCCGGCGCATGGGACGACATTGCGGCCATGGTCAAGCCCCTGACTACGCGCACTCCGCGCCTAAAGATGTTTCGGGTGTTCGCCGCTCTGTGGCCAGACCAGTTCAGCACCGTGGCTCATCTTCACAAGCTTAGGCAGTTAGCGCGAGCGATGGGTGTGAGTCGCGGCGTTGAGCACCGTGTTCAGTTCCATCAGCGCGTGCTCGAGCGGCTTGATGCGGTCAACGCAGTGGATCGCGCGGGACAATTTTGGCAGCTGGAACGTATGACGCTGCCGTGGCTTCTCTTCGTCCACTTCATTCAGGAGAAGGGTAGTGACGCTACGGAAGTGCCCAGCGATATTCCCGGCGAGGTTAGGCTAAATCCGCTTCCCGCGGACCGACGTCGGCGCGGCCTGTTGGCAATTGCTGGCATGGTCCCAAGCGTCCTGGCAATGCTTGAGTTCGCCAAAGAAGGGTGCAAGCGCGCGGATTTCCTCGAGCACATTCGGTCGATCAATCCAAAGCTTTCCACTTCCTCTCTGGGGACAAATCTGAATGCGCTTATCGCAGAATGGGGCGTACTTCGTGCGGAAGGTGACGATCTCTATCTGACTCCGCGTGGCGAAGCATTACTGGAGTCTGGCGAGCCTGAGGATGTTTCGGATTGGCTGCTGACGCGCATCCTAGGATTTGACAACCTGCTCTATATGCTTCGCGAGAGCCCGTTGCCGCATAAACAGGTCATCGCAAATTTGCAGCAGGTCAATCCAGGCTGGACGAGCGATTTTGCTCCAAACGTCTTGGTGAATTGGACCAAGGGCATGGAGTTGGCAGAGGCGGGGTCGGATCGCGTCTTACGTCTCACAGAGCGTGGCCTCCAGTGGGCTTCGCGTATACATTGGATTCCAGGCGTTCTGCCTCTGGTGGTCAAGCCGACGGCAGTTGTCACCAGCGCGAGCGCTGGAGATGGTGGGAGCTTGCGTGAGCGACTGCCATCACCGACATCCATTCTGGCCGGCTTTCCTGAGGACATCGCTTTTAGCCCGCAATTGGTGGCTAAGTTGCATGTCGGCCTTTGGAGCCATGGGCGCCGTCACTTTGCCGTTTTGACCGGATTGAGTGGCGCGGGGAAAACGCAGCTGGCTTTGTGTTACGCGAAGGGCCTCTGGGCGGATGTCGGCGAGCAAGAGGGTTGGTACATCGTCCCTGTGCAGCCGGGATGGCACGACCCGAGTAGCCTGCTCGGCTACGTCAATCCCATCAACAACGAGGTTTATGTCCGTACGGGATTCCTGGATTTCTTGATGCGAGCGCAAGCGAATCCCGATCGCCCCTATGTCGTTCTGTTGGATGAGATGAACCTGTCACACCCGGAGCAGTATCTGGCGCCGTTGTTGTCGGCAATGGAGACGGGAGGCGACATCGAGCTTCATTCGTTGGGCGATGAAGTCAATGGCGTGCCGAGTCATATTCCATATCCTGAGAATCTCGTCCTGATTGGAACCGTCAATATGGACGAGACCACACACGGTCTCAGCGATAAGGTTCTTGATCGAGCCTCCGTGATCGAGTTCTGGGACATTGACGTGGATCGCTATCCGGGGTGGGTGTCCTCTCGATTGGATTCCAGCGCGATTTCTTCTGTGCGAGAGACGCTAAAAGCCCTGGTGGGACAACTACGCCCTCTACGTTTGCACTTCGGCTGGCGAACCATAGGTGACGTGCTCGGATATACCGAGGCGGCCGTGGGAGGTGGCATTTTCTCCTTCGACGAGGCTCTCGATCAGGCGATCTACTCGAAGGTCCTCCCCAAATTGCGCGGCGAAGACACGCCCCGCCTTCGCGAGTGCTTTGACTCGGTGGCGAAACTGCTGGGGTCGCGAAATCTGACTGAATCGGCAAGCAAGGTGATCGATCTCGGACTAGATCTGCGGCACCTCGGAAGTGCGCGGTTCTGGCGTTGATTTATGAGTTTCTTGGAATGCGTTGAGGTGGCCGGCACTGTCATCGAGTTGATTCCGAACTCGGTTGTGCCTGGCTTTCGAGAGCGGGGGACCTATCTGTTCTCTTCTTCCATTGACATGGCATCGCTCTATATTGATGAGGCGCCAGCAGAGCCCTATGCGTCAAATGGTTTCTCTGGTTGGCGTTGGGATCCCGGATTTTATGCAGGGCAGGTTGTAGCGGAGTTGTTGGACGGCGTGGGGCAGCGGATTGCAGAGTTCCGGTTCGACGTTGCCCCGGACGGTGCCAAGCTCGGTGCTGATGTTTTCCAAGACATGTTGGATGAGCTTTACGCATTCGACCCGGCGTTGTTGCTAGGAACGGAGGCCGCGCAGGCAAGCATTGGCTCGTCCGGTGAATTTAGCTCCCCTCTATTGGCGTACGCGCGGCTAAGGCAATATGGCGAGCCATTGTTGTCTGCTTTGCGCATGGTGTCGGCGCTTCCTTTGACTCGACTAAGGCAGGAGCGCGTTCTCATGCCTTATCACCGCGTACGACGTCTAGATGCTGCGTCAGTGCGTCACTTGCTGCGTCGACCGGACACAGCTCCCCTTGTTCGGGGGAAGGGTGATTTTGATGGTGGCGCAGTGCCGCTCTTCGACGTCACGCGCTCGTTCGAGAGTTTGGACAATCCGGCCAACAGGGCGATGACTGCGGTGCTACTCGCTGTGCGCCGGCGCTGCATATCGGTTTCGGAGTCGCTGCAGGACCTGGTGAAGGGTGAGAAGGACTCAAATACACGGACGGCACTTGAGCCCAGGTTGGCGAGGAAGCTGAAGTTCCTCCAAGAGCTAACAACAAGAATAGGCCAAATCGCGCGTCTTGAACCCTTCGCATCAATCCGTCGACTCGATATATCTGCCGCCGGATTGAACGCTATTTCGGCGCATCCCGCTTACGCTCGCGCCTATCGCTTTGCCTGGTCGATCTTGCGGCCAGGGGTGGCGGGCGAGATGCGAAACGAGAGCCTATGGCTTAGTCCAACTTGGGAAATCTACGAACGGTGGTGCTTCGCGCAGGTAGTATCCGGTCTACGTATGCGCTATCCCGAGCTTAGTTGGGAGATGAAATATCCCAATAATCGCTCCGATCGCATCCGCTTGGTCGGCCTCGGGGGCTCAACGGCTATTGAGGCCTGGTTACAGCCCAGGTTTCCTGCAGGCGATTCAGGTGTGGATGGATTTCGCAGCGTATCGGCCGAGTTCCACCCGGACATCGTGATTGCTTGGCAGGCTGAGGGCAGGCAGAAGCTTTTAGTCCTGGACGCCAAATACCGTTCCAGTCGCCAGAACGTCTTGGATGCCATGCGCTCGGCCCATCTGTATCAAGATGCTTTGCGCTGGGATGGTGAGCGCCCCGTCTGCTCGTTGCTTCTAATACCTAGCGGTGGCGAAGCACCGTGGCTTGAGTCGCCAACCTTCCATGCGGTCCATCAAGTAGGTATCCAGGTCCTAGCACCTGAAAGCGCTGCATCAGTTATGACGGAGCTACTGGGTCGTTGGTTGCCTGTCTGGAGTGCCTAGGTTGGGTACGGCCCCGCGCTGGGTTAGGTTCCAAATGACGCGCCACCTGATAGAAGAGCGCGCCGCCTCCGGTCGTGGGCGAACGGATGAAGCCGACTGAGGCATAATCCGGCCATCGGGGACGAATGACCGCCTTAATGGGGCTTTTTAGCACCAAGGTCGAGGGCTGCATGGATACGTGCAAAAGTTCCCCCAGCGGTACTTTGCCCAAGCTGTTTGGCGGTGGCTAAAGGGAGCAAAATGGACGCCGAAACGACCAATGTTTTCGATGGCAGCCTGCCTATTCCGGAGGTGCTGCGCCGCCTTCAATACCGACTTCTTGATCTCACCGCACGCAACCGGTTGCTTAACTTCAAGATCACCGCGGGCAAGGCGTTGTCATTAGTGCCCGCGCGCTTGGATGACACATATCGTAGGTTGACGAGTGCCAGTCCCGGCGCGGTTCAAATCGTGCCGGTGCCTGATCCGAGACGTGACGAATGGATGGTCAAGCACGAGCGTTTGGTCAAACCCGAGCCGAAAGAGCACGCGGTTCGCCTGGGTCTGAATATCGAACTGGAAGAAATCTCGGGAGATCGGGGTGATGCCAAGATCGCCCGTGTCCAGCACTACAACGAAGATCTCGCCAAGCACTTCCGCAAGATTGATCGCGAGGCCCGCTTGGCGTTGGAAGAAACTGGCGCCAACATGCTCTACTTGGTGCTGGGGTGTTTGGATTACCCGGAAAACCCCGGCTCGGAAAAGGTGCTGTCGGCACCCCTGGTGTGCGTTCCCGTCAAACTTGGCTCGGTTCAACTGCCCCAAGAAGTCGTTTTCAACCTGGCGTACACCGGCGAAGAAATCCAGGAAAACCTTTCGCTTCGGGAGCGGCTGAAAAGGGATCACAACTTCACATTACCTGACTTCCCTGAAGAGGATGAGGGCGTCGAAGCGTACTTTCGGCAAATCGAAAAGCTGATCGAGCAGCGCCCGAAATGGAAAGTGCGCCGAAGCATGACGCTGGCGCTTCTGTCCTTTGCCAACATGTTGTTGATCCGCGATCTCGATCCGGGCAACTGGGCGGATGAGGACGGCACATCGACACTTGTGAACCATCCCGTGATCAAGCAGATATTCACGGGAAGCAACGACGTGACGGGACAAGGTCACGCCGATGAATACGATTTGGACCGTTTGCCGGCCGCAGATTTTCCCTTGATTTTTGACGCGGACAGTTCGCAGCACAGCGCGATTGTCGATGTCATGGCGGGCAAATCCCTAGTGATTGAAGGTCCGCCCGGAACCGGCAAATCCCAGACAATCACAAACATCATCGCCGCCTGCCTCCATGCGGGAAAATCGGTGTTGTTCGTGGCCGAGAAGCTGACGGCTCTACAAGTCGTACAGCGTAGGCTTCAAACCGCCGGCTTGGATCCTTTTCTTCTCGAACTTCATTCGAACAAAACGAACAAGCGCCAAGTCCTCGAGGCGCTTGATAGCCGCTTGGGTTTGCAGACGGCACTGCCGTCCGGATTGGAGACGACCCTCGAAAGGTTGGCGGACCGCAAGGAGAAACTCGATCAATACGAAAAGTTATTGAACACAGCGACCGGCAATCAGTTAGGCCTCACGATCCACCAGGTAATGTGGCGTGCCGAGCGCAGCCGCGTCAGGTTGGGTGACTTCACCGAGAAGTTAATCGGCGTGACTGTGAAGTCTGCGGCGCAGTCAAACGCCGCTGATCTCGAAAAAAGTGAAAACCACATCAAGTCGCTGGCTCAAACTTTCAAGGACATTGGGAGTTATGACACGAGCAGCCCTTACTGGGGATTCTTTCCCGATAGTCTCGCGCCAGGTGATGACTTAGCGATAGAAAAGGTTTTTCAACGCGCGTTGACGTTCGTCGAAGCGGCCAAGGCGATGAGCGAAGAGCTGATGGAATCTTACGGTCTGCGCGAAGGAGGGCCGAATGGTTTGGGGGACCCGTCCGCACTGATCAAGAAGATCGAAGACCTGGAAGTCTTGCTGGTGGATGGGTTGGCTGTCGAGGTGCTCCCAGCGATTTTCGGTAAGGATGCCGCGAATCGGAAGAGTGCGCTTGATGTTCTCAAAGAGAACAACGCGACATTGAACGCGATCATCGAATTAGAGGCGGCGACCGCGGGTAAGGTGGACTACGGTAAAGTGGAGCAATCACGCCTGACCGAAACTGTCGCGAACTTTATTCGACAAAACGTCTTGGGTGACCTGCGAGTTGGCGAACTAGAGGACAGCATTCGACGACTGGACGAGCTGTTGTCGGCGGCGAAGTCATCGCGCGCAGAGTTGAACAGGGCGCTGGGAAGTGTCGGTCTTGCGCAGAATTCGGTCGAAGGAGATGAACAGCTCAAGGCAATCACTGAGGTTTGCGCCGCTGCGCCGATCCCCTTGTTACACATGCGCTCGGCCGCATTGGCGGAGTCCAACGCGACGGAAATTCTGAACAAGGGAAGCGCGGACCGCATTCGTCTCCAGTCTGTTGAGGAAGACGTTTCGCACCGGTTCTACATGGATCAAGCACCAGAAGACGCCGAACTACGCCAGTGGATCTTGGTGTTGCGCGAAGGCGACGCGTGGTATCGCGTTTTTCAGAAGCCGTGGCGCATTGCGATTAAGGCGCACCGCTCGTTGTCGCGCGACAAAGCAAAAATGAAGGCTGCGCAGCGTCTGATTGAGCTGGAGGAGTTGTCAGAACTCCGCAAAGGCTGGTCCACATGGGCCAACTTCGGCCCGTTGACCCGAACGGCTGGCGTCTCGCCGTTGCCGTCGGACTTTCCGTTGTTGGACGCCGCCAAAGTTGCCAAGTGGCTGAGGGCCGCCGATGGCCGTTTGGCGGAAGCGAAAGTGGATCGAGCCACGCTCGATCCGATGAACGTCGAACGAATGACCATTGCAAGTTTCGTCTCCAAGCAAGCGGAGATGAAAGCGCACTTCGCTGTGCTTCAAGGTTTGGAAGATTGGATCAATACCACATGTCCGCATCTTCAAGGTTGGAGCGCCCCTACGGATTGGAGCCAACGCCTCTCGGCGGCAAGCAATTTGCTCGATCAGCTACGCGCGGTGTCCAACAATTTTGCCGGCGCTATCCATGCCGATGAAACTTTAGAGACGGGTCACGTCCTGATCCAGCATGCACATGGGTTGTTTGAAAAATCGAATCAGATAGCCGGCTCGGTGGAGTTGAAGGTCGTTCTTGGTGAGCGGGCATCTCGCTTCCGGGAGGAATTGCCAGTGATCATGGCTGCCGTCAGGTTCGGCCAAGCGGTGGCGGACAGCGATTTACCCTTGGCGGCAAAGCAGAAGTTGTGGTCGCCGTCGGCGCAGTCGGCGCTGAACGATATGAAGAAGCGCGTGTCGGTTTTCGCCGAGATGTCGAACAGGTTGCGGGAAACTCTTCTCGAGCTCGAAGAGTTCGGGACGTTGGAAATCGAAATTTGGTTGCCAAACCCTTCCGAAGAAGCGACGGGAACTGAGTTGACACGCGGCTTCATTCAAACGGCGATTGCGCATATCCATGAGTTGATCCCGTGGTCGTTGTATGTCCACTACCGTGCCGAGTCCGAGGGCGCAGGATTGGATGCGTTCGTGTTGGCGCTAGAAGAGAAGGGATTGCCGCCAGATTTGGCGATTGATGCTTTCCTGTATCGCTTCTATGCGTCGATTACCGAAGCCTTGTTCCGCAAGACACCGGCACTGCAGAACTTCAGTGGTTCGGTCCACGCCAATACGCGCGGAGAGTTTTCTCAATTGGATCGCGAACTCGTGGCCCTGCGGGGGAAGCAGGTCAGTCACCATAGCCGCCGTTCGGCCAGGACGGAGCGCGGGTGCAGCGGAACTAGGGTGGCTGACAAGACGGAGATGAGTTTAATCGAGCACCTTCTGCCGCAAGCGCGGCCACGGATCGCATTGCGCGATTTGTTGAGACGGGCGGGCAGGTCGATCCAACAGCTGAAGCCCTGCTACATGATGGGGCCGCAGGCCGTCGCGCAATACCTACACGCCGAACCGGAAATGTTCGACGTGGTCATCATGGACGAGGCGTCGCAAATGCGACCAGAGCAGGCCGTGGGAGCGATCGTCCGCGGAAAGCAGTTGGTTGTTGTCGGTGATCCCAAGCAGTTGCCGCCCACGTCGTTCTTCTCACGAATGCAGTCAGACGATGACGGACAGGATCCCTCGGTGGCAGAAGAAGCGGAGTCGATCCTAGATTTGGCGAGTAGCCATTTCCGCCCGCCTCGTTCTTTGCGTTGGCACTACCGATCGCGACACGAGAGTCTGATCGCCTTCTCGAACAAGCAGTTCTACGACGGCAAGTTGATCGTGTTTCCGTCGCCGTTTCCACGCTCGCGCGGCCTTGGTATCCGCATGCATTACGTAAGAAACGCGGTTTACGAGAGCCAGACCAATGCCCGCGAGGCGGCCGCGGTCGTGGACGCCGTCGCCGATCACATCATTCACACCCCGGAACTGTCGTTGGGCATTGTTGCGTTGAACATTCGTCAGCGCGATTTGATAGCCGAGTTGCTAGAAGAGCGTCTGAAGTCGGTTCCTGGGGCGGAAGAGTACCGGAACAAGTGGAGCGATAAAGAGCAGGGGATTTTCGTCAAGAACTTGGAAAACGTCCAAGGTGACGAGCGCGACACCATTGTCATTTCCACCACATATGGTCCGCCGCAGGGCGCAGGCCGCGTCCACCAGAACTTTGGCCCAATTAGCCAAGACGGCGGGTGGCGTCGTTTGAATGTGCTGTTTACACGCGCTAGGTCGTCAGTGCTTCTTATCACGTCGATGAAGCACACAGACATTGTCGTGGGAGCTGGTACGCCGTTTGGGACGAAGTCGTTGCGCGATTACTTGCTGTACGCGGAAACGGGACGGTTGAACCACGATCCTGGTGAAGCCACGGGTGGTGCGCCTGAGTCCGAATTCGAGGTGGCAGTGATCAAGGCCTTGGGAGAATGGGGCTACGACTGCGTGCCACAAGTAGGGGTTGCGAGTTATCGCATTGACCTATGTGTCAAACACCCGCAATACCCGCACTTGTTCTTGGCGGCGATCGAGTGCGATGGTGCCACTTACCATTCCGGGATTACGGTGAGAGATCGTGATCGCATACGTCAGGAAATCCTGGAAAGCCTAGGCTGGAAGGGGAAAATTTGGCGAATTTGGTCGACTGAGTGGTTCCGTAACCCTAAGCGCGAAATGTCACGCTTGATCAGTTTCCTCGAAGAACTCAAGAAAGAGGAAGTTGATCCATCGATGGCCGTCGCAGTCGACGCGCGGTCGATCAATTCAGAAGAAGATCTGCTCGAGCCGACACTGGAAGAGGTAAAGCAGGCCAACGTGACCTTGGGGCAATTGTTGACGGAGGCTTCTCGGCCTGAAGTCGATGTGGGTGATCACGTGGTTTATCGAAACCTCTCTGATTCGACACCGGGCAAAGAAATCAAAGTGTTAATCACCAAAAGCCAGTCTGACCCAAACAATGGGCTCGTTTCCATGGCGAGCCCGCTCGGCCAGGCACTGATCGGCGCAATGGAAGGCGAGGAAGTACCGTTCTCGACGCCGGGCAGGCCTAACCAGACCTTGTTTGTTGTCGCGATAAAGCGCACTAACGATTAACAAGGGGCTACTTGATCGCTGGTTGCCGGGTCGCGATGAGTAGGCCGCGGATGGCTCTGCGCTGGGTTAGTGTGAGTTGCTTAGCGAGCTGTCGCGGACGCGTCACCTTCTGGTTAGGAAAGAGAGGATATATCTGCAATTGACTGAAATTCGATAAAGTAGTCGGGACGCCTATCGCTTAGCCAGTTCGCAATCGAGGATCGACTAAGAAGCTTGGTGAGGTAGGTCTTGGTGACCGTTAGGGTCAAATTGTCGGCACCATAGTTTTCTTCAACGCAACGAGTCCGTTGTTGAATCGCGGCCAGTTCTCGTTCAAGTCGAGCTATTTGCTCACGTGTGATTTCTCCCACGCTCTTACTTGCCTTGCGTGAGACTGCAAGTTGATCCTCCGATGTGGCGGCGAGAATGGCCCTGGCGAATCCTGCCGTATAGTTGCCCTGGCCGACCATGAGTTCGGCCGCTTCCATCTGCCTTATGGGCTTCATTTGCTTGAGAAGGTCAAAGATGATTAAGGGGCAATGCTTGTCTTCGAGCAAGCTCGATGCCTCCTGGCATATGCCGTCCAAAAGGTGGGAGCGTTGCCGAATCGATGACGGATTTACATTCAATGCCTTGGCTATTTGCTCCTCAGAGGCCCCTCGTTCGATAGCGCGGACGATCATCTTGTGCTCTTGAATGGCGGCGAGCCGGTTGATGCGCTTGTTGTAGGTGTACGCTTCGTCATCGGTGGAGACGAGGCATTCAACCTCTGTCTTGCCCGCATCTTTGAGAGCCTCAATCCGCAGAAGGCCATCCAACAGGAAGTACGTATCGGGCTTGTCACGGTTTGCCACTACCACAGGCATCTCGATGACACCCACGGCATCGATCGAAGTGACAATCTGCCTGTACTTACTTGTGAGCTTGATCTCGGGCTTTAGGATTTTTAGCGGAATGATCGTGCCGATAGGCAATGTACGAGTCTGCTGTTCAAAGCCAAGCAGCGCTGATGTGAACGGTTCCGATGGAGGTTTAAGGTTCATTCGCCACCTCCGGATGCCATCTTCTCTGCTAAGGCCAGCGGTAGCGTGTATAAGCCTTCCTGGCGAAGAAGCGCGATGAAGTTTTGGTCATTCCGAAGGTTGCGCATGGCCTGAACGACAAACAGTAGCTTGCTATGCGTGAACTCGGCTTTTTTCGCCAAAAGCGCCTGCTTCTCTACTTCGCGTTCGTAAATACGCCTCAGTCGCTCGGCGGTAAGTCTTGGGCTCGTTTTGTGCCTCAATGGCTCATGACGAGCCGCCTTTCCTCGGCGGGCGCGTTGGTCGAGGATGCGTCTGATTGCGACCAGCTTTTTACCCTTGAGCCCTTTGGCATAGGCGTCTGCCAGGGCTTCCTGGATACCAGCGTCGTCGCTGCGGGCGAAATCGACGGCGAGACTTATCGGAATGAGGCCTGTCTCGACGGCGGTAAGTAGTCGTTCTTCGCCATGCTCCAGAAGGCCAATCAACATATTGACCCAGCTGTTCGTGAGGCCCGTCTTTTCTGCGATTTGCTGGTCGCTATACCCTCGCTCATGGAGGTTGCCTATTTCCTTGACGAGTTCCATGGTCGTGTGTTGTCGCCGCGCAACGTTTTCGACGAGGCTCATGACCATGCAGTCTCCTTCGCTGGCGTTGATAACGAAGGCAGGTATTTCCTTGAAACCCAGTTGCTGGAAGGCCTCTAGCCGTCCTTGTCCGCAAACGAGGTCGTATTGGGCTATGCCAAGGGCTGTGTCGCGCTTACTGACCGTGATTGGTCGCTTAAGTCCAATGTCTGAAATGTTTCGAATAATTTCCTCATGCTGCCGTCGATTTCGGACCCGGGGATTGAGGATGTTGATCTGATCCGTTGGAATCATGGTGACTTGGCTCATAGTCAGCCCCCTCGTCTAGGCGACATCGCTCCAAGGAACTCGCTCGGCGAGCACATAGAGTGGTTCCAATGAGTCAAAGCGGTAGGCGTCCAATGAAAAGTCGTTGTTTTCCTCCGCGAGCTTAACTGCGGGGAAAGGAAGATCGATGTGCGGGAACAGGTAGTAGTCCAGTACGCGCTGGTGGTCTGAAGCCATGCGTGCCGCCACGGTAAGGTCAGGTGAAAGGCTCGTATCAAAGCGGATCCGCCAACGATAGGAGCCGCTTGGCATCTGTACGCACCGGGCGATGACTAGCGACACCGTAAACTCCTCATTTATGGTGAGGAGATGGGTATCACGGTCCTCCGTGACGTCGGCCCCTACGTCTTCAAGCCCTGAGCGTAAGGCGCTCAACATCTCTGGATGACGCTCTCTCAGCCACTGATTAATGCGCAAGTAGCTGAAATCCCGCATGGGGCAGAAGCCGATCAGAGCGTATGCCCGCAGCAAGCCGCCAAATCTAGTTTGGTAGGCGGTGCTCGAAGGCATGTCTTCCTCTTCGTCGATCAGCATACCCGAGAGGATTCCGCTCCTCTCATAGAGACCGCGCAACAACTTGAGCATGGTCTCATCGTCCAGGCGCTTGGACCGTTCGGCGATGATCTCGCGCGCCTCAATGAACAGGTCCATGGAGACAACGGGATCGAATGCCGCGTTCTTGCGTATCCATTTGTCGGGGCTGTTGCGCACATGGTGCTGTTTCAGCTTGAACGAAGTTCGGTTGAAGACGTTATTGCCAACGTACTTCTCGTTCGTTAGGACCTGATGAACGGTAGCCCTGGTCCAGGCCCGTTGCTGGTCGGTCAGGATGCCATCGGCATTCAACTCCTCGGCGATGGCACGTTCATTAACGCGGCTCTGGACGAAGCGTCGATAGATGCGCTGCACCACCGCCAACTCATCTCCTGGGCCAGGCACCAAGATGACGCGGTCCGTTTGCAGACTTTTCTTCTCGCCTTGGCGCAAAAGGCACTTGGGATGGCGCTCTCCATCAAGAAGCTGCCGGCGAAGGCCGTAGCCCGCCGGGCCGCCTTGCCGGAATCCCAATTCGATGAGACGGCACTGGCCGGCAAATACCTTGTTGGAAAGTTCGCGGCTGTACTCTCCCGCCATCAATCGTTTGACGTTCTTGATGATGACGGCGGACGGGCTGCCGTCGTTATTGAACGGCTCGGCGCAATATTCAACTCGAATACCGGCACGACGACACAGGTACTCGTAATAGGCGCTCTCATCGGCATCCTGGAAGCGGCCCCAACGGCTGACGTCGTAGACCAAGACGCCTTGAAAGTCGATCGATCCCGATTGGACATCATGGATGAGTCGCTGCAAGGCGTCGCGGCCATCCAAGTTCAGTCCGCTCTTGCCTTCATCCATATACGTTCTGATAACAACCATACCGTGTTCGGCGGCATAGCTGGCGATCGCATCGCGTTGATTCTCGGTCGAGTAGCGCTGGTGATCGGTCGACATCCGCACGTACTGGGCAACGGGAGTGAGGCCACCCTCGTCAGTGCGTGTTGCCCCTAGTCCTCGCATGCCCATAGCACGCCTACTGCGAACTGTACGGAGAAAACCTCTTTAGGCTTATTGTTGTAAAATGTCAATATCCTCCAACACTTCGAAAACTCGTTACGCGCGGCTCAGTTTCCGTACGCGGCGCCCCGGTCGCGATGATGCGACTTTTGACATGGTGCCAAGGAGGTCAAGTACAGCCCGCTGCTGATTGTCTGGAAGGCCACGGAAACGCTCAAGAAGAACAACCTCATGTGACGCAGGAGGCTTTGGCAGTACATGATCAACCAGCTCCCAGGGGTGGCAATTCAGGGCGTCGCTAAGGCGGATTAACCAGTCCACAGTGAGGCGACGTTTCCCTGCCTCGAGCAGGCTGATTTGCTGGTTTGAGGTTTCACTTTTCAATGCGAGCATTTCGAGTGACCATCCACGGGCTTCGCGCATGGTCTTGATTCGGTTCTTCAGGCTCATGCGGATACGTGTCCTGAGTTGGATGTGGCAAATCGCGGTCGAAGGTGATTATTCCCAAACCGTCAAATTCCTGCCCATACCGGCAATTCTGGCGTGTTAATTGGTCGCCGTTGCTCTATCCGATTGGGTTAAACCCTTGCCTAGTTGAGTGTCCATCCTTGCGACATGGCCAGCGCATGGCACCGTCGCTCACGTTCCGATGGCTGTCAGCGCAAGACCGCCTCTTTCCTTTAGTTTCTTCCGGACCGCTCGCAAGGGCGGTCTCCTTGTGCGACGGCGGCCATTGCCCGCCCTCTGGGATGAGATTGCTCGCGCCGGCCAGAAATCGGGTGCGGTGACTGCTCCAATGCGTGACTGAAAGCCGATAATTCAACAGGTTCTGCTATCTGTCCGCTCCGGACCGCCAGCCAGGAAAGGATTAGAATGGAGGCAACAGGGAGGTCGATGGGCCACCTGTGCCATGAGCGTGGGCTATCCGCAAGCACAGGGGAGTGTGATGCGCGTTTGTCGTCTGATCATCGAAAACTTCCGGGGGATCGCCAAGGCGGAGCTCCATTTTTCAGGCCACACCCTCCTGATCGGGGGCAACAACGTTGGGAAAAGCACCGTCTGTGAAGCGTTGGACCTGGTGCTTGGGCCTGATCGCCTCAATCGTACACCGCCAATCGAAGAGTTCGACTTCCACAACGCCAACTATCTTGCATCAGATGGCGAGAGCGCTGTTCCCCTGCGCATTGAGGTGGTGTTGGTCGGATTGACCGATGAGCTCAAAGCAATTTGTGCGGCGAACTTGGAGTTTTGGAACGACACGGAGAACCGCACGCTTAAGGCGGGAGAGATCGGACAGGTCGACGGGCCCAACGTTGAGCTCTGCTTGCGCCTCATCACAGTCGGCCGGTATGACATCGAAGACGACAAGTTCGTGGCAAAGACCATCTATGGCCGAAGCGATGACGATCCCGAAGAGGAGCCGCATGCTGTCCCCTCGAAGGTCAAGCGATCCATTGGGTTTCTGTATCTGCGAACGGTCCGCACCGGATCCCGGGCGCTGAGTCTCGAACGTGGAACCTTGCTCGACAACATCCTTCGCCTGAAAGAGGCGAGGAAAGGCATGTGGGAGGGGATCCGTGGCCGGCTTGCCGGACTCGACCCTCCGATCGATGCTCGTGCCACAGAACTCGGCCCGATCCTCGACGAAATTGAAGCCCGGTTGGCCGAATACATCGCACCGGGAGGGGAGGGGCGGGCCACGCGGCTGTTTGTTTCGCAACTCACGCGCGAGCATCTTCGAAAGACCATCGCGTTCTTTTTGACGATGGGGGAAGGTGAAACAGCCGTGCCGTTCCAATTGTCGGGGACGGGTACGCTCAACACGTTGGTCTTGGCGTTGCTCACGTTCATCGCTGAGCTGAAAAGCGATGTCGTCTTCGCCATGGAAGAACCCGAAATTGCGTTGCCACCCCACACGCAACGTCGCATCACCAACTACCTGCTCAACAAGACCTCTCAGTGCTTCGTCACCTCGCATTCGCCTTACGTGATCGAGCGGTTTGAGCCCGCGGGCATTTTGAAAATCAACCGCAGCGGCGATGGTGAGTTGGTGGGCGTGCCCGTCAAACTTCCCGCGAGCATGAAGGCCAAGAGTTACCGGCAGAATTTAAGGCGCTCGATCGCCGAAGCTCTGCTCAGCCGTGGCGTGATCGTGGGCGAAGGCGTCACCGAGCAAGATGCATTGCTGGCCGTTGCGCAAGCGATGGAAGAGCACGACGCGGAACTGCTCCCACTAGATGTCGCTGGGGTCTGCGTGCTCGACGCGGGTGGTGACGGCAATTTGGAAAAGCTTGGGTCGTTCTTCAGAGAGGTCGGCATTCCCGCCTTTGCTTTTTACGATCGAAAGAAGCGCAAGCAAGAAGAGGTCGATGCGCTCAACCAAAGCTATGTGATTGCCAACGAGATCTGGCAGAAGGGCGCCGAGATTTTGATGGCGGAAGAAACTCCCTTGGACCGACAGTGGGCGTGGTTGGAGCAGTTGCGCGAGGAATGGGGCGAGGATCATCAGCCGCGCATTCCCGCCGCCAGGCCAGCCGATGACGACGTGCGCAAGCTGACAACGATGGTTCTCAAAGGCTTGAAAGGGGACGGCGGCGCGGCCCGATTGCTCGGGTTGTGCGACCTCCATGAAATGCCCGCCACCATCAGGGATTTCCTTTCGGAAATTTATCGCCGCTATCCGAAGCCGAAGAATAGGTCCCGTGGCGCGGGGGACTATGCCGCGGGAGAGATAGGGGGCGCGGCGGCGGTGGAATGAGCCATGGATCTGGTGATCTGCCAAAAGCGGCAAAGCATTCTGGGCGCGACGGGCCCCGTGTTGGTCACGGGCGGGCCAGGAAGTGGGAAAACCACCATCGCGCTCCTCAAAGCGAAACGCGTGATTGAGGCAGGCCTGATGCCCGGCCAATCAGTGCTCTTCCTGAGTTTCTCGCGCGCGGCGGTGGCGCGCGTGGTGGAGGCCAGCAAGGCACAACTTTCGAAACCTTTGCAGAGCCGTCTGTCCATTCAGACCTTCCACTCCTTTTTCTGGGAGGTCTTGCGGGCCCATGGCTATTTGCTGGGCGCGCCTCGGCGATTGACGTTGCTGCTCCCCCAGGACGAAACCGCGCTGCGACACCAGCATGAAAGTGAGGGTGGTGACTGGAAGGTAGAACGGCAGCGGTTGTTTCGCGAGGAAGGAAAGGTGGCCTTCGACCTCTTCGCAGAAAAGGCGCATGCCTTGCTCCATGCAAGTGTGTGTCTTCGCCGACTGTTCGCGCATCGCCATCGGCTGGTTGTTGTGGATGAGGCACAGGACACCGCTGAGGATCAATGGCAATGCGTCCGATTGCTGGCTGAGGCCACGCAACTCATTTGCTTGGCGGATTTGGACCAGCAAATCTACGACTTCCGCCCCGGGGTGAGTTCAGAGCGCGTCACACACATCATGGAGGCGCTCCATCCCTTGCGGGTGGATTTAGAAGGCGAGAACCACCGCAGCTCCAACTCTGAGATCGTCCAGTTCGCCAACGATGTGTTGCTGGGTGCACCACGCGGGGCTCCCTATCGGGGTGTTGCACGGCACAGCTTCAGGCCCAACGCAGACAAACGGGACAGCGCCATCCGATCGGCCGTTGGGATGGCGGTCAGCGAAGCCAAGAAAGCGGCGGGGGAGAACGGCGTTCGAAGTGTGGCGCTGCTGGCCACGCGAAACACAGGGGTCAACGTCATCTCGCGCGCATTGACGGGAAACGGTGCCAACAAGCCCCTGCCTCATCGCGTATTGATCGATGAGGCTTCGGTTCTGCTGTCCAGCCGCTTGGTGGCCTTCATGATAGAGCCGAGACGGTCACCCGAGAGCGAGTTGGTGGATCTGGCTGACGGTTTGGAGCTGGCGGCCCATGCCCTTCGCGCGCAGGGCACAAAGGGAAGTCTGAACCAGGCGCAGCGTTTGGCCCTCGCAGCTGCCCAGGCTCGAACAGGAACGGCGCCGCGGGGTGGTTCGGTTGCGGTCAAGCTGCTTGGGGCATTGCGTGTCGTCCGGGATCACCGGTTTTCAGGCGATCCCCGGGAGGATTGGCTCAGCGCTCGGCGCATCCTGGCAGAGTCCGGGGCCAATCCGCTCCGGGAGCTGGCCGCCGACGCCGAGCAATTGGTGGCCTTTCAGCGCGGCCGGCGCATCCACAGCGGCTTGACCCACCTGTGGCAAACGCACGGCAACTATCGAGGCGCCCGAAATGCGTTGGATGCGGCGTTGGCCGAAGACCAGCTCCTGTTGGGTGACTCTGAGCTGCGCGGCGTCCATGTGATGACGGTGCACAAGGCCAAAGGGAAAGAATTTGATGCGGTGATCGTGTTCGATGATCGCAACAGCAGCCCGCTGGATTTCTGCCCAGAGGCCGCTCCGTATCCAAAGAGCCGCCGATTGTGTCGAGTGGCCATCTCCCGCGCCAGGCATCACGTCTTGATGCTGACCGACATGTATTCGCCTTCCCCATTGCTGGACGGCCACGACTTGTGATGAGAACCAAGGAACCGTGCATGACTAAATCTGGATCGAATGAAGCGCTGAAACAGGTGGTCGCTCTGGAGCCAGAAAGCCCCCGATCGCGGGTTCACGAGGCCACGCAGCTGCTCACAGCGGTATCGCTCTTCTTCGTTGTGATGACGCCAGTGGCTTACTTCGCAGGTCGCGCCTATCACGACGGTTGGTATGACGCCTTGCACCTCGATCAAGGCATGTTCCCGCTGGACACAGCGGGCATGATGACCGAGGGGTTCGTCGCGGCTGGCGATGCGGCCGCGAAGTTGGCGAAGGCGGCTGTGGCCGCGATCCTAGCGCATTGGTTTTTGCTGATCGTGATCATTCTGGCCGGCGGATTAATCGGCGCTTGCTTCAGGTGGATCAATCACCGCGTGAGCGAAAGTATTGCGAAGCAAACAAAAAAAGCATCCGATGACCATGATGGTAAGAAGAGAGGCCTAGCGTTCTTGACAATCACGCCCACCATTGTGTTGCTGCTCATCGGGTTGGTCCTTTACGAGTTGGTGTTTGGGTTCATCCTGGGATACACGATCTTGACCCAGCCGTTTTATCAGTTGGGGAAATACGAAGCGAAGCAAGCGTCCGCCAACGACTTCAAACAGTCACCGATAGTGACCGTGAAATCCGACAAGGGTGACGTGGCGCGCCGGGAAATCGGGTGCGGGCCGCAGTTCTGCGCACTTTGGGGTGAGGGGCACGCGAGCTTTGCACCGGTGTCCGACATCACGTGGGGCGATGCGCCGCCACCGGGTCCCTGAGCGCGCGTGGCATGGTGTTTGATAACGGTGAGGCCCCATGGATTACCAGGTCTCCGGTGCCGTCGGTGTCCCTTGCCAAGGCAACGATGAGGCGATCTCCGTGGTTGCCTCACCCAGCCAACCAAGCCGTTCTTGAAGAAACGTCAACGCCGACTCGAAAGACGTTCTCCCAATTTGGAATATTCGTCACGGGGGCGTCAGCGCCGAATATGGCGGGTCAAAAAGAGGCTATCTATCCCAACCCTGGGCCGCGGGGCTAACTGTCCCAGTGGCCTATACTCAGGCGCTGTGGAACTCATCAACACTACCAAGCGCCAGCACTATCTGCCCCAGGTGGAGCAGAGATTGAATGCCGCCAACCCCTGGGCGGGACCCGACCGACAGCGGATTTATTCGTTCAAGTTGGTGGACCGCGAGCAACGGACGTTGCAGTTGGAAAGCCCAAGGGGGCGTTTGATTTCCGAGAACTTGGCTATCCGTGATCTTTTCAGTTTCGATGTGGCGCCAGACAACGACTCGAGGGCCAACTTTGAAACGCTGTTCGGCCGATACGAAGGCGTTGTCAAAGCCACCACGGTGCGGGTGTTGGATCGCTTAAAGGCAGACGGCGCCGCTTGGGTGAACGAAAGGGATTTCAAAGCGGTGGATCCTTCGTCTCATCAGGATCTGAAGTTACTGTTCACCGCGAAGATCTTGAACTTCGCCAGAAACCCTTATTGTGTCGAAAAAATCCTGAACACATTTGGCGTGCTCACCAACTATGAGCCGATGTGTCCTCAGAAACGCGCTTACTTCGAGCGCATCCTCAACGGACGGCGGCCCCATCAGCAATGGCTCTGTCAAGAACTGGGCATCACCGATCAAAATTATGTGGACTGGTTGAAGGCGCTCTTCATGCTGTTTGTCGAGCGTGACAAGAGCGAGGTCGACGAAAACAGCATTCTCGCAGACATGATGACCAGCCTCTTTGAAGGGCCGCTGGGTGCGGTGGGAGTCATGATCTGCACCTATGCCGATCCCATGTGCCTAGTCTCGGATCGTGCATTCAGCACCAGCGTCCGAGAAGATGGGAAAGACGGATTTGATTTCAATCTGACGTCGCACGCCTTCATTCGCTACGTGTTTGGCCGGTTGGACGCCTTGGTGCCACATGCACCATCGTGGGTCTTGCGGGGCTATCACCGGCCACCCAACGAGCTGTTTTTTCATCACCGAAAGGACGACATGACCCAGCTGGGTGGTTACAACAGAAATGTGATCTATCAGTGTGCCCACCGCGTTTACTCGGCCACCAAGCTACCAGTGTACTGAGTCGGCGACGTCGGGGTTCTCGGTGCTCGCTTTGATCCATTGATCGCGCGTGAGAACTATTTGGAGGAACCGGTCTATGGAACTCTCGGTGGACACTTCTGCGTGGCCGCAACAAGCCTCTCCGTTGATCGTGCCTTGGCCCGTGCCCAAGGATCCGACCCATTTTCATCAGTTTGCGCATGCCGAGGAGTGGGTGGCATTCGTCCGCTGCTTCGATCTCGATGCCGCCATTCCGCAAACCGTTGCCTTGAAATATCTGCGGGCACAAAAGCTTTACGCGTTCGCATGGCTTGATTACGATTTGATCAAAGCGGGGGAGCTGGTCGCGCTCAGCGCGCTCGAGCGCGCACTAAAAGAGTGCTATGAAGGAAAGACAAAGCAATCGAGCCTGGCCGCATGGGTCCAATACATGGCTGAGTACGACTGCCTCACCGATGAGGTGCTCCCGATCGCGCAACGATGCGGTCAACCCATCGTTCGATACCTCTATGAGACCGATCAGGCGATCAAGCAGCGCGAGAAGGTCAGTGCACCCGAGCCGATGACGCTCGCGCGCATCCGAAACAGCTTGGCGCACGGCGATCCTTTGAATGGGCTGATTTGGCCAGGTCTGTTGGAGATCGTCCGCGACCTGATCCAGCATGCGTTTCGCAAGCGACCTTGAGGTTGAAGGCCCGGACAACGCCGGGCTTCCCGAGGGTCATGCACCGCATCAAGCGGGGAGCTTCAACGAATACTCGGCGGCGGACGCTTCATACGCGACGAAGGCTCCCGAGGGCGTGGGCACCTGAAACCAGACGCCGGTGACGTTGGTGAGCACTTCACGCGGCTCGTCTCCTGCCGGTTGGGGATCACCCATATTGAAGGTCATGTCAACGACGCCATCGGGGAGCCCGTTTGTTCGGGGACCGACATTGATGGAGAAGTAAACCCACTTGCGCCCGCCCATGTGGTGCGACGCGAAGATGCCTGCTTCGTCGCCCGGTTCAATAGGAGCGTCAGATTGGATGAAGAACACATCCAAATAAATGCTGACGGGTGCTGACAAATCCTCGAAGACGAATTTGATTTTCCTGTGCAGTGGAAATTGGCGCGCTGGGCTCTCAGATCGTAAACCACGCGCATGATGTGGACCGGATCGCCGTCATCCGGATGCTCGTAGCGCCAGATGTGATCCATGCCAAGGTCGACGCCGTTCTCATAGCTTTTGACATGGCAAGCCCCCGTCTTGTGGAAGCTGATCTTCATTGCATCGCGCATCGATGTGCGGGTGGCGTAGAGGCATTCCTGATTTTTGTTGTGAAAGAAGGACCAGGCCTCGGAGTGGCGCTTCTCAGCCGTTTGGATCGCAAAGCGAAATATCGTCGTCACAGTGTATAGATCCAGTCAGTGCGTCCTGTCCTGATGCCCTTCGCGTAGGGGCGCGGTGCTGGGCCAGGGCCGGGTTATCCGAAGGGATATCGGCACTTCTACGAAAAACCTGACGATGAGCGAGAGCGAGGGCATCGACGGTGGCGTGCTTGTCTATACGGAGGCCTTTTGTGAGAGGCTCAGCATGATGCCCCCGCGCAAATCGTTGCCGGTGAGCCGCCATGCAATGTCACGCAACGAGCCCACTTGGAGTGGTATAGCACTTGTGTCGTTGCGCTAGAGCTACGATCCGCTGCCGCCATTGCCACGTTGCGGTCCGGCTGTGCCTTGTTGCGATACGCGCTGGCGAGCATGCCCAAAATGGCTAACGACCGCCGTTCGCTCATTAAAGGTTCTGCAGCCTTCGACGAGCGAGGAGCATCACGGGAATTGGTTGCCTTGCTAGGGTTTGTAGAGCTCGTATTGTCCAGCGCCCGCTCAGCCCCAACGAGTGGCAGGCCACCGGAGAGCCGGGTTGTTCCGGCTTTTTGCAGGACGCTTGCAGGACAAATGAAAAAGGCCGCTCGGTGAGAGCGGCCTAAATCATTGAAAACATTGGTCGGGGTGACATGATTCGAACATGCGACTTCTACGTCCCGAACGTAGCGCTCTACCAGGCTGAGCTACACCCCGTGGGAGCCGCGTATCTTAATGACCCTACGCGGACTTCGCAACAGGTCCGCCGGCTCCGCTTTGCGGGCGCCGTCGCCGAAGGGCCGCGCAGGCCTTCTGCTAACCTATGCGGCTACCGCTGCGCCGTTGCTGCGCGGCCGTTTCTCCCTTGGATGCAGAGGATTTCATGGCGCTTACCCCGGCCCGCACCATGCCCGGTGTACTCGAGCTGCTGCCGCTCGACCAGATCGCGTTCCAGCGCATGCTCGACACGATCCGCCGCAACTACGAGCGCTTCGGTTTCCTGCCGGTGGAGACGCCGGTGATGGAGTTCTCCGACGTGCTGCTCACCAAGACCGGCGGCGAGACCGAGCGCCAGGTCTATTTCGTGCAGTCCACCGGTTCGCTCGAGCAAGGCGAGAAGCCCGAGCTGGCCCTGCGCTTCGACCTCACCGTGCCGCTGGCCCGCTACGTGGCCGAGCACGAGCACGATCTGAGCTTCCCGTTCCGCCGCTACCAGATGCAGCGCGTATACCGCGGCGAGCGCGCCCAGCGCGGCCGCTTCCGCGAGTTCTACCAGTGCGACATCGACGTGATCGGCAAGGATGGCCTGTCGGTGCGCTACGACGCCGAGCTGCCGGCGGTGATCTACAGCGTGTTCCGCGAACTGAACATCGGCGCGTTCACCATCCAGCTCAACAACCGCAAGCTGATGCTTGGCTTCTTCGAAAGCCTGGGCGTGACCGACGCTGAACAGCAGACCCTGGTGCTGCGCGAAGTGGACAAGCTGGACAAGCGCGGCGCCGACTACGTGCGCGAGACGCTGACCGGTGCGGCGTTCGGCCTGAATGCCGAGGTGGCGGACAAGATCCTGGCCTTCGTGCAGGTGCGTTCCAGCTCGCTGCAGGAAGCGTTCGACCAGCTCGATGCGCTCGGCCCCGGCCCTGATTCGATGGAGCAGGGCCGCGCGGAACTGAAGGAAGTGCTGGGCCTGATCCGCGACTTCGGCGTGCCGGAATCGCATTTCGCGCTGAACCTGTCGATCGCGCGCGGCCTGGACTACTACACCGGCACGGTCTACGAGACCACGCTCAACGACTATCCGCAGATCGGCTCGATCTGCTCCGGCGGCCGCTACGAAAACCTGGCCGGCCAGTACACCAAGTCGCGCCTGCCCGGCGTGGGCATTTCGATCGGCCTCACCCGCCTGTACTGGCAGCTGCGCGAAGCCGGCCTGGTCGGCACCGCGCGCAGCACGGTCGACGTGCTGGTCACCCAGATGGACGAGGCGCGCATGCCGGCCTATCTGGCGCTGGCCAGCGAGCTGCGCGGCGCCGGCATCGCCACCGAGGTGGTGCTGGAAGGCGGCAAGCTCGGCAAGCAGTTCAAGTACGCCGCCCGTGCCGGCATCCGCTTCGTGCTGGTGCTGGGCGAGGACGAGCTGGCCAAGGGTGTGGTCACGGTCAAGGACATGCGCCGCGAGGACCAGTTCGAAGTCGCGCGCGCCGAACTGATCAAGTCGCTGCGCGTCGAACTGGCGCAGGCCGAGATCGCGCCGTGAGATCGGCGCGGACGCCGTCGGCGATGGCGTCCGCGCGCTTTGTTTCCCCGCATCTTTCTTCCCCATTCCCACCGGCGCCCCGTGGGCGCGGAGCACCTCTATGAGCGTTGAGCAGATCCGACTCGATGGCAGCAGCCTTACCCGCGCGCAACTGGTCGCCGCCGCGCGCGAGCGCGTGCCGGTGGCGCTGGACGAGGCGAAGCTGGCGCGCGTGCAGCGCGCGGCGGATTTCCTCGCCGACAAGGTGAGCTGCGGCGAGCCGACCTATGGCGTCACCACCGGCTTCGGCAGCAATGCGGACAAGCTGCTGGGCGCGCATCGACTGCGCGACGAGTTGCCTGGCGGTCATCCGGATAAGCCCGATGGCACGCTGCTCGAAGAACTGCAGCACAACCTGATCACCACCCATGCGGTGTGCGTGGGCAAGCCGTTCGCCGAGGACGTGGTGCGCGCGATGCTGGTCATCCGCATCAACACCTTGATGCGCGGCCACTCGGGCATCCGCGTGGAAACGCTGCGCGCGCTGACCGCGCTGCTCAACAGCGGCGTGGTGCCGGTGGTGCCGGAGAAGGGTTCGGTCGGTGCCAGCGGCGATCTCGCGCCGCTGTCGCATCTGGCCATCGTGCTGCTGGGCGGCGGCGAAGCGTTCTATCAGGGCGAGCGCCTGCCGGGCGCCGAGGCGCTGGAGCGCGCGGGTCTTGCGCCGATCCGCCTCTCCTTCAAGGAGGGCCTGGCCTTGAACAACGGCACCGCGCAGATGCTCGCCACCGCGGCGCTGGCGCTGGATACGCTGGAATACCTGCTGGATACGGCCGATCTCGCCGCGGCGATGACGCTTGACGCGTTCGCCGGGCGCAGCGGCGCACTGCGGCCGGAAGTGCATGCGCTGCGTCCGCATCCCGGCCAGGTCGAAACGGCCGGGCACGTGCGCGAGCTGCTGACCGAAAGCACGCTGGTCGATATTCCTTATCACCTGGTGCCGCGCTTCAAGCAGTGGGCGGCGGATGCGTGGACGGCGCCGGAGGATCAGGCGCTGAGCTTCGATATCGGCTGGGATTGGGTGCCGGCCAATCAGCGCCACGGGCGCGAAGCGTTCTACAGCCGCTTCCTGCCGTTCAAGGGCGGCAAGAAGCACCAGCCGCAGGATGCGTATTGTCTGCGCTGCATGCCGCAGGTGCATGGCGCGGTGCGCGATGCCTGGGCGCAGGCGTGCCGGGTGATCGATATCGAATTGAATGCGGTGACCGACAATCCGCTGATTTTCCCGGATGCGGAAGGCGCGCAGTTTATCGAGGAGCAGGTGATTTCCGCCGGCCATTTCCATGGCATGCCGTTGGCGTTGGCGATGAGCTATGTGAAGGCGGCGATTCCGGTGCTCGCTTCGATTTCGGAGCGTCGCCTCAACAAGCTGGTGGATCCGGCGACCAACGACGGCCTGCCGGCTTTCCTTACCGGCAATGAAGACGGTACCGATTCCGGTTTCATGATCGTGCAGTACACGGCGGCGGCGCTGGTCAATGATCTGGCGACGCGTGCGCATCCGGCTAGCGTGTATTCGGTGCCGACCAGCGCTAATGCCGAGGATCATGTTTCGATGGGCGCCAATGAAGCGCGCCATGTGCTGGAGATGCTGGATGATCTCAGTCATGTGATTGCGCTGGAGTTGTACACCGCGGCACAGGCGTTGGATTTCCGTCAGGCGATGTTGAACGCTGCGCGGCGGCTTGCTGCGCGGGGGGATTGGAAGGCGCTGGCGGCGAAGGTGGCGAATGCGCCGCGCGAGGATCATGCGCATTACGCGCAGTTTGCTGCTGAGGTGCAGCAGCTCACTTCCGCGCTGGCCGGGGTGGGTGATTTCCACGCGGGTGAGGCGGTGCGCAAGGCGCATGATGTGTTGCGTGGGTATATTGGGTTTATGTCGCGTGATCGCGCGATGGATGGGGATGTGCGCACGGTGTGCGAGCTGGTGCAGCGTCGCGCGGTTGGCTGATTGCTCGTCACTTCGGCGTAGGCCTCCCTTGCTCGTCATTCCGGCGTAGGCCGGAATCCGCCCTTGCTCGTCATTCCCGCGTAGGCTGGAATCCGCCTTTGCTCGTCATTCCTGCGTAGGCAGGAATCCAGTGACTGTATCGCCTGATTGTCGCGATACCGCGACCTGGCCGCTTATGCAGCGGGCATTTCGGACGCCTGCCTTTTGCTCGTCATTCCTGCGTAGGCAGGAATCCAGTGACTGTATCGCCTGATTGTCGCGATAACGCTGCCTGGCCGCTTATGCAGCGGGCATTTCGGACGCCTGCCGGCGCCCGAGTCACTTTCTCTCTGCTGGCTCAGAGAGAAAGTAACCAAAGAGAGATAGCCTCAGAGCCAAGAGCCAACGGCTCGCGACGCGACTAGAACGAGCAGTGGGCGGCTGTGGAAACGGATTAACCAGAGTCGACACGAAGCGAGCGAGCGGTTTCGGGACGCGCGCTTCGAGGTGCCGTCGCGAAGAGGACGTTCAAGAACTGGGGCCAGCTTGGGCTCTTTGCTCCTGCATGCGACGCCACCCCACTTCTCCCTCTCCCCGCCGGGGAGAGGGCAGGGTGAGGGGGCGGGCGGAGTCTTGGGCTGAGTTAGGTTGTGGCCGCGCGCCGCATATGCCGTGCGGCCGAGGCCAGCCACACCAGAATCAAGCCGATGGTCAGCTTCTGCATCAGTCCATGCGGCAGGTTGCGTAGAAAGACTTGCGTCCACAGCACTACGGTTGCGGCCCAAGCGATGATCCATCCGGGCATGCTGCGCGCGCGCAGCAGGGCGTCGCGGCGCCAGCGTGCCGTCAATAACAGCATTCCGAAGCTCAGCCACAGGAAGGTGGCCTGGGCGGCCAGGCCGTGGATCAATCGTGCCTGGTCCTCGTGCGATGAACCGGCAAACAGCTCGGTGATCGCAACCGCCGGCAAGGCCAGCCCTGCGCCCGCGAACAGCGTCGACGCCAATCTGCTGCGCAGGTGTGGCGAGGTCGCGCGATAGGCGCCCAGGGCAAATCCCAGGAAGCCCGCCGAGATCAGGTAATAGGCCAGCCGCACGTACTCGCCGCCGGGGCCGGTGAGATAGATGCTCAAGGGAATGGCGATGGGGTCCAGGTCGTGGCGCCAGAACTGGGCGGCGCCGCAGACGAGGGCGAATACGGCCACGGTGAACAGCAGGAGGCGGGCGGTCGGGAGGACGGGGCGGGTGTCGGTCATGGGCTGCGATAGGGCCGGAAAGGCGCGGATTGTAGGCGGTGGGCGGGTGAAGCGGCTGTTGCGGGTGCGGTTGTCCAGAGAGAGATAAGCCCCGGGTGGAGGTGTTGCTGCAAGCGCACAAGCGGGTTATAGTCTGCTCCACTGTATTAACGCGTTAGTACATTATGAAGCGTCGATCGCTGGATCCCGAACTGCCTGCCGAGTCCGCCGAGCTCAGTCTTGCCGAGGCTTTGCTGTCCTTGAAGAACACCGAGGAAATGAGCGCCTTCCTGCGCGACCTGTGCACGCCGGCCGAGCTGGAGGTGCTGGTGGATCGCTGGCGGGTGGTGCCGTATCTGCTGGATGAGGTGCCGTATCGGGAGATCCACGAGCGCACGGCGGTGAGCATCACCACCATCGGGCGGGTGGCGCGTTTTCTCAATCAGGGCAATGGTGGCTATCTCGCCGCCGCTGCCCGTGCGTCGCGCCGCCGGGCGGCGAAAAAGGGCAGGGCATGAAGCCGCGGGATCGTTTGCGTATCGCGATGCAGAAGTCGGGGCGGCTGACCGAGCCGGCGCTGGATCTGCTCAACCGTTGTGGCCTTACGTTTCGCCAGAGCCGCGACAAGCTGTTCCTGTTCGGCGAGGGCGAGCCGGTCGACCTGCTGCTGGTGCGCGATGACGATATTCCGGGGCTGATCGCCCAGGGCGTATGCGATCTGGGCATCGTCGGCCGCAATGTGCTGAGCGAGTACTCGCTGACCGCCGGACGCGAGACCGGGCCGCTGGCCGAATGGCGTCCGCTCGGCTTCGGCCGCTGCCGCCTGTCGATCGCGGTGCCGCAGGAAATGAGCTACGAGCAGCCGCAGCAGCTGGCCGGCCTGCGTATCGCCACTTCTTATCCGGGCCTGCTGCGCGACTGGCTGCGCACCAACGGCGTGGAGGCCGGCGTGGTCACCTTGGCCGGTTCAGTCGAAATCGCGCCGCGCCTGGGTACGGCGGATCTGATCTGCGATCTGGTGCAGAGCGGTGGCACCCTGGTGGCCAACCAGCTGCGCGAGGCCGATGTGCTGCTGGAAAGCGAGGCCGTGCTGGCCGGTCCGCGCACCCTGCCGGGCGATGAGCGCGGCGACATGATCGAGCTGCTGCTGAAACGCCTCGATGGCGTGATGCAGGTGCGCGAGTCGCGCCTGCTGCTGCTGCAGACCTCGCGCCAGCACCTGGATGCGGTGACGCGCCTGTTGCCGGGCGGTCCGCAGCCGACCCTGCTGCCGGTGGCGGGGCAGCCGGACCAGCTGATGCTGCAGGCGCTGTGCGCGGGCGAGGTGAGCTGGCGGCAGCTCGAAGAGATCAAGAAGGCCGGTGCGCGCGAAATGTTCGTGCTGCCGGTGGAGAAGATGCTGGCATGAAACGATTGGACTGGAACGCGCTCGATGCCGCCGCGCAGGTGCAGGCGCTGGCCCGTCCCGCGCAGTCGCGCGCGGAAGAACTGCGCCGCGGGGTGGAGGCGATCGTCGCCAAGGTGCGCGCGGAAGGCGATGCGGCCTTGCGCGAGCTGAGCGCGAAATACGACCGCTGCGCGATCGAAGCCATCGAGGTGACGGCCGAGGAATTCGCCGCCGCCGAAGCGGCGCTTGCGCCGGAACTGAAAGCCGCCATCGAAGAAGCCGCCGCACGCATCGCCGCTTTCCATCGCGAATCCGCGCCGCGTCCGGTGGTGGTGGATACCGCGCCGGGCGTGCGGGTGGAGCGCGTGCTGCGCCCGATCGCCAAGGTCGGCCTGTACGTGCCGGCCGGCAGCGCGCCGCTGCCGTCGACCGCGTTGATGCTCGGCGTGCCGGCGGGTCTGGCCGGTTGCCGCGAGGTGGTGCTGTGTTCGCCGGCGCGCGCGGACGGCCGTTGCGACGAGGCGGTGCTGTACGCCGCGCGTGTCACCGGCGTGCACCGCGTATTCAAGCTGGGCGGCGCGCAGGCGATTGCGGCGATGGCGTATGGCACGGCCACGGTGCCGCGTTGCGACAAGCTGTTCGGTCCCGGCAATGCCTGGGTCACCGAGGCGAAGCTGCAGGTTTCCGGCGATCCGGAGGGCGCGGCGATCGATATGCCGGCCGGTCCTTCGGAAGTGCTGGTAATTGCCGATGGCCAGGCCGATCCGGAATTCGTCGCCGCCGATCTGCTGTCGCAGGCTGAGCACGGCCCCGACTCGCAGGTGATCCTGCTGAGCCCCTCCGATGCCATGCTCGATCGCGTCGCCGTGGAAGTGGAGCGCCAGTGCGCTGCGCTGCCGCGCGCTTCGATCGCCACCCAGGCGCTGGCGCAGAGCCGGCTGATCCTGATCGATTCGCTGGCGCAGGCGGTGGCGGTAAGCAACCGCTACGCGCCGGAACACCTGATCCTGCAGGTGGCCGAGCCGCGCGCGCTGCTCGATGGCATCGACAGCGCGGGTTCGATCTTCCTCGGCGCATGGACGCCGGAATCGGTCGGCGACTACTGCAGCGGCAGCAACCACGTATTGCCGACCTACGGCTATGCGCGCAGCTACAGCGGCGTGTCGGTGGCCAGCTTCCAGAAGCAGATCACCGTGCAGGAACTGAGCGCGGATGGCCTGCGCGCGATCGGCCCGTGCACGGCGATCCTGGCCGAAGCGGAGCAGCTGGAAGCGCATCGCCGCGCCGTGACGCTGCGCCTGGCCGCGCTGGAGGCGAGGGCATGAGCGTGCTCGATCTGGCGCGCCCGGAGATCCGCGCGATGCAGCCGTATTCCTCGGCGCGCATGGAAGCCAGCGGCGGCGCGATCCTGCTCAATGCGAACGAGTCGCCCTGGGCGCCGGCGGGCGAGGCGGGGCATGGCTGCAATCGCTATCCCGATCCGCAACCGGCCGCGCTGGTCGGCGCGCTGGCGAAACTCTACGGCGTGCGCGAAGACCAGCTGCTGGTCGGCCGCGGCAGCGACGAGGCGATCGATCTGCTGGTGCGTGCGTTCTGCCGCGCGGGGCGCGACGCCATCGTGATCCAGCCGCCGACCTTCGGCATGTATGCGGTGTGCGCGCGCATCCAGGACGCCGCCATTGTGGAAGCGCCGCTGGCCGCCGATTTCACCGTTGATGCCGATGCGCTGCTGGCTGCGGTTACGCCCGCGGTGAAGCTGGTCTTCGTCTGCGCCCCGAACAATCCCACCGGACAGCTTGTGCCGCGCACGGCCATCGAGCGCCTGGCGCGCGAACTTGCCGGGCGCGCATTGCTGGTAGTCGATGAGGCTTATATCGAATTTGCCGACGCGGCCAGCGCGGCCGACCTGATCGACCGCTACTACAACCTCGCCGTGCTGCGCACGCTGTCCAAGGCCTGGGCGCTGGCGGGCGCACGCGTCGGCACGCTGCTGGCGCATGCCGACGTGATCGCCTTGCTGCGCAAGATCATTCCCCCTTATCCGCTGCCCTTGCCCTGCGTGACCGCCGCGCTGGAAGCACTGTCGGCGCAAGGGCAGGCGCAAGCCGCGGAACATATCCGCACCGCGCGCGCCGAACGCACCCGCATGAGCGCTGCGCTGGCCGCGCTGCCCGGCGTGCGCGAGGTGCTGCCGTCGCAGGCCAACTTCCTCGCCGTACGCCTGGATGACGCGGGGGCCGCCTATCAGCGCCTGCTCGCCGCGGGCATCGTGGTGCGCGATGTACGGCGTTATCCGAATCTGGGCGATGCCCTGCGCATCACCATCGGCAAGCCGGACGAGAATACGCGTGTGCTCGAAGTATTGAATGGAGACCGCGCATGAGTGGCAAGATGCTTTTCGTCGACCGCGACGGCTGCCTGATCGAAGAACCCGCGGACGAGCAGATCGACAGCTACGAGAAACTGGCCCTGCTGCCCGGCGTGATCGCCGCGTTGCAGCGCTGCGTGGCCGCCGGCTACGAGCTGGTGATGGTCACCAACCAGGACGGCCTGGGCACCGGCAGCTTCCCCGAGGCCCGTTTCAGCGGCCCGCATGAACTGCTGATGCGCATCCTCGCCTCGCAGGGCGTCCGCTTCCGCGAGGTGCTGATCGACCGCAGCTTCCCGCACGAAGGCCTGGACACGCGCAAACCCGGCGTCGGCATGCTGCGCCACTATCTGGCCGACGACAGCTGGAGCCGCGGCGTTTCCGCGATGGTGGGCGACCGCCAGACCGATCTGCAGTTCGCCGCGAACATGGGCGTGCGCGGCTTCCTGGTGGGGCCGAAGGGCCTGTCCTGGGAGCAGATCGCGCACGAGCTGCTGGATGCGCCGCGTACCGCCACCGTCACCCGCAACACCAAGGAAACGCGCATCACCGTGCGGGTGGACCTGGACCGCGTGGCCGAACCCAGGGCGCGTACCGGCCTGGGCTTCTTCGACCATATGCTGGAGCAGATCGGCAAGCATGGCGGCTTCGCGCTGGAGCTGGAGTGCGACGGCGACACGCATATCGACGAGCACCACACCATCGAGGACTGCGCGCTGGCCCTGGGCCAGGCGCTGCGGCAGGCGCTGGGCGACAAGCGCGGCATCGGCCGCTACGGCTTTACCTTGCCGATGGACGAAGCGCAGGCCAGCGCCGCGCTGGATCTGTCCGGCCGTCCGTACTTCGTGTTCGATGGCGTGTTCCCGCGCGAGCGCGTGGGCGAGGTGCCGACCGAGCTGGTGCCGCATTTCTTCCGCTCGCTGTGCGAGACGCTGGGCGCCAACCTGCATCTGAGCGTCTACGGCGACAACGCGCACCATATGGTCGAGGCCTGCTTCAAGGTGGTGGCGCGCGCGCTGCGCCAGGCGCTGCGCCGCGAGGGCAACGAGTTGCCCAGCACCAAGGGAGCGCTGTGAGATGGCGGTGGTCCTGGTCGATGCCGGCGGCACCAATATCGGTTCGGTGCGCTATGCCTTGCAGCGGCTGGGCGCGGACGCGGAGCTGACCGCCGACGCGCAGGCGATCCGCGCCGCGGACAAGGTGATCCTGCCCGGCGTCGGCGCGGCCGGTCCCGGCATGGCGCGCCTGCGCGAGCTGGGGCTGGTCGAGCTGATGCGCTCGCTGACCCGGCCGGTGCTGGGTGTGTGCTTAGGCATGCAGCTGCTGTTCGAGCGCTCGGAAGAGGGCGATACCGAATGCCTGGGCGTGATCCCGGGCATGGCGCGCCGCTTCGTGGAGGCGCCGGACCTGCGCGTGCCGCACATGGGCTGGAACCGTCTGCGCGTCGAGCGCGAGCATCCGCTGGTGGCGGGACTGGACCGCGATGCCTGGGCTTACTTCGTGCACAGCTATGCCGTGCCGGCCGGCGCCCACACGCTGGCCACCGCCGATTTCGGCGGCGCTTTTTCCGCCATCGCCGCGCGCGGCAATTTCCACGGCATGCAATTCCATCCCGAGCGCTCCGCCACCGTCGGCGCGCGACTGCTGAAGAACTTCCTCGAACTATGAGCTGCACCGTCATCCCCGCCATCGATCTGCGCGCCGGCCGCGTGGTGCGCCTGCGCCAGGGCGACTACGGCCAGCAGACCACCTACGAGTTCGAACCGCGCGAGCTGGCGCGGCGCTATGCTGCCGCCGGCGCCGGCTGGCTGCATGTGGTGGACCTGGATGGCGCGCGCTCCGGCAGCCTGGACAATCTGCAGGTGATCGAAGCGGTCGCCCGCGACGGCATGCAGGTGCAGGCCGGCGGGGGCGTGCGCAGCGAGGACGACCTGCGCCGCCTGTTCGATGCCGGTGTCGCCCGCGTGGTGGTCGGCAGCGTGGCGATCCGCGAGCCGGCCCTGGTCGGCGCGTGGCTGGGCAAGTACGGCGCGGACAAGCTCACCGTCGCGCTGGATACGCGCCGCATCGACGATCGCTGGGCGCTGCCCAGCGCCGGCTGGACCGAACTGGAAGCCCGCTCGCTGGACGAACTGGCGCCCTGGTATGCCGCGCGCGGCGCGCGCCATCTGCTGTGCACCGATATCGATCGCGACGGCATGCTGGCCGGCTTCAACCTGGAGCTTTACCGCCATCTGGCGCAGACCGCGCCGACGCTCGCGGTGCAGGCCTCGGGCGGCGTGCGTTCGGTGGACGACATCGTGGCCGCGCGCGCGGCGGGCGCCGCCGGCGTGATTCTTGGCCGGGCCCTGCTGGAAGGGCGCTTCACCATCGAGGAGGCGCTGGCATGCTGAGCCGCCGCATCATCCCCTGCCTGGACGTGCGCGAGGGCAAGGTAGTCAAGGGCGTGCGTTTCCGCGATCACGTGGTGATGGGCGAGATCGTCGAGCTGGCCATGCGCTACCGCGACGAAGGCGCCGACGAACTGGTGTTCTACGACATCACCGCCAGTCCGGAAGGGCGCAGCGTGGATCGCGGCTGGGTCGAACGCGTGGCGCGGGAGATCGATATTCCGTTCTGCGTGGCCGGCGGCATCCGCAGCGTGGAGGATGCGCGCGAAGTGCTGTATGCCGGCGCCGACAAGATCTCGGTGAACTCGCCAGCGCTGGAGCGTCCGGCCCTGATCGGCGAACTGGCCGCAGCCTTCGGCGTGCAATGCGTGGTGGTCGGCATCGACAGCCTGCGCGATGCCGACGGCGAATGGCGCGTGCGGCAGTACACGGGCGATCCCGGCAAGACCAAGGCCCTGGCACGCCGTACGCTGGAGTGGATCGAGGAAGCGCAGCGCCTGGGCGCCGGCGAGATCGTGCTCAACTGCATGGGCAGCGACGGCGTGCGCGAAGGCTACGATCTGGAACAGCTGCGCGCCGCACGCGCGCTATGCCGCGTGCCGCTGGTGGCCTCCGGCGGCGCGGGTGCGCCGGAGCATTTCCGCGATGCGTTCGCGGTGGCCGATGTCGATGGCGCGCTTGCGGCCAGCGTGTTCCACAGCGGAACGATCGCGGTTCCCGCGCTCAAGCAATATCTGCGCGGCGCGGGCATCGCGACGCGCCTTTGATCGGAAGCGAACCATGAGCGACTTCAACACTGATTTCTCGCGGCTGGACTGGAACAAGGGCGACGGCCTGCTGCCGGCGATCGTGCAGCACTGGCTCAGCGGCGAGGTGCTGATGCTCGGCTATATGAATGCCGCGGCGCTGGAGCGCACGCTGGCTTCGGGCCAGGTCACCTTCTTCAGCCGCAGCAAGCAGCGCCTGTGGACCAAGGGCGAGAGTTCGGGCCATGTGCTGGCCTTGAAGTCGGCGCGGGTGGATTGCGATGGCGACACGCTGCTGGTGCAGGCCGAGCCGCAAGGGCCGACCTGCCATCTCGGTACGTCCAGTTGTTTCGGCGAACCCGCGGACGTCGCGCCGCCGCTGGGCTTTCTCGCCACGCTCGACCAGTTGGTGGCACGGCGCGATATCGAGCGTCCGGAAGGCAGTTACACCACGCGCCTGTTCGAAGGCGGCATTCGCCGCATCGCGCAGAAGGTCGGCGAGGAAGGCGTGGAAACCGCGCTTGCCGCGGTGGTGCAGGACGACGAAGCCCTGCTGGGCGAAGCGGCCGATCTGGTCTTCCATCTGATGGTTGCGCTGCGTGCGCGCGGACTCGGCATGCGCGATGTATGCCGTGTGCTGGAGGCTCGGCACCAGCCGCCGCATTGACGTTTCTCTCACAAGAGAAATCTTGCGCAACAGTAATCATGCAGTTACAACTGCCCGCGCGGCGGCCAGATGCAAGCCGGCTCGCCGTGTTGTGTCGTTTGGAGAAACGACCATCCGGTCAGGGGGCGTGAGCCGGTGCGGTTCGTGCGGGTGCGTTTCGATGTGAGAGGCAGGGGCTCCTGGGGAGTCTCTCGGCGGCCACGGTGCCGCGGGAACATCGAAAGAGGGCTGCATGAATATTATCTACCGGGTGGTATGGAGCGCCGTGCGCGGCGCCTGGGTAGTCGCTTCCGAATTGGCTTCGCGGCGCGGACGCAAGAGCAGAGCCAGCCGGCGCCGCCGAAGCTTGCGCATCGCGCTTCCCATTCTCGCCTTGGCCATCGCCGGCCACGCCGCCGCGCAATCCGTGACGCTCGGCGTCTACGATCCGCAGATCAATGACAGCAAGATCGGCGCGACGGATGTCGCGGCCGGCGCCACTGTCACCCTGCAAGGGCCACAGCAGTTCCAGGCCGGCGACAGCGGCTCGCGCAACACCACGCTGGGCCAGCTCAATGCAGCCGGCCGCATCGTCAGCGGCTGGCAATGGGTGGGCGCGCCGCGGCTCAATCCCGGCACGCAGAATTTCGGCGCGACCGTGCCGGATCCGATCACCGGCGGTACGCGCGTCACGTCTACGTACGCCACCGCCAATCTCACGCCTTCGGCACCGGTCGATGCGAGCGCGACGGTGCCGGACGAGGTGAATGTCAACGGCGCGCAGTACATCGATGCGCGCGTGGGCACGGTCAGCGCGGGCGGCGGCACGCTCAACGTCAATATCGGCACGTCCGGAGCGGCATCCACCGCCAGCACCAATGGCTGGACCATGGCGGCGAAGCAGTCCTCGCTGTTCTACGCCGATGGCAGCGGCGGTAGCGCCAGCGCGCTGCATTGGCAGTCGTCCAACCGCATTACCTTTGTTGGCGCTGTCGCCAATCCAAGCCAGCCGGAGACCTATCAGGTCACCTATGTGTCCAGCTATGGCGGCACTTTCAGCGTCACCACGCTGGATGGCGTGACCAGCTCGAAGACGGTCAGCAACGACAGCGACCTGCGCACCTACAACGACTGGCTGCTCAAGCAGCTGCAGGCCGGCAACCTCGATCCGGCGCAATACAGCGCTGAGTTCGCCAAGGCCTACAGCTCCTCGACGCAGACCATCAGCTACAACGTCAGCGCGAACAACGCGGCCGACGAGGTCGCCCAGCCGATCGGCCTGCGCGTAGCCATGCACGCGATCGGCAACAACGGCACCGCCACGGTCGATGCCGGCGGCAAACTGGAAGTCGTCAACTCGAACGGCGGCGCGATGCGCGCCGAAAGCGGCGGCACGCTGACCAATAACGGCACGCTGGCGGTGACCCACACCACCGGCGATGGCTCGGCGATGTTCATCACCGGCAGCAGCTCGGGCACGAACAATGGCGTGATCAACGGCAACTTCTTTCTCAATCCGAACGGCAGCACGGTCGACAGCCCTTTTGGCTCCTATGTGGTGGACCTGGCCGCGTCCAGCGCCTTCACCAACAACGGCATTCTCAACCTGGCTACCGGCGCGACCAATGGCGCGGGGCAATCGGCTGGCATCCGCCTCAACGGCAACAGCAATGCCAACAACACCGGCATCGTCAATGTCGGCGTGACCGGCAACAAGTCCAACGGCTCCATGACCGGCGTGCTGCTGGCCGACGGCACCGGGCAGTTCACCAACACCGCCAGCGGCAACATCTATATCGGCCGCGGCCCGCAGAGCGACCCGAACGCGGCACCGGCCGACGTGGCGGTGAACCAGGGCACGCTCACCGCCGGCATCACCGTCAACGGCAATGCCACCGCGCTCAACCAGGGCACCATCACCATCGGCAGCCGCACGCAGAACGCCGCCGGCATCGTGGTGAGCAATGCGCCCAATGCCAGCGTGACCAACAGCGGCACCATCAATATCAATGGCAAGGCGAGCACGGTGCCGCGCGAGAACGATGGCATTCTGGTCACCAACTCAGGTGCGGGCGGTGGCATCAGCAACACCGGCAACATCAACCTCAATGGCGTGAACGGCGTGGGCATCAAGGTGCTCAGCACCAACGCCAGTGCATCGACGGCCAGCTCCAGCGGGACGATCAATGTCGCCGGCGGCGCCGATCCGGGCAGCGGCACGCGCAATTTCGGCGTGTGGGTGGAAGGGCAGGCCTCCGGCACGGCGACGGCGAACGTCAGCGGTTCGGTGAATCTGCTGGGCGACGGCGCGATCGGCATCCATGCGCGCGGCCGCGCCACGGTCGACGTGCTGGCGGGCGCCGAGCCGCATTTCGCCAGCGGCAGCAAGCAGATTGCGTTCTTTGCGTATGGCACCAACGCCAAGATCAATGTGGCCAGCAGCACGCTCGATGTCACCACCACCGGTTCCACCCTGTTCCGGGTGGAGAACGGCGCGCTGTTCGACGGCACTGGCTTGAGCCTTACGGCTTCGGGTGCCAATTCGCAGGCCGTGATCGGCACCGGTGCATCGTCCGTGGTCAGCACCAACGACGCGCAGATCCAGGTGACGGGTGCCGGCGCCACCGGCGTGGTGATCGAAGGCGGCGCCACCGGCACGATCGATGCGGCCACGGACATGCATCTTTCGGGCGCGGGTTCGGTGGCGGGCATCGTGGATGGGCAGAAGCACAGCCTTACCGGCGCCAACACCGGCTCGCCGGTCGGCAGCACTTCGCTGGCCACGGCAGCGACACTGACCGAAAGCCAGGCTGCATTGACGGGCTATATCGCACGCAACAGCGCCAAGCTCACTAACACCGGCAATATCACCTTCACCGGCGCGCATGCCACGGGTATTCGTGTAGAGACCGGGGCGACGGCGACCAACAGCGGCAATATCGCGGTCCAGGACGGCGGCACCGGCATCCTGGTCGACGGCAGCAGCGGCAACAGCGCGACGACGGCGAACACCACCGGCACCATCGCGGTCAACGGCGGCAGCGTGGCCGACCGCACGCGCGGCGTGACAGCCACCGGCGCCAAGGCGGTGGTGAATCTGCAGAACGGCGCGCAGGTGCAGATGAATGGCGTGGGCGCGATCGGCGCCGAAGCGCTGAATGCGGGCACGGTGAACGTGTCGGCCAGTGCGCTGCCGGTATTCGCCAATACCGATCAGATTGCGTTTCACGCGCTGGGCGCAGGCGCGAAGATCAACAGTTCCGCCTCGGCCATCGATGCCAGCACCGCCAACTCGACCATCTATCGGATTGACGATGGCGCGGCGCTGGCCTTGAGCGGCGCGTCCACGCTGACCTCGTCGGGTGCGGGCTCGCGTGGCATTACGGGTTCGGGTCCGGGCACGACGGTGACCACGGGGACCGCCACCTTCAATGTCAGTGGTTCAAATGCCGCGGGCCTCGAAGTGGATGGCGGTGCGGCCGGCACCTTGAGTGCGGGTTCGAGCGTGAATCTCAGCGGCGCCGGCAGCATCGGCGGCATCGTGGACGGGCAGAAGACCGATATCTCCGGCGCTGCGATTGGCACGCCGGTCGCCACCAGCTTGACCAGTAACGGCGCGGTGAACGGTACCGGTGCCAATGCCATCGGCTTCGTGGCGAAGAACCTCGGCACGCTGGTCAATGCGGGTGCGGTGAATCTGACCGGCGCGGGCAGCACCGGCGTTTGGTTGCAGAGCGCGGGCACGCTGACCAACAGCAGCAGCATTCATGTCGCTGATGGCACCGGGGTGCGCGTCGAGGGCGCGCAAGCGCAGATCCTCGGGCTGGGCACGGTCACGGTGGACAACGGCATCGCCGGCATCCGTCTGCTCGGCGGTGCGCAGACCAGCATCGACGGGCAGGGCGGCAGCGTGGTCGCGCATGGCAGCGCGCATGGCGTGCTGCTGGACACCGGTGCCTCGTCGCTCGCCGTGCAGAACGCTACCATCACCGCCGATGGCAGCGGCAACGGTATCGAGAACGCGGCTGAAATCGGTGCGGCGTCGTTGCAGGGCGTGACGGTGCAGGCGGGCAACGGCGCGGGTATCCGCACGGCGACCGAACTCGATCCGGCGTCGACAGTAACGGTGAATGTCGCCGGTTCCGGAACGGGCTTCGCGTTCCGCCGCGCCGACGGTTCCGCTGCCACCGGTCCGTTGGATTTGAGCCAGGGCTATGTGGTGAATGCCAATGGCGTGGGCGCTATGGGCATTCAGGCGTTGACCACGGGTGCGGTGGCCACGGCAGCGTCAGTGAATGTCACCAGCGCAGCAGGTGGTTCAGCACTGATCGCGGGTACGGCTTCAAGCACGAGCAACACCGGCCGATTGATTTCGGCAAGCACCACGGCGCCGGTCGTCGATCTGTCGAACGGATCCGGCACCAGCTTCAGCAATACCGGCACGATCCAGGCCGCCAGTGCAGGCGCCCCGGCCCTGCGCGGCAGCGCCGGCAACGATACGGTGACGCTGCCCGGCGGAGCGGTGCAGGGCGATATCGCCACCGGCGACGGCAGCGACAAATTCAGCTGGACCGCCGGCACGCTCAACGGCAGCCTGAGCATGGGCAATGGCGCGAACAACAGCGCGCTGGTCAAGGGCGTGGATCTGTCGAGCACCTACCATCTCACCGTCGGCACCGGCGGCGGCAATACGCTGACCTTGGACAGCATCGAATCGCGCGGCGGCTCTTTCGCCGCGGACGACCTGGGCAAAGGCCTGAACCTGGGCACGGGCTGGAACACGATCAACTTCAGCGGCACCAAGTTCACGCTCACCGACAACCTGCGGCTGGCCAACAGCGATGTGAATATCGATGCCGCATCGACGCTGTTTGCCGGGAACAACGTGCATCCGGTGATCTCCGGCGCCACGCCCACCAGCGCGCACGTGACGAATGCGGGCCTGATCGATCTCACCAACGGCGCCGGCTCGCCGGGCAACAGCCTGACCGTGGGCGGCGACTATATCGGCCAGAACGGCCGTATCGACCTGATCACCACGCTCAATCTCGGCAGCGCGTTGAGCAACCAGTTCACCGACCGCCTGCTGGTGCAAGGCAATGCCAGCGGCTCGACCTTGTTGAACATCACGCCATCCGCCACGAGTACGGGTGAGCTCACCGACTTCAATCACAACGGCGCGGTGGATGCGACGGAAGGCATTTCGGTGGTGCAGGTGGCGGGCAATTCGTCACCCGACGCATTCCATATCGCCGGTGGCTATCTGGCGGCGGGACCGTGGAAATACGGCTTGTATGCGTTCGCGCCGGGTTCCTCGTCGGCGGGCCAGCGCGTCGTCGCCGGCAGCGGCAATCAGTTCTGGGATTACCGCCTGGCCAACGTCTACGTCTGCGAAACCGACTGCGAGCCGGCACCGACGCCGCCGCCGGCCATCACCGAAGCACCGGATGACGGCTGCGTGGTGAATGGCATCGACGAATGCGCACCGGGCCGACCCGAAGTGACGCCACAGGTGCCGGTCTATATTTCCGCGCCCGGCGCGCTGGCCGCCTACGGCTTCCGCATGCTCGACAACCTGCACAAACGCCTCGGCGAGATACGCCACGAAAATGTGCTGGACGATGGCTTGGGCGGCGAGGCGTTTGCGCGCGTGATCGGCGGCGACTACACCTATCACACCGACGTGAGCTTCAAGCGCTTCGGCTACGACTACGATCAGCATGTGCGCGCACTGCAGGTGGGTGCGAACATCTTCGAGATCGACAGCGAGAAGTCGGCGATGCGCGGTGGCGTGGCCTTCACCCATGGCCGCACGCGGCTGGAGCCGAAAGCGGCGGATGGCAGCAGCCGTACGAAGTTCTACAGCAACAGCGTGGCGGCGTTTCTGACCTGGCAGCACGTCAATGGCTTTTATGTTGACGCGGTGGTGTCGGGCGATCGCCATCAGGGCGATGTGGATGTCGCGCGCATGCAGGATGTGGCGCGCCTGCGCGCCACCGGTTGGACGGCCTCCGTCGAGACCGGCTATCCCTGGCGCTTCGACAGCGGCTACACGCTGGAACCGCAACTGCAGCTCGCGCGCCTGCATGAGCGGCTGGATAGCCTGGTGGACCAGGATGGCACGCGGGTGAACTTCCGCGACTACGACCAGAATGTCGGGCGCATCGGTGTGCGTTTCTATCGCACCTGGGACCGCGGCGAGCAGCGTCTGGCTACGCCGTATGTGCGTCTGAACTACATCAAGGGGTGGGGTGGGCGTTCGCGCGTCACCATCGGCGCCGACAACGTGCCCGGGCTGGAGCAGACCTTCGTCGGCGGCGCGTATGGCCAAGGTGTGGAGCTGGGCGTGGGTGGCACTTATTCGCTGGGGCGGCAGTGGTCGTTTTTCGGCGAGGCCGATTATCAGAAGGAGGTTGGGAGTGCTGGCGCACGGGGTTGGAGTGCCAACTTGGGCGTGCGCTGGAATTTCCAGTAGGGGGGGCGTTGCGGCGCAGGCCGCCTTTTGGGCTCGTCATTCCGGCGCAGGCCTCCCTTGCTCGTCATTCCTGCGTAGGCCTCCCTACTCGTCATTCCTGCGCAGGCAGGAATCCAGTGACTGTATCGCCTGGTTTTTGCGTTGCCGCGACCTGGCCGCTTATGCAGCGGGCATTTCGGACGCCTGCCGGCGCCCGAGTCACTTTCTCTTTGCTGGCCCAAAGAGAAAGTAACCAAAGAGAAATGGCCTCAGAGCCAAGAGCCAACGGCTCGCGACGCGACTAGAACGAGCA
>Ga0207667_10000168_pt1 | contig 97016 bp, 72 predicted proteins | sample KBSCornC52_FD_184301 | JGI IMG/M metagenome (GOLD analysis project Ga0207667, IMG submission 184301) | Corn rhizosphere microbial communities from Kellogg Biological Station, Michigan, USA - KBS Corn C5-2 (SPAdes) (version 2) | ecosystem: Host-associated > Plants > Roots > Rhizosphere > Soil ... | reverse complement strand
GAGGGGTGAGGGGTGAGGGGTGAGGGGTGAGGGCGCAGGGGGGAGGGCGCAGGGGGGAGGGCGCAGGGGGGAGGCGGGAGGCGGGATTGACGCTAGTCGCCGAAGCCTGCTGCGATCGGTAAGTCTGCTACGAGCCGCAAGCCCTGCTGCGAGCCGCAAGTCTGCTGCAGCTCTCGCTGCTCCATCCGTCAGCCTACTGCGAGCCGCAAGTCTGCTGCAGCTCTCGCCGCCCGAGCCGCCCACCACCTGTACGTCGATCGCGAGCACGCCTGCGTGCGAGCCGGATCGTCCTCAACCATACCTTGGCGAGGGCAGATCACGATCGAAACAGCAGACCGGAGTGAACGAAACTCGGCGAGGCCGAGCGCCCGCTGCGGTTCAGCCCGAGAAGGTCGCGAGGCGTCGGGGCAAGGCACGGAGAAGAACAAAGAAACCCACGAACAAAACTCGGCGAGGCCGAGCGCCCGCTGCGGTTCAGCCCGAGAAGGTCGCGAGGCGTCGGGGCAAGGCACGGAGGAGAACAAAACCCTGCAAACCAAAACCCTAGTGATACAACGAAACTTCAGCCAATTTGCCCTTGGCTTCGTTGATGTGCGCGCTGTTGGGAAACCGGCGGATGAACGAGCGGAGCGTCGACTTGGCGTCGTTCCAGGCCTGAATTTCGAGCTGCGCGTGGGCGAGCGTGAGGGTGGCTTCGTCCATCACTTCTTTGTCGGCGGACGACTCGGACAGTTGCATCAAGAGCGGGATGGCTTCGCGGTGCAGGCCGAGCGCGATCAACGCGCGCGCCAATTGGTAGTTGGCTTGCGGGCTGTGCGCGGCGTCGCTCTTGTACTGCAGCGATTCGCGCAGCGACTGTTGCGCTTCGTGCCAGCGCGCCATCCTGATGTGATCGACGCCGGTCTGATACGCAATCAACGATAGCTCGTTCTTGGCTCGCTCCACCGCCGCTTCGAACACCGCGCGCTCGGTCGGTGACAAGTCGAGCTTGCTCACCGCCGCGTAGCCGTCGATGATCTCGCGGCGCTTGTTTTGGATCACCAGGCGGTAAAATTCGGCGGCCTGTCGCGAAGACGAGCTGCGCGCTTCCTCGCGCGCCAGCACGACCTTCTGCTCCTTTTCGAGCGCCTCGAGCTGGTCTCGCGTCTCGCGACTCTCACCGCGCACGGTGTCGATGCGAATGTCCCAAGCCAGCTTCACGAACACCAGAATGATGGCGATGGTGACCACGTAGCCGGTGGCGCTGGTGACCAGCACGCGCCGCTCGGAGCCCTGCTGGCGCTTGGAGATGCTCTTCAGATCGGCCGCCAGCGCGTTGACCAAGTTGTTGGTCTTGATCGTCAGAGCGCGGCTCTCGACGATCTCGCGCTTGACCTGCTCGAGCTCGTACTCATCCATGGTGGGGGGCGGATAGTATCCTCACTTCCTCAAGGGAACTCCATGCTTGCGGATTCCTTGGGGTCTCGGCCGGCCACCCCGGCTTGCGCGTCCGGGAATCGTCATGTAAAGGAGGACCCCCGCTGGGGCCCGCCCAGCCGCGCACCAGGACCGAACTGATGGACACGAGTGACATTCGCAAGGGTTTGAAACTGATGATGGACGGCAACCCGTACGTCGTTACCGACTTTCAGTTCGTCAAACCGGGCAAGGGGCAAGCATTCACGCGCACCAAAATGCGCAACATGCTCACGGGCAACACCATCGAGCGCAACATCCGCTCCGGCGAGCGCTTCGACCCGGCCGACGTGGAAGACCGCACCCTGCAGTACATCTACCAAGAGGGTGAGATGTACGTGTTCATGCACCCGAAGACCGGCGACCAGGTCAGCGTGCATCAGGACATCGTGGGCGACGACAAAGGCTTCCTGATGGACGGCATCGACGTCACCATCACCATCTACAACGGCAACCCCGTCTCCATCGAGCTGCCGCCGCACATCGTGGCGCAAATTGCCGAAACGGAGCCCGGTGACCGTGGCAACACCGCCACCAACGTGAACAAGCCGGCCAAGATCAGCACCGGCGCCACCGTCGGCGTGCCGCTGTTCGTGACCGAGGGCGAGTGGATCAAGATCGACACCCGCACCAAGCAGTACATCGAGCGCGCGAAGGCGCCCTCGCTCCAGCCGAAGTGAGCGCGGCGGCTACGGCCGCTTGAGCAGCACCACCTTGTCGCCTGCCACGCAGGCGACGGCGGCGCGATCGTTCGCCACCACGCAGTCTTGCGCTCGCCGCGCGTCGACCGGCGCCTCCGGCAGCTTCCACAGCTCCTGGGTTTGCCCCGTCACCAGCAAGCCGAGCGCAGTGGTGGCGACGAGCCACGCGCCGTCCGGTGAGCGCGCCGAACCGGGGCTGGGTAGCGCCTTGCCGCTCTTTTTCGGTTCCGAAAGCGCGCCGCCAACCAGCACCGAAAAGCCCTCGGCGCTGGTAGCGACCGGCACCGGATCGGGACAGCTGAAGCGGCCCTTGCAACCGCCGGGGCGCGGCGAAAGCAGCCGCGTCGGCACACCCGCGGCCTGTGGTCCCGTCGCGTCACTGAACGCCAGCTGCACCTCCGAGCTGTCGCACGCGCACAAAGCGCCGGTCAGACGTCGACCGCTCGCGTCGGTCACGTCGAGCGGCCACGCCGGGGTGCCGCCGTCGGCGTCGACGGGCGCCTCGGTGCTGCCGTCGCGCGAGGCGCGGACCAGCCCGGCGTCGGTTTGCACCAACAGCGAGCCGTCTTGCTCGAACCACAGCGGGCTCCAGTGCGGACCCTTCACCAGCTTGGGGCGCGCGTTGAGCGCGACGGCCGAGGGCGCGACGGCTAGCAGCCGCTTGGTCAGCTCTTTCGTGATCGATTTTTCGGCGTCGGCCGAGATTCGCTTGAAGTACCAGTCGGCGCGCGTCACCACCGCGGCCGCGCCGAGCGCGTCTTTGGCGGCCAAGCGCGACAAGACTTCGGCGCGCGCCAAGATGTCGACGACGCCGCCCAAGTCCTCGCAACGGATGGCGGAGCCTTCGGCGTCGAACACGCGCGGCGTTGCACCCTCGGCGCACAGCGTGCCGAGCAAGCGCCGCGTGGCATCGACCTCGGCCCACGCGGTGGGGCCGGCTTTGGCCAGCAAGGCTTTGGCCGCCAGCGTGAGCGAGGCGCGCGGCTCGGCGGCGTCGCGCGAAACCCCCGCCGCGCGATCGACGAAAGCCAGCGTGGCGCTGGCCTTGGCGCCTTCGGGGCTGGTCAGGGTGAAGACGAGCTTGACGTCCTCCCGGCCGTCGCCGTCGCGATCGCTCGAGTCTTCGTCGATGGCGAGCGCTTCGCCGGTGGCCGGTTGGGCGATGCGCAAGGTCAGCACCTCTGGCCGCGAGCTGGCCGGCGAAACGACGCTGACCGCCTCCACCGGCACGCGCGCCAGCAAGCCGGCGGGGCAGGTGGCCAGGGTGTCGACCAGCACGCTGGATGGCCCGGTTTGCACGAGGCGCGTGGTGTGCACGCAGCCTGGCGCGATGGGCACGAAGCTGGGCAGAGTCATCACCTGCTTGGCTTGGCCCCCGGCGCCGTACGCCATCAGTAGGCCCGGCACCACGTCGTGCACGTCGGCGTCCGCTTTCAACCACGCCACCACTTGGCGTGTCGCCCCTTCGCCCAGCACGAGCGCGCGGTCGAACACGTAGCGTGGCACCGCGTCGAGCGTGAGCTCGCCCATCCGCAGCTTGCGCGAGCCCGCGGGGGCCACCAAAGCGGCCGGAAACTTGCTGGGCTCCACCTTGGCGCTGGGCGCGGGCGGCGTCGAGGCCGAGTCGGCCTCGCTGGGCACGGCCGACGTCACTCCGAAGGGTGTGTACGGCTTCTCTTTCTGGCAACCGTCGCAGCCGAGCGCGGCCAGCGGAATGGCCAGCGTCGCCCAAAACTCAGCTCTTTTTCGCATCCGTCTCGTGAGCTTTCGCGAGCTTGGCCCCGCTTGCATCATAAACGTAGAAGCCGCGCCCCGTCTTCCGACCGAGCAGGCCCGCTTGCACCAAATTTCGCAGCAGGGGGCAGGGCCGGTACTTCGAGTCCCCGAAATCGCGCAGCAAAATCTCGGCGATGGACAGCACCGTGTCGAGGCCGATGAGGTCGGCTAGCTCGAGCGGGCCGAGCGGGTGACCGAGGCCCAGCCGCGCGCCCAAGTCGATGTCTTCCTTTTCGCCCACGCCTTCTTCGAGCGCAAAGCAAGCTTCGTTGATGAGCGGGATGAGGATGCGGTTGACCAAAAATCCCGGGCGATCTTGGCTGACGATGCTCTGCTTGCCCAAACGGCCCGACAGCTCGAGCACGCTCGTCAGCGTCGCCTCCGACGTCAACGTGCCGCGCACGACCTCGACCAGCTTCATGACCGGCACCGGATTCATGAAGTGCATGCCAATGACGAGCTCGGGCCGCGAGGTTTCGCGCCCGAGCCGCGTGATCGAAAGGCTAGAGGTATTGGAGGCCAAGATGGCCGAGGGCTTCGCGTGGGCGCTGAAGCTACGAAAAAGCGCGGTCTTCAGCTCCAGCTGCTCCGGCGCGGCTTCTATCACTAGGTCGGCTTCGGCCACGCCGAACAGTGGGCCACCGGTGCGGATGCGGCCGAGCAGCTCGCTGGTGCCGCCGGGCGCGACCTTGCCTTCAGCCTCTTGGCGGCGCAGCCGTGCTTCCATCTTGGCGACGGCGCCGGCGGCCTGAGCTTCGGCCTGATCGGACAAGGTGACGGCGAGGCCCGCGCGCGCGGCAACCTGCGCAATGCCGGCGCCCATCTGGCCGGCGCCGACCACGGCCACGCTCTGTATCCCGGTCGATTCGCGGATCATGCGATGAGGCGTCCTCGGGGGCAGTGCTAACATGGCGGCCGGATGCTCGCGAGGTTGCTGTTGCTGCTGCTCTTCTGTGGCTTCGCGTGCGCTTGCGCAGGGCCCGCTGCGTCGCCGCTCCCGCGCGCGACCATGTTGATGGACAAGGGCCGCGCAGAGGAAGCGAGCGGGCTCCTCCTCTCTTACCTAGCGAAGCATCCGAGCGCGGTTCAGGAGCGCCGGCTCTTGATTCGGATCGAGGCGTCCCGCGGACAGCTCGGCCTGGCTCAGGCAGAAGTCGCCCTGCTCGAAAAGCAGCTCGGTCCGCACAGCCCGCTGCCGATGGTCGAGCTCGGGCACGCGCTCGAAATGGCGCATCGCTACGACGAAGCCTTGGCCGCTTACGATCGGGCCTCGGAGCTGGCTCCCGCAGATCCGCTCGGTCCCCTGACCGGAGGCCTGCGGGCCGCACGCTGGGGCGAGCTCGACCTAGCCGAGCCGCGCCTGCAGGAGGCGGTGCGTCGCGGTCCGAAGGATCCGGCCGCGTGGCACGCGCTGGGCCTCGTCCGGTTGTCGCAAGGCAACCTGGCTGGGGCTGAGCAAGCATACCGTTCTGGCCTTCTGGCCGACCCGACCGCGCTCGAAAATCGCGTCGGGCTGGCGACTTTGGCCCTATCCCGGGGTGATCTCGCAGCAGCCTTGGTGCAATACGACGCGATTGCAGAGCGCCGGCCCAAGCTTCCTGACGCTCAGCTCGGACGGTCGTTCGCGCTGATGGGGCTGGGACGTTTCGAAGACGCCAGCCGCGCGCTCGACGAAGCCGAGCGGCTCGGCGGCGATCCGCGCGTCGTCGGCGCTCAGCGTCGCGCGCTCGCGCGTCGCACATCGGCGCACCCATAGCGCGCAGAGTCTGCAGTTCGCGCCTCGGGAGCTCCGGCTCCGGACCCTCCGGCCTCACCCTCCGGATTTGGCATCCGTCCGGCAAATCGATCCGCGCGTCCGGGGCGGTCACGAGCGACTCAAACCCGAGCGGTTTCGAGTGCTTGTAACGCCTGATTACGCGGCGTACTCTCGGCCGCCCTCGCACCGTTCGCGAGGGAGGGACCCCCAGCGACTGACATGCGATCTGGCTCCGAGACGTCGTCACGTCGGCTTCCCCCAAAAGCCGATGGTCGCGCTTTCGGAAGCAGCCTGCCCGTACCGAAGAGGGCGCGGCTGAACGAGGAAAAGAAAAGCTAAATGGATTCTCAGACGATCCGCACCGCGCTTGGAAAACTGCAGGCTGAACCGGGTTCGAAGGAAGCTTGGGAATCCTTGCAATCGTCCGTCAAACAAGGGGGCGGCGACCTTTCCCCGGAGGAGCTTGCAAGGTTGCTCGACTCCGCGCGCGAGAAGCACGCTGAGCGTGGTGAATGGACGGCCGCCGCGAAGCTCTTGGAGCTAGCCATCGCCGCCGCCGAGGGCACCCCGCGCGAGGTGGAGCTGGTGCGCGAGCAAGCCAAGCTGTTGTCGGAGCAGCTGTTCGACGAGGACGGCGCGGCCGTCGCCTACCTGCGGGTGCTGGAGCTTGCCCCGGACGCCAAGGACGCCTCGCAGAAGCTGGAAGAGCAAGAGAGCCGACGCGGTCGCTACACCGAGCTGCGCGCCAGCTACGTGAGCGAAGCCGAAGGCGCCAGCGACGAAGCTTACAAGAGCGCCATGCTGATGCGCGCGGCCGAGATGGACGTGCGCTTCGGCAACGACGACGCTGCGTTCGAAGCCGCCGTCGACCGGCTGGAGCAAGCGGTGCGGCTCGATCCGACGAACGAGGCCGCCGGGCGGCTGCTGGAGCACTTGTACCGGCAGAAGGGGCGCCACGAGGACGTGGCGGGCGTGCTGGAGCGCTTGTCCGACCGCGGTGAGACCGCGCTGTCGCGAATCTCGGCGGGCGTGCGCCTGGCGCGCACCTACGCCCAAGATCTGAACGACAAAGAGCGCGCCGCTCGCGCCTACAACAACGTCTTGCGCGACGCGCCCGATCACGCCGAAGCCAAGGAATTTTTGTCGGATCTGTATTCCGGCGCCGAGCGCTGGGCGGATTTGGTGGCGTTGTACGAGCGCGAAGTGAAGGCCAAGGCCGGCGGTGACGCCGAGCGCATCGGCGACATGCTGCAGATCGCCATGTTGCATTGGAAGAAGCTCGAGAAGCCGAGCGACGCCGAGCCCTGGTTCGAGCGCATCCGCCGAGTCGAGCCGTCCAACCCGGGCATGCTGTCGTTCTTCCGCGAGTATTGCGCGAGCTTGAACGACGACACGCGTTTGATGGACATCTTGCAAGCGGCCGCGCGCGCGTTGCCGGAGGGCAGCAAAGAACGCACCCAGCTCAGCTCGCAGCTGGGCAAGATGGCCGAGGGCCAAGAGAACGCCCAGAAGGCCGTCGAGCAGTACAAGAGCGTGCTGCGACAAGATCCGGACAACGCCGAAGCGCGCGAGGCGCTCAAGCGCTTGTACAAGCAGACGCAGGGTTACAACGCGCTCGTCGAGCTGTTGCGCCAAGAGCTGGAACGGCTCCCGAACGAGAAGTATCAAGAGCGCATCACGGTCTTGCGCGAGGTCGCGACCGTCTACCGCCAGTACATCAAGAGCGACACGGCGCTGCTCTCGGTGTTGGGCCAGATCGTTCAGCTGGACGACAAGCTCGACGAGCAAGACGTCTTGGAGATGCGCGAGTTGGTCGCGCTGTACGAGAAGCTCGGTCGCCACCGCGACTTGATCACCAACCAGATGAAGCTGGCGGAGATCACGCCGGACGTCGAAGAGAAGAAGGAGCTGTATCGCGCGGCGGCGCGGCGTTGGCTCGATCAGTTCTCCAACGCGCAGAACGCAACCGACGCCTACGCCGCCTTGCTCAAGGTGGCGCCGGACGATCGCGAGGCGCGCGAACGGTTGGAAGAGCTGTACCGAAAGCGTCGCGCCTGGGCTCCCTTGTATGAGCTGTACGCGGCCGATTTGAAGCAAGCGGAGGGCGCGAAGCAGCTCCCGCTGCTGCGCGAGATGGCGGCGCTGGCCGCCGAGCGCCTGAATCGCCCCGCCGACGCCATCCAGCTCTATCAAAAGACGCTCGAGATCGATCCGACGCGGGCGGACGTGCTCGACGCGCTCGAGAAGCTGTCCGAGCGTAGCCGCGACTTTGCCACCCTGGCTTCGGCGCTCGAGCGCCGTGTCGAGCTGGAGGCAGACGCGACCGGCAAGCTGGCGGCGCTGCAAAAGCTCGGCACCGTCTACGCCGAGCACATTCAAGACGCCGACAAAGCCGTGCGCGCTTGGCGGCGCGTGCTCGAGCTTTCGCCCGGGCATTCGCGCGCGCTGCGCGTGTTGCGCGAGGCCTACCTGGGCACCGGTGACTTCGACGCGCTCGAGGAGCTGTACGGCAGCCAGAACGATTGGGAAGGTCTGTCGGAGGTGTTGTCCAACGCGGCTGACCGCGCCAAGGACAATCAAAGCAAGATCGCGCTCTCTTACCGCGCCGCCCGCGTCTACGAAGAGAAGCTGAATCAACGCGAGCGCGCGTTCCGCTCTTACGACCGCATCTTGTCGGTGGACCCCAGCGACACGCGTGCCGCGCGCGCGCTCTTGCCGCTGTACGAGAAGGACGAGAAGTGGGCGCGCCTGACGCCGCTCTACGAGCTCTTGTTCGAAAAAGCCGAGACCGAGGCCGAAAAGCTGGAGCTGCTCGGTCGGTTGGTGGACGTCACGGGCAAGCGCTTGGGCGACCGCAAGGCGGCGGCGGCCTACGCGCGCAAGGCGTACGAGCTGTCGCCCGACAACCCGCTTTCGCTAGAGCTGCTCGAGGAAACGTCGCGGGCCGCCGGCGCCTGGGAGGCTTTCGTCGACGTGCTGGAAGCACGCCTGGCCGGCTTCGCCGTCGAAACCACCGAAGCTCCGCCCGCAGTGGCGCCCAAGGCCGAAGCCGCGCCCGCCGGCAAGAAGACCAAGAAAGGCAAGAAGAAGGCCGAGCCGACCGCGGAAACGCCCTCCGGAGAGGCGAGTCCCAAGCCTGCCGGTGATGCGGCGCGGCGCATGCTCGAGCTGAAGCTGTCACGGGTTTACGCCGAAGAGCTGTCGCGCACGGACGACGCGGTCAAAGTCTACAAGCAGATGCTGGAGCGCGATCCGTCGGACACCGACGCCGCCGGCGAGCTCGAAGCCATCTTGCGCCGTCACGATCGGCGCGACGACTTGCGTTGGTTGCTGGAGCTGCGCGTAGCGAACGCGCCCAACGACGAGGAGCGGCTGCGCCTGCTCGGCGAGTGGGCGACGCTCGAAGAAGCGGTGTTCGAGGCGCCCGAGCGGGCGGTCGCGCTGTACCGTCGCATGCTCGAGATTTCGGCCACCGACGGGCGCGCCTTGTCGTCTCTGCCGCGGCTCTTGCTGGCGGCCGGCGACGCCGCGGGCGCAGCCCAAGTGATCGCTCAGCATCGCGACGCCTCGAGCGGAGAGCTGCGCGCGGAGCGCGAAGTCGAGCTTTCGGAGCTGTATTTGGAGAAGCTCGACCGGCCGAGCGATGCCTTGGAGAGCGCCATTGCGGCCCTCACGTCCGAGCAGCAGAGCCCGCGGGCCATGTCGGTGCTCGAGCGTTTGGTCAACGTACCGGCCGTGCGCGGCCGTGCCGCCGACGTTTTGGCGCAGCGCTACGCCAGCGGCGGCGAAGCCCGACGCGAGGCGTCGGCGCTGGCGGTCATGCTCGAACAGACGAAAGATCCGTCCGAGCGACTGGCCCTCGTCGGTCGCTTGGCGGACGTCAACGAGCACAAGCTCAACGCGCCCAGCAGCGCCCTCGACGTCATGCTGGCGGCGGTGCGTGAGTTCCCGAGCGAGCTTTCGTTGTGGGAACGCGCCGACTCGTTGTCCAGCGCGGCGGGCCGCCCCACCGACTTGGCCGAGGCCATGCGCGAAGTCTTGCGCGGCAAGCACGACGCGGCGTTGGAGAGCGAGCTGTCGGAGCGCGCCGCGCGCTTGCACGAGGACAAGCTGGGTGATCCGATCGGCGCGACCCCGTACTTGGAGCGCGTGCTGTCGCTTTCTCCCAGCAATGAAGCAGCGTTCCAGCGCTTGAAGGACATCCTCACCGCCGCCGAGCGCTGGAGCGAGCTCGAGGCGCTGTACGACCGTGCCTCGCGCGCCACCGACGACTTGACGCGGCGCGTGGAAATGTTGGTCGAAGTCGCGTTGATTTGCGAAGAAATCATCGAAGACGCCGCCAAAGCGACCAGCTACTACGAGCGCATCCTCGAGATCGATCCCGTGCACGACGCGGCCATTCGCGCGCTGGATCGCTTGTATTTGAAGCAGGGCAAGAGCCGCGAGCTCTCGGCGTTGTTGGAGCGCCGGCTCGAGACGGCGGTGGGTGACGAAGCCTTCGAGCTCAAGCTGCGCCTGGCCAAGCTGCAGCTCGAGCTCCATCAGCCCGACAAAGCCATGGGCCACGTCGAAGACGTGCTGCGCGAGCGAGTCGGCGACTACGAGGCTCGCGAGCTGGCCGAGCGCATGCTGGCCATCGGTGAGCTGCGTCCGCGGGCGGCGCGCGCGTTGGAGACCGTCTACGAAGCTCGTGACGAAGTGCGCGACCTCGTGCGCGTGCTGGCGATTCGCATCGAGTCGCTCACGTCGCCGGAGGTGGCGGACGAACGCCGCGACCTGCTGCGGCGCATCGCCATGCTGCGCGACGATCGCTTGCACGACGATCAGGGCGCGCTCGACGCGCTGGCCGAGCTGGTGCCGATGGACCCGCTCGACACCGAGGCGCGCTCGCGCCTGCTGGAAATCGGCCGGCGTGTCTCGGCCCACGAGCGCGTGGCCGACGTGCTGACCAAAGCGCACGAAAAGGCCGACACCGCCCCGCTCAAGGGCGAAATCCTCAGCGCCGTCGCGCGCATTTACGAGGAGCTCCTGGCCGATCCCGCGCGCGCGGAAGCCACGTACCGTCGCATCTTGAAGCTGGACGAGACCGACGCCGAGCTGGTGCTGCCGGCGGCCAAGGCGCTCGAGCGGATTTACGTAGCCTCCGGCGAAAGCAACAAGCTTGCCGAAATGCTGCGACTGCAGGTCCAGCACGAGCAAGACGGCGCTACGCGCCGTGAGCTGTTCGGGCGCTTGGGTACCTTGAGCCAAAGCGTGCTCAACGACGAAGCTGGCGCCATCGCGGCTTGGCGCTCGCGCGTGGAAGAAAATCCGGACGACGCCGAAGCCTTGGCCGCGCTGGATCGCCTGTACGAGAGCGCGGGCCGCTACCGCGATTTGGTCAGCGTGCTGCAGCGACGCCGCGAGGGCAGCAGCGACGGCGAGCTGCGCCGTTCTTTGATGACGCGCGAGGCCGAGACGCTGTGGAAGAAGCTCGACTCGGTGTCCGAAGCCATCGACGCCTACCAGGCGTTGATCTCCGAGTTCGGCCCGAGCCGCGACGCGTTGTCGGCGCTCGAAGCGCTGTTCGCGTCCGCGCGCCGCTTCGAAGAGCTGTCCGACACCTACGAGCGCCACCTCGATCTGTGCGATACCGACGACGAACGTCTGGAAATCCTGGCCAAGCTCGGCGACATCAAGCGCGAGCACCTGGCCGACGAGAGCGGCGCCATCGAAGTCTACCGGCGCGCGCTCGGCTTGCGCACCACGCACCCCGCCAGTCGCGCCGCGCTCGGCAAGTTGCTGGAAGCCACCGAAAAGGTCACGCGCCGCGAGGCCGCCATGATCTTGAAGCCGATCTTCGAGGCCGAAGGCGACCATGAACGGTTGCTGACCACCCAGCTGATCGAGGTCGACACCACCGACGACCCCATCGAAAAGCTGAACGGCTTGGAAGCGGCGATGAAGGTAGCGGAGGGTCCGTTGAACGACCCCCAGCGCGCGTTCTCGCTCGCGGAACGAGCGGTGCGCTCGGCCGTCGGTCACGCCGATCTGGTGCCGTGGTTCACGCACTTGGAGCGCTTGGCCGGCGCCACGTCGCGCCAGGCCGAGTACGTCAAGCTGTTGTGCGACGTCGTGCCCGAGATCTTCGACGGTGACGTGCAGCTGATCGTGACCTTGAAGATCGCCGACTTGGCGCGCCACAAGCTGGCCGACCGCGAGCTGGCGCGCACCTATTACAAGAAGGCCCTCGAGCAACGCGCAGAGGACAAGCAAGCGCTGACCGCCCTCGAGTCTCTCTACGAAGAGAGCGGAGACGCGCGCAACCTGCTCGAGATCTTGGAGCGTCGCACTGAAGTCGCGGAGAACGACGAGGAGCGCAAATCGCTCTTGTTCCGGCGGGCCAAGCTGTTGAGCGAAGCGCTCAACGAGCGGCGCCGAGCCATCGAGGTCTACGAAACCATCCTCGACATCACGCTCGAGAAGGACGCGCTCACCGCGCTCGAGGCCCTCTACACGTCCGAGTCGATGTGGGTGGAGCTGGTCAGCCTGTACGAGCGCCAGCTGGACGCCAAGTTGGGCGAGCCGGCGGCCCTGCACGTGGCCATCGCGCGCGTGGCTTCGCGTCACCAGAACAACGTGGGTCGCGCCTTCGACGAGCTGGAGAGCGCGCTTTCGGCCGAGCGGCAACACGAAGGCGCCATCGCGGAGCTGGAGCGCCTGATCAGTGACGCGCCCGATCCGATCGAGCGCGCGCGGGCGGCAGCCTTGCTCGAGCCCGTGTACTTGCTGCGGGCCGATTTCGGCAAGGTGATGAACACCATCCGCGCCCGGCTCGAGGCCAGCGGGGATCCGGATGAGCGCCGTGAGCTGCTGACGCGCCTGGCCAAGCTGTACGAAGAACAGAAAGAGGACTACCGGGCCGCCCTCGACACGATCGCGCGTTTGCTGGCCGAAGATCCCAGCGACAGCGGCACAATCTCGGAGCTGGAGCGCCTGGCCAAGGTCGCTTCGGCCGAACGACGTTTGGCGGAGATCTACGCCGAAGAGCTGAAGAAGATCGATACCGACGACGAGTCCAGCGTGAAGCTGGCCCGGCGCACGGGTGAGCTGTTCCGCGATTTGAACGAGGGCGACGAGGCGCTGGTGTTCTTCCGGCGCGCGCTGGCCTTCGAGCCCGAAAGCAAATCGCTGTTCGTGTCGGTCGACCAGCTGCTGGAAAAGGCCGGTCGCGCCGAGGAACGGGTCGAGCTGTATCGACAGGGGCTCGAGCATCGCTTCGAGCCCGCCGAGCGCTTGGCGTTGCTGCACACGATGGCCGTCTTGCAAAAGGGCAGCTTGAACAAGCCCGACGACGCCATCGAGACCTACCGGCAGGCGCTCGAGGTGCAAGACGACGACGCCGTCTCGCTCGACGCCTTGACCGAGCTGTATCGCCAGCGCTCGCGCTGGGACGACTTGGCCGAGCTCTACCTGCGCCGCGCCGAGAGCGCCCCCACACCCGAGCAGGCCGCGCAATATCGCCTGGCCTTGGCCCGCCTGCATCAAGAGCAGAACCAGGTCGAGCGCGCCATCGACCAGCTGCAAGAAATCGTCACCGCTCTGCCGCGTCAGCAAGACGCCATCACGGCGCTGGAGCAGCTGCGCAAGCTGCCGGAGCACACCGAGCGGGTCGTGGACATCCTGCGCCCTCTGTACGAGTCGCTGGACGACTGGCGCCGCCAGATTCAACTGAACGAGGACCGCTACCAGCTGGCGCAAGACACGCCCGACAAGGTGCGCGTGCTGCGCGAGACGGCCGAGCTCTGGGAAAAGCGCGGCGAGGACTACAACCGCGCGCGTCGCGCGCTGGAAGCGGCGGTCAAGCTGGACGCGGACGACGCCGAGACGCGCGCCGAGTACGAACGCCTGTGCGAGCGCACGTCGGCGTGGGACGCGTTGGCCAACGCCTACGAGGCCGTGCTCGAAGAATCGCCTGATTTGCGCGACAAGCGTGAAATCTTGGCCACCCTGGCCAACGTGCACAATTCGCGTCGCGACGATCCGCGCCGCGCGCTGTCGGCGTACGAACGGCTGTTTGCTGCCGACGAGAGCGACATCGAGCCTCTGAACAAGATGGAGTCGCTGGCCACGTTGCTCAGCGATTGGCCGACGCTCGTGCGCGTTCTCACCGCCAAGGCCGACCTGCTCCCGAACGACGAGGAGCGCGCCAGCGTTTGGCGTCGCGTGGCCGAGGCCAAGCGCGACATGTTGGACGACGCGCCGGGCGCCATCGCCGGCTACGAAAAGGCGCTCGAGCTCGACCCCGAGAGCGCCTTCACCGTCGATTGTCTGATCGAGCTGTACGAGGCCAAGGGCGACGCCGCGCGCTTGGTCGAGCTGTACCAACGCCGCGTCGAGCTGACCGAAGACGACGACGATCTGAAGTACACGCTGCTGTTCAGCGCCGCGGCTTGCTACGACAAGCAGCTGTCCGACAAGCGCAAGGCCATCGAGATGCTCGAGCAGGCCTTGCAGGTCCGCCCGGGCGACAACGGTGTGCTCGGGTCGCTGAACCGGTTGTACCGCGCCGAGTCGATGTGGTCCGAGCTGTTGGAGAGCCTGAAGCTCCAGGCCGGCGCCGCCGAAACTCCGGCCGAGCGTGCCCAAATCCGCAAGGAAATCGGCAACATCCTCGCATCCAAGCTGGAGAGCTACGAGGACGCGCTCGAAGCCTACCGCTTGGCGTTGGACGAGGCGCCCAGCGACGGCGAGGTCATCACCGCCGTGCGCGAGATTGGCGGCGGTCACGAAGACCTGCGGCGGACGGTGGCAGAAATCTTGGTGCCGGTGCTGGAGCAGAGTGGGCGCCACGCCGAGCTGTGCGACGTCTTGGAGCTGCGGCTCACCATCGAGACGGAGCCGACCGAGCGCGTCCAGACCCTGCGGACGATCGCGCGCGTGCTGGAGACCAACCTGGGCAAGCAGAAGGACGCCGAGTCCGCCCTTTTGCGCGCCATCAGCGAACGCCCGGATGACTTGGAGCTGCACACCGAGCTCGAGCGCCTTTCGCGGGCGACCTCGGGCTTTGGCCGCTACGCCGATGCGCTTTCGGATCGCGCGGGCTCGACCTTCGATCCGGAGGTGGCCAGCGAGCTGTACGTACGGCTGGGGCGCATCGCCGAAGCGGAGCTGAAGGACGATCAACGCGCCGTCTCGGCCTACAAGCGGGCCGTCGAGCAAGCGGGCGACCAACCCGAGTTGCTGGACGCGCTCGACCGCCTGCACACGCGGTTGGGCGAGCACGAAGCGGTGGCCGAGATCTTGGAGCGCCGCGTATCGGTCGAAAGCTCCGACGAGCGGCAAGCCGACCTGTATTTCCGGCTGGCGCAGCTGCAGATCGAGAAATTCCAGGAGCCGGCGCGTGGTTTGGGCTCGCTGCGCATGGCGCTCGAGCGCGTACCCGGTCACGACGCGGCCGTGACCGAGCTCGAAAAATTGGTCGAGCACGAAGACCTGTTCGAAGAGGTCTCCGAGATCCTGGAGTCCGTGTACCGGACGCGCGGTTTGACGGACCGCTTGGCCAAGCTGTACGAGAAGCGCGTCGGTTTCGCCGATAGCGTGGAAGCGCGCATCGACATGCGGCGCAACCTGGCGCGTGTGTTGGAAGACGAGGGCAAGGATCCGCGCGCCGCGCAGCGCGTGATCGAGCTCGGCTTGGCCGAAGCGCCGGAAGACAGCGCCTTGCTCGAAGAGCTGGAGCGGCTGGCTCCCATCACCGGCGAGTGGGACAAGGCGTGTCAGGCGCTGTCCAACGCCATCAAGCTGAAGGCGGACCTGAGCCCGGAGTCCGGGGTAGAGCTGTCGATGCGTTTGGCGGGCTGGTTCCGCGACAAGGCCGGCGACAACGCCTCGGCCGAAGCCGCGCTCAAGCGGGCGCTGGATTTCGACCCTGCCAGTGACGAGGTCTTGCAAGCCATCGAGCAGCTGCAGCGCGCGCCCGGGCGCGAGCTGGACCTGTTCGGGACGCTGCGTCGCCGCGCCAAGCTGCAGGTCGACGAGTCACGCCGCGAAGAGCTGTATCGCCAAGCCAAGGCGCTGGCCGAGGGCAGCGGCGACAGCGCGGCAGCCGAGGCCGTGCTGCGCGAGCTGTTGGCTCTGGACGACGCCAACGTTTGGGCTTTGGCCGAGCTGAGCGCGCTGCGCGAAGCCGCGGGTGACTTCGCGGAGACGTTCAAGCTCACCGTGCGCCAAGCGGAGCTGCAAACGGACGGTGCGCTCGTCCGCAGCCTGCGTCGGCGCGCCGCCGAGATCGCCCGCGACAAGCTGGCCGACGTTGCCAAAGCCACGGAGCTCTTCGAGCAGCTGTTCGAGGACGATCCGACGGACATGGAGTCCGCGGCGGCGCTGCGCGCGCTGTACCCAGCTGCCGAACGGCACGCGGAGCTGGGGCGTCTGCTCGAACGGCTGGTCGACATGGCCGAATCGCCCGCTCAGCGCACGACCTTGCGGCTCGAGCTGGCGCGGCTCAATCGCGAGAAATTCCGCTCGCTCGACACCGCCATCGAGCTCTTGCGGTCCATCTTGGACGAGGAGCCCGGCCAGAGCGAAGCGGTCGTGACGTTGAGCGAGCTGTACGAGGAAACGCAGCGAGACGAAGAGCTGGCCGAGCTGCTCTCCACTCAGATCAGCGCCGCGCGCGACCGCGGCGACCTCGCCAGCGAGCTGCGTTTTCAGGTGCGGCTCGGTGAGGTGTACGACAGCCGCCTCGGTGATCGCGGCCGGGCGATCGAGACGTATCGCGGCGTGCTGGAGCGCGACGCCGGTCACCAGGGCGCGCTCGAGGCGTTGGCGCGCTTGTACAAAGCGCAGAACGACCTCGCGTCCGCCGCCGAGGTGATCAGCCGCTTGCTCGACATGGCCAGCGGCGCGCCCGCGGTGGCGTTGGCCATCGAGCTCGGTGAAGCCGAGCAGAAGCTGGGCAACGCCGACAAGGCCGCCCGTGCCTTCGAGCGCGGCCTCGTTCACGACGAACAGAGCGCGGATCTGCGGGATCGTCTACGCGTGCTCTACCAGTCCTCGAAGGAGTGGGAGAAGCTTTCGGGCCTCTTGGCGCGCGACGCCGAGCTTTCGGCCAAGCCGGAAGACGCCGTCAAATTGCTGCAAAAGGCCGCGCAAATTCAGAGCAAGGAGCGCGCCGATCACGTCGCTGCCGCCGAGCTCTTGGAGCGCGCCAGCAAGCTCAAGCCCGACGACCGCGAAATTCTGCTCGAGCTGTGCGACCAGTACAGCGCTTCGGGTCGCGGCAAAGCCGCGGCCGAGGTGCTGCAACGGATCGTCGACAGCTTTGGCACCAAGCGCACCAAGGAGCTGGGTGAAATCCACCGCCGCCTGGCCACCGCTTACTTGGCCGACGGTGAGGTGCAGAAAGCGCTCGAAGAGCTGGACAAGGCGTTCCGCATCGAGCCGGGCAACGTGCACGTATTGACGTTGCTGGGCGAAGTGGCCATGCGCGTCGGCGATCACAAGAAGGCGCAGCAGATGTACCGCGCGCTCTTGCTGCAGAAGCTCGACGACGCCACCGGTCCCATCAAAAAGAGCATGGTGTTCTTCCGGCTCGGGCAGGTGCACGAGCAACTGGACGAGAAGCCGAAGGCGCAGCAGATGTACGAGCGCGCGGTGCAGACCGATGGCCTCGAAGAGGCCAAGGCGCGCCTCGCGGCCCTCAAAGGCTAGCGGGGGCACGACTCCCGCCGGACGAAAGATGGCAGTCTTGGAAGGACAGATGGCGATCGGCAGTAACCACCGCCCAGCTGGGCTCGGATAAAGGCGCCGAGTCGAGTGCGCTCCACCCTGCCATACGACCCGAGATCCGACGTATTTCGGGAAGCCAGCTGGGTCGAGCGCATTGGCCGGCGCGCCATCGCCAGCCTGTCGGAGACGTGGGCGCTGTTCGGCACGCTGAAGGACGCGCTGCTGTCCGATTTGTCGCCGGGGGTCGCGGCCAAGCGGCTGGTGCACGGCATCATGCTCACGCAGGTGATGTTCACCGGCGTGCAGGCGCTCTCGCTGGTGAGCGCGATTGCGCTGCTGATCGGCGCCAGCATCATCATTCAAACGAACATGATGATGCCGGCCGATGGGGAGCTGATTGGTCGCGTGTTGGTGGCGGTCGTGCTGCGCGAGCTTGCGCCCTTGATCACCGCCATCGTGGTGGCAGGGCGCTCCGGTACCGCCATCGCCACCGAGCTCGGCAACATGAAGGTAAACTCCGAGGTGCTGGCGCTGTCGTCGCTGGGCATCGACCCGCTGCGCTACGTCGTTTTGCCGCGCATGGTCGGTTGCGTGGTGAGCGTGGTGGCGTTGATGATTTACTTCAGCATCGTCAGCCTGAGCGCCGCGTTCGCCATCGGCATCTTGGCCTCGGGCGCCAGCCTTTCCAGCTTCCAGCAGGGAGTCGCGGGCAGCGTCATGCCCCACGATTTGGCGCTGTTTTTCGCCAAAGGCTTGGGGCTCGGTACCATCGTGGGCTGGCTGTCGTGCCACTTCGGGCTGCAGGTCAATAGCTCGCCCACCGAGGTGCCTCAGCAGGCCAGCCGCGCCGTCGTGATGAGCCTGCTGGGCTGCGTCGTTTACAACACCGCCCTGACCGCCGGCTTCTATTGGCTGGTGGGGCCACCGTTGCCGGCGCCATGAAAGACGGCCTGTGGCTCGAGGACGTCTCGTTCAGGTACGGGGACCTGTGGGTGCTGCGCGAGACCGAGCTCCACGTGCCTCCCGGCCGCACCCTGATTGTCACGGGTGACAACGGTGTCGGTAAGTCGACGTTGCTGTACGTGTGCGCTGGTCTCTTGAACGCCAGCGGCGGGCACGTCTGGTTGGACGGCCACCTGGTGGCCGCCAAGAAGCCGAGCGAGCTGATGCGCCAGGGTGTGCGGCGAGGCTTCTTGTTCGGACAGGGAGGCTTGCTCTCCAACCTGAGCGCGTTGGCCAACGTCACGCTCGCTCTGCGCTATCACGCCGACCTGTTCGGCATGGACGACGAGGATCTCACCTCGAAAGCACGCCAGGCTTTGGCTGAGCTTCGCGTCGCGCAGACCGATTTTCACGCCTTACCGGCGCATCTTTCATTGGGGGTCCGCAAGCGCGTGGCGCTGGCTCGAGCGCTAGCGCTGAACCCGAACTTCGTCTTTCTCGATGATCCGGACGGCGGCCTCGACTCGGCGACGCGCAACCTCGTCTACGAGCGGTTGGAGCGCTTTCGAGACGACTCCGGGATCACCGTCATGGTGGCGACCAACAGCCGTCAATTGATCGATCGCCTCGGCATCCGGCCGATGGAGCTCGCGCACGGACACCTGTTGCCTGAAGACGAAAGCCGAAGGTCACGGAGAGCGTGACGCCTCGAGATTTTTCACAGGAAGGGGAGCAGCGTCCACGTCCTCGGGATCTTCCGGAGAGCCCTCGGCGCCGGACGGTCCCGGTAGCGACCGCACCGTACCTCGCTATGGTCGGTGGGTGATGCTAGGAGCGGCTCGGTCGGCGTGGGCGGGCGCGCTAATCGTGTTGGCTTGTACGCGGAACGAGCCCGGCCAGCTCTCGAGAGATGACCGCAGCCCCGTGCCCGAGCCGGTGGCTATGTACACCACCAACGCTCGCCACGACGAAGGGAAGGATCCGCGTCTCGCCCAGCTCGAGCGGCAAATCCTCGCGGCGCTCGCCGAGCGAGGTGACAAGGCTGAAACCGATGACGCGCTGGGTGACACAGCCAGCTGGTTGCTGCACGAGGCGCTCGCTGGCCACAACGTCGAGTCGATCGCCGCGGAGAGTACGTCACACGTCTTCGGATTCGGCGGCGCGGTTCGTTCGTGCGCTACCTTCTTCCCCCAGCGCGAAGCCTGGCGCGAGCAGCTGCAGCAACTTCCCAAGAACTTCCGTGTGAACCGCGTTGGGCTCGGCATCTCGTCGCTCGGCGGCCTGGGCGCCATCGTGCTCGGCTTCGTCGACCTCCAGCTCGAGCCAATCTCGCCCACGCTTGAGCTCGGGCAGAGCCTCAAGGTCAGCGGTAGCGTGTCGACCGGTTTCAAATCCACCACCGTCTACGTTCAGAAGCCTGACGGCACGGTCGACGAGCACGCCGCCGCTGATACTCGCTTAGACCTAACCCTCGAGCCTCAGGTCGCCGGAGAATACCGGGTCGAGGTGATGGGTGACGGCCCCGGCGGCCCAGTCGTGCTCACCAACCTGCCCGTGTTCGTGGGTCTACCAGCCACGGGACCCGCCAGTATCGCAGGCAAGATGTTGCCTCCCGAACAGGCAGAACTTCGGCTGTTGGAGCTGCTCAATGCCGCGCGGCAAGACATGAAGCTCGCGCCACTGGTGACTGACGCGCAGCTCCGCCTGCTGGCCCTGTCCCACACAACGGAGATGCGCGACCAGCATTTTTTCGCTCATACCTCGCCGACAACCGGCACCACCGACGAGCGTTTTCAGCGCTCTGGAATAGCGGTCAGCCTGTTCGGGGAAGACATCGTGCTGGCCGGGAGCCCGGAAGGAGCTCATCAGGGGCTGATGACGAGCCCCGGCCATCGCGTCGCGATGATCTCACCGGACTTCACCCACGTGGGCATCGGGGTGCTCGAGAGCAACGGTCAGCTACTCGCGACCTACCACTTCGGCCGCCGCCCGGGACCAGAAGCCGTGCCCAGCAGTGCGGCGCAGGTCGTGGCGACAATCAGCGCGCTGCGCACCGGCAAGGGATTGCCGGAAATACACAACCATCCGGCATTCGCTGCGGCCGCTGCCGCAGGCGCCAAAGCGCTGGCCAAGGGCGCGGATGGCAAGAAGGTGGCGCGCGTCGTCGGACAGATCGTGCAGTCACAGGTCGACAACGGTGTTTTCGAACCGTTGACTTATTGCATCTACCAGGAAGACCTACTCGAAGCAGAGCAGCTGAAGGCGTCGAAAGCCTTGATGCGGCCGACGCTGCGCCGAGTGGGCGTCGGCGTGCAGCGACACGACACGCCGGCTGGCCTGCGTGCGGCGACCGTCTTCCTGGTCGATGGCCCCGAGTGCGAGTAGCTCTCGTAAAGCAGCTAGGCTGCCGGGCGCCGCCGTCAATCCCACGGCGCCTTCGCCCGCGTCGCCGGCGACGGGCGCATGCTGTCCGTGGCATTGGAGCCTTGCGGTCAGCGGGCTGGCAGTCTCTTTACTTCTCGATGTCGAGCAGCTCGACGTCGAACGTGAGCTGACCCGAGGGTGCGCCGGGGCGCTTGGGCTCGTCGCCGTAGGCGAGCTTGCCGGGGATCCAGAAGCGTGTCTTTTCGCCGACGACCATCAATTGCACGCCCTCGGTCCAACCCGGAATGACCTGATTGAGACCGAAGCTGGTCGGCTCACCACGCGTGACGGAGCTGTCGAACATCTTTCCGTCTTTGGTCCAGCCCGAGTAGTGCACGCGCACGCGGCTGGTGGCGGTGGGATGTTCTTTGCCGGTGCCCTTCTTGATCACGCGGTACGCCAAACCCGACGCCGTCTTCTTGGCGGACGCGGGCGGACCGGCCACGTCGGTGGGCGTCTCGGGCGGCTTGGGCGGCGCGGTGATCTCGAGCAGCTCGACGTCGAACGTGAGCTGGCCGGCGGGGTAGCCGGGGCGAGCCGTCTCGCCGTAGGCGATCTTGGCCGGGATCCACATGCGGCGCTTCTCGCCCACGACCATCAGCTTCAAGGCTTCGGTCCAACCGGCGATGACCTGGGTCACGCCGAAGCTGGTGGGCTCACCGCGTACGACGGAGCTGTCGAACATCTTGCCGTCGCTCGTCCAGCCCGTGTAGTGCACCTTCACCGTGTCCGCGTCTTGCGGATGCTCTTTGCCTTTGCCAGGCGTCAGGATCTTGGTGGCCAAGCCGGAGGCGGTCTTTTTGGCGTCCGCCGGTGGCGTGGCCACGTCGGCCGGGGCCGGGATGGCCTTCGGATCGCTGGACGGCGCGGTCGCAGGGACTGCAGCGGCGGTTGCGGCGGCGGGGGCGGCGCTGGTGGCCGCGGGTGGGGGAGCCTCGGCCGGCTTCTCGGGCTCGCTCTTGGTCGCGGGCTCTTCCGTCTTGGTGTTGCAGGCGGCAAGACCGAGGAGCAGGGCAGCAAACGTCAGGGACGAAACGACACTACGGCTGGAGCGGATACGCATGGCGGGGCGGAGCATAGTCCCATTTGGGTCCCGCTTCGTAGGGCCTTGCGCAGCTGGGACTCGTTCGGGTCTACTGCCCGCCCATGGGCCATTTTTGGCGAATTTGCGCGGTTTTGTCGGCGACCTTGGCCGCCCTGCCGGCGGCGGGCTGTAAGCGCAAAGCCATTGCCGGCGACACCCACGCCGAGGCCCAGCACCTGTTCGATTCGACCTGCGCCATTTGCCACGGCCGCGACGGGCGTGGAGGCGTGCCGGCCGCCGAAGGGCTACCGCCGCCGCGCAACTTCTGCGACGCCAGCTTTCAAGCCAGCCGCAGCGACGACGACCTGAAAAAGGTGATTCGCGAAGGAAAGGGGCCGATGCCGCCGTTTGCTCCCTTGTTCGACGATGCCCAGCTCACCTTGCTCGTCGCCTATATCCGCGGCTTCAATCCGCAGAAGTAAGATGGTGAGCGTGCCTGATGAGGACCACGGCCTGACGGCGCTTCCGCGGCGTAGCTCGCGCTTGGGCCCGGTTGGCCTCGCCATCTACAACTTGTTCTACTGGCCGTACTTGGTGGTCACGTGCGCGCTGTTGTTCGTGCCTGCGCTCGCGCTATTTTTGCTCACGGCTTGGTGGGATCCGAAACGGCGCTGGCTGCGCCGCTACACCACCTATTGGGGCGCGCACTACCTCACTTGGGCGCCTTTTGCGGGCGTAAAGGTGCAGGGCCGCGAGCATCTGCGCGGCGTCACGGGCTGCATCTACGTCGTGAACCACCAGTCGATGTGCGACATCTTGGCGGTCTACGGCACCTACCTCGATTTGGCTTGGGTCAGCAAAATCGAGAATTTTTACGCGCCGTTCCTGGGCTGGAACATGTGGCTCAACGGCTACGTGGCGCTGCGGCGCGGCCATTTGCCCAGCATTCGCCGCATGCTGCGCCAGAGCGAAAAGATGCTGCGGCGCGGCCAAGCGCTGTGCGTCTTCCCCGAAGGCACGCGCTCACCCGACGGCCAGCTGATTCCATTCTACCGCGGCGCCTTTTGGTTGGCCCAGCGCGCGGGCGTGCCCATCGTGCCGCTCGTGATCGATGGCACCCAAGAGGTCATCGCCAAGCACCGCGCGCGCATCGTGCCGCTGGAGGTGGACGTACACATCCTGCCGCCCATCCACGCCGCGGAAGCGGGCGGCGACAGCTACGCCCTGCGTGATCTGGTCCGCTCCCGAATGGCCGCCGAGCTCGTCCGAATGCGCAACCGCTAAAAATTCATCGCACATGGGGCTGCCAAACTGCAGCCTGAATCGCAGAAGCTTCTGTGGCGGATCCAGGCCACCTCACACGATCGAGATTTTTTCACAGGGAGGACGGGAGGACGGGAGGTCGAGACAGAGGCGAGAATTGGGGGCTGCGCTACCGCCAGCGAACCTGGGCATCGCGTGCCAATCCCTCCAGCTTTCTCTCGAGGGAATATTTTTGGTTTTGGTCCTCCAAAAACAAAAATGCGTTCTCGCCTCCTCAGACCTCCCGACCTCCTCCCTGTAGATCTCGGAGGTGCTCGAAACGGGCTGTCAGCATGACAGCAGCCTGAAGCGGTCACTGCAGGTTGGCCCCGCGACGCTCTCATCGATCAACGCGGCGAAAGTGAAGATTTACGCTGCGGAAATAAGATCGGTCGGGGCTCGAATTCGCGTGCGATGGCGGGGTGTTTTGTGATCTTCGATGGGGATGCATTTGGACAGCAACCGTGTCGTGGCTGAGCTGGGGGCAGCCGGTTTCAAGGACCGCCGGCTTGCCGTTAGGCTGCAAGGATTGGCGGAAAGGTTGGTTTTAAAGCCGGACGCGAGTTTCCCGAAAGCCCTGCGGGACAGCGCGGAGCTGGAAGCGGCTTATCGCTTTTTCGGGAATGTAGCGGTGAACCCGGACGCCATCCTAGACGGGCATTTCAGAGGCGTGCGTCAAAGGTGCGAGCGCGAGGGGACGGTCCTGGCGATACACGACACGACTGCCATCTCCTTCCGCCACGATGGGCAAAGAAGAGGCGACGATGGGAAGGCGCTGCCGAAGCAGCGATTCTTTGCTCACCTATCGCTCGTTGTCTCCGACGATGGTGTGCGGCGCCCCCTCGGCGTTGCTAGTCTTGAGACCTGGTATCGCGGCGCGAGCTTTGCGGGCGGAGGATGGCACGACGAGTACGATCGTTGGTGGCTCATGGCACAGCTCACGGCGGAGCGGCTGAGTCATGAAAGCGTCGTGCACCTCATGGATCGCGAAGCTGACGACTATTGGTTGTTCCACAACCTAGCGAGCAATGGACACCGCTTCATCATCCGAGCCCGCGCCAGCGGCGAGCGCACCCGCATGCTCGTGGACGAAGATTTCCGGCAACTGCATGAGGCGGTCGCTAGTTTGGAGATGGCCGTTGAGCGGGACGTAAAACTCTCGAAACGGCGCAAAAAGGGCAGTGAAGTCCACGACAGCATCCACCCGCCGCGCGAGTCGCGACTGACTCGTCTCAGCATCGCCGCCAGAGCGTTGACTCTGAAAAGACCGAAGCGCCATCCGAAGCAGTCGAAAGCGCGGCGAGCGTCGACCCTCGCTCCGACCATCCCGTTGAACGTCGTGCGCGTTTGGGAGCCATCACCTCCGCCTGGAGAAAATCCCGTCGAGTGGGTGCTCTTGACGAACGACCCAATCGACACCGTTGAACAGATTCTGAGGACCGTCGATCGCTACCGAGCCCGATGGATCATTGAAGAGTACTTCAAGGCATTGAAAACAGGCTGCGCGTACGAGTCGCGCCAGCTCGCCGACTACGAATCTCTACCCAATGCCCTCGCCGTCTTCGCCCCCATCGCCTGCACATTGCTGAACCTGCGCAGCGAAGCGCGTCGCACTCCCGACGCGCCCGCCGAACTAGTGTTGACGAAATCACAGCTCGAAGTGCTGCGCGTCATGGGTCGCATTCCCTTGCCCGAAGCACCGACGCAACGTGAAGCGCTGCTTGCTGTCGCCGCACTCGGGGGACACATCAAATGGAATGGAGAGCCAGGCTGGCAAACCCTAGGCAGCGGTTATCGAGAGCTCCTCACCCTAACCGCTGGCTGGGAGGCTGCCAAATTACACCTAGCCCGCGATCAATGATGAGCGCGACGCTACAGAAGCTTCTGCAAGAGAGCTGCGTTGAGCTGCGTCGCGGCAGCCCCCAGCCGCAATGAACCGCGAGCGGGCCGCGACTGGGGCGGCCCGTTTCCGGTGGTGTCGCGGATCTCAGCCGCGCATGGCTTCGATGGGGGACGTGCCGGCCGCCTTCATGGCCGGCAAGAAGCCACCGAGGATGCCCATGCCGCAGCCGGCGATGATGGCGCCGATCAGGATGTTGGGCGTGGCCGAGAACGTGAAGGTGATCTCCGACCAGCTTGCCTGGTTCATCAGCGAAACGTGAGCGAAGGTCAGGAGCAGCGACGCCGCCAAACCTGCCAAGCCGCCGACGACCGCCAGCACCACCGACTCGACCACGAACGACGTCAGGATGTTGAACTTGGAGAAGCCGAGGGCCCGCAACGTGCCGACCTCGCGCTTGCGTTGAGCAACCGCGGCGAACATCGTGTTCATGGCGCCCAACGTGGCACCGAACATGCAAAACACGACGATGACCCAGCCCAGCACGCTGACGAAGATGGCCGTGGCTTGGGACTGCTTCTCGTAATAAGTCGTCTCGCGCTCGGCCTCGAGCAAGAGCTGCTTGTCGGTCTCGATCGTGGCCTTGAAGCGGTCGAACGCCGCCGGCGACTCGAGCCGCACCGTTACCGACGAAACCAAGCCTTCGCGGCCGAAAGAAGAGCGCGCCGTTTCGAGGCTGGCCCACACCTCCGACTCGAAGGACGAGCCGCCAGCTTCGAACACGCCCACGACTTCGACCGGGCGGTTCTTCTTCAGATCGAACTTCTCGCCGAGGTTCATGCCGGCGTAGTTGCCGACCAGGTTCTTGCCGATGATGCACTCGTCGGTCCCGGGCTTGGCGGGCCGACCGGAGACGATGTGCACGTCGGGGCGCACCTTGAGCACGTTCTCGGGCACGCCGCGCACGAGCACGTTGGAGACCTGACCGGCCTTACCGCCCAGCTTTTCCTGCGCGATCACCACGACCGTCTCGCCGCTGCCGAGCGGGGCGCCGGTTTCGTCCTTCTTCACGCCCGGCGCGGCCAGGATCAAGCTGACGGCGCTGTTCTCGATGCTGCTCGACAGCTCGGCACCGCTACCCTTGCGGGTCACGATCGCGTTGTCGGGCCGCCCGCCGGCGACCATCGTCTTCTTCACGCCGGCCGACAGCATCATTGCCGCGGCCATGACGAACACCACCAGCGCGATACCGCCGGCGGTGGCGAACGTGGTGGTCTTGCGGACCATCAAGCTGCGTACGTTGTACGAAATGGGAATCATGGCTTTTTCCTCAACCTACCCGCCGGAGGGATTCGACCACTTGCAGTGATGCCGCCTTGCGCGCCGGCAAGATCGCCGACACCACGGCCAGGCCGAGCGCCAAGCCGAACGCCATTACCGCGATCTGCGGTTGGACGCGGAACTGCGGGAACATCTGGCCCATGTTCTCCTCCAAGAAGCGCCCGACGCCCAAATTGACGAACGGATAGCCGAGCGCGAGCCCGACGACGCCGCCCACGATGCCGATGACCAGCGCTTCTCCGAGCACGAATTGCGCCACGTGCTTGGGCAAGAACCCGATCGCACGCAACACGCCGTATTCGTTGGTGCGCTCGCGCACGCCCATCGCGATCGTATTGCCGACGATCAGACCCATGATCGCGATCATCACCACGCTGACCAGATCGATGGCCTTCAAGATGGCGGAAAACATACCCAAGAAGGACTGATTGAGCGCCGCTTCGCTCATGGTGATCGTCTGCAGGTCGCGCTCGTCGAACTTGGCGTCGACCTCTTTGGAGATGCGCCCCGACGCGCCCGGGTCGCTGATGTTGGAGACGATCCAGCCGACCTTGTCCTTGCTCCGTTCGGGCAATGACTCGTTCAAATAGTCCCAGTGGAACCAAACCGTCGCCCGGTCCACGTTGGTGGTGGTGGTCGTGTAAATGCCCGAGATGTTGAAGTCCCAGTTGCCGGGGAAGATGCTGCCCGCGAGCGTGATTTTGTCGCCGACTTTCCAGCCCTTTTTCTTGGCCAAGGAGTCGCCGATCAAGGCCCCGCGCCGATCGGCGATCCACGCTTGCTTCTGCGCTTCCGACGTCTTGATCTCGGGATAGACCTTGAGCAGGCTGGCCGGGTCCGTAGCGATGGTGGCGAAGAAGTCGTTTTCGTCCTTCGGATCTTTGCCGCCGAACCAGTTGGCGTAGCAAACCGCAGTAACGCCGGGCATTTGCGCGATTTCTTCGGCGTAGCGCTTGGGCAGCTGCATCACGAAGCTGACCTTGTGCCGGGTGGCGATGCGATCTTTGGCCGCAAACTCGGAGGCGCTGGTCCACGACCAGACCACCGTGCGCAGCATGATGAAGAATAAAGTCGAGATCGCCACGACCGCCACCGTCAGCGTCGTGCGCAGCTTGTTGCGCCCGATGTTGCGCGCCGCGATGCCGAACAAGGTCATAGCGCGAGCGCTCCCTTGTCCAGGCGGTGGCAGATGGTGGCGCGCTCGGCCGCGGCCGGATCGTGCGTCACCATGACGATGGTCTTGCCCAGCTCGGTGTTGAGCCGCCCGAGCAGGTTCAAGATGTCGTTGGCGCTCTCGCGGTCCAAGTCACCGGTGGGCTCGTCGGCGACGATGATTTTCGGGTCGGTGACGATGGCGCGGGCAATCGTCACGCGCTGCTCTTGACCGCCGGAAAGCTGGCGCGGGTAGTGACCCATGCGCTCGCCCAGGCCAACCAGCTTGAGCGCCGTTTCGGCGCGCTTACGCCGGTCGGCCGCCGGCAAGTTGGTGAGCAACAGCGGCAGCTCGACGTTCTCGATGGCGGTCAAGACCGGCATCAGGTTGTAGGTCTGAAAGACGAAGCCGATGTTGGCGGCACGAAAGCCGGCGCGATCTCCTTCGCTCATCTGGCTCAGCTCCGAGCCGGCCACCTTCAGCGACCCCGACGTGGGCACGTCCAGGCCCGCGATCAAGTTGAGCAGCGTCGACTTGCCGGAGCCGGACGGCCCCATCAAAGCCTCGAACGACCCTTCTTTCATGGTCAGGTCGAGGTCCTTCAGCACGTCCAGGCGCTCTTTACCGCGCCAGAACGACTTCCCCACTTTGCTGAGGGAAATGATGTCGCTCTTGCCGTTGTTCTCGCTCATCCCGCGTTCCTTTCCTTGACCTTCTGACCGTCCGCCAGCCCCTGCGGAGGCTTGTTCACCAGCTTGGTGCCCGACGTGACGCCGCTAATGACTTCGAAACCCGTGCCGAAAGCCGGGCCCAACGTGACGGGCGTGATGCGAACCGCGCCGCTCTCCAGCCGATACACGACCTTTGCGCCGTTCAAGTCGACCACGGCGGTGCCGGGGACGATCGTCTTGGGCGGCGCCTTCATGGCTTCCTTGTCGAGCTCGCCGCTCAAGAAGCTGACGCGGGCGGCCATGTCGGGCAGCACCCCGTCGTTTTCGTCGACGAACGCGACTTTCACCGTGACGGTGGCCTTGGTGCGGTTGACCTTGGGCGTCACCTCGATGGCCTTGCCGCGGAAGCGCTTGCTGGCGAAGGCGTCCAACACGATTTCCGCCGGGCCGCCCATCTTGATCTGCGACAGCCGCGCTTCGGGCACGTCGGTCTCGACCATGAGCGTCGTAAAGTCGGCGATTTGAACGCCGCCCATGTCGATCGCGACACCGGCCGGCTGGGGCCCGACGAATTCGCCCACCTCGGGTGGCTTGTTGACGACGGTGCCGGAAATTGGCGCGGTGACCGTGAAGTTGCCCAGGTTTACCCGCAGCGCCGCGACCAAAGCATCGGCCGCTTTCGCCTCCGCCTCGGAGGCTTTGACTTGCTCTTTGAGCGACGCGGCGCGCGCCAGCAAATCGTCGGCGGTGCCTTTGGGGCCGATGCCCTCTTGCGCCAACGACTGCGCGCGTTTGGCTTGCTGCTCGATCTCGGCCACGCTCGCACGGGCCATCATGATGCGCGCTCGCGCGGCTGCGGCCTGGCTCTGAGCCGTCGCGATCGACGCGTTCTGATCCGAGGGATCGATCTCGAGCAGCACGTCGCCTGCTTTGACCTTGGCGCCCTGCCGCACGTGCTGCGCCTTCACCTTGCCGGCTACCTTGCTGGCCACGGCCGAGACGGACTGAGCGACCACGTACCCGGTGGAGGTCATTTCCACCGAGGCTTGCGCGGGCGAAACCGTGATCACCTCGGTGGTTTCGATCTCGGTCTTGTAGACCGCGGCGGACAGGAGCGGGAGCCCGTACTGGTAGCCGGCGCCGGCCGCGCCCAGCAGCACGACCACCAGCGCGATCGTACCGATGGGGCTCTTGCCCTTCGGCCGCGGTGCGCCGCGGTCGATCTTCAAGGAGGCGAGGTCGGAGGATAGCTGATCGGACATGCGCGCGGGGCCCAGGTACCACAGCTCGGTTGGGGCGTCGCCGAGCAGGGTGGACGCGGTCCTGCTCGGAAAACGACGGGAAATGCAGCGGTGGCGCCCTCACCTAGGTCTCCGCTTCTCAACCGACAAGGCCCTTTCTGCAGGGGCAGGACGCGCCGCCTCGGTGGAAGACCGTGAATTCGGCCACGAGAGGCGAGGCCTGAGGTCGCTGCAGGCGTTGGCCGGTGGGCCAATCGCAGGCAACGGGCCTCGAATGTGGTATTCGAAGCTGACCTTCCCGCTCCGAACAGCCCGAGGGCCGGATGCGGAACCTCCCGATATCTGGACGAATTCAGGGCGATGCGCAATCCGCTCAACCTCCGCAACCGACCTCTGGATACCAGCTACGTCGCGACGTACGTGGAGATTCCGTTCGCGAACGAGAACCCGTTCCGACGGCGAGTGCGGAAGCCAAGCACCCAGCTGCCAACGTTCGAAGATGCTCGGGCGCGGTTACTGCCCGTCCCACACTGGCCGGGGCACGAGCCCGCCATCGAGTGTTACTGGCGCTGCTGGCAAATTGCCTTCCAGAACTTTCGGCGCGCAACCGACGAGAACGGCTTCGTCAGCGACTTCGCGTCCACCATGTTCAACGACTGCTTGTACATGTGGGACTCGGTCTTCATCAGCTTGTTCGGGCGCTACGGAGATCGCGCCTTCAAGTTCCAGCAGACGCTCGACAACTTCTACGCCAAGCAACACCCCGACGGCGGCATCTGCCGGCAATTTCGCGAGCACAACGGTAGCGAGTGCTACAGCCGCTTCGATCCCGCAGGCAGCGGCCCGAACGTCCTCGGCCTCAGTGAGTACGAGTATTTCCTGCAGTTTGGTGATCGCAAGCGGGTGAGCGTGGTGTTCCCGGCGCTGGCCGCCTACGGCTTGTGGAACCGCAAGTATCGCACTTGGCCCAACGGCAGCTATTGGGGCACCGGTCTGTCGAGCGGCATGGACAACCAGCCGCGCATTCCGAGCGCACAGACCGAGCTCGACCACGCCCACCGCACGTGGGTGGACGCCACGCTGCAAGCGGTGTTGTCGAACAAGATCGTACTGGCGTTCGCCGACGTGCTCGGTCGGCGCGACGAGGTGCAAGACTTCGCCGAAGAGAACGCGCAGCTGATTCCTTGGATCAACCAGCAGCTGTGGGACGAGAGCACCGGCTTCTTCCACGATCTCAGCCGCGACCAGACGCGCCTCACCGACGTGAAGACCATCGGCGCTTACTGGGCCCTGCTCGCGGACGTGCTGCCCGCTGACCGCCTGCAGCGCTTCGTCGCACATTTGGACGTCGACAGCGAATTCAAGCGGCTGCACCGCATTCCCAGCCTGTCGGCGGACACGCCGGGCTACGACGGCGACGGCGGTTTGTGGCTGGGCGGCGTGTGGGCGCCCACGAACTACATGGTGCTGCGCGGCTTGAGCGAGCGCGGGTTTCACGATCTGGCCCAGCAGATCGCGGAGAACCACTACTTCAACGTGATCGAGTCGTTCGAAAAGACGCACGCGGTTTGGGAGCACCACGCCCCCGACAAGCCCAGCGAGGGGCGCGGTCGCAGCAACTTCGTTGGCTGGACCGGCATCACGCCCATCGCGGTGTTGTTCGAATACCTGTTTGGTTTGCGCTACGACGCGCGCCGCGGTCGCTTGACCTGGAAGCTGAGCCGCGTCGACGAGCTGGGCGTCAGTCGCTACCCGTTCGGCGCCGAAGGTTTGGCGGAGCTGCGTGTGGAAGCGCGGGACGATCCGAGCGAGCGGCCGCGCGTCACCATCAGCGCGAACCAACCGCTCGAAGTCGAGCTGCTCTGGTCGGGCGGCTCGGAGATTCTGCACGCGGGAAAGAGCGCGTGAGCTCGCTGGTGCTGATCGACGGCCGTCCCAGCCCCCCGGAGGCGGCTAGCATCAGTGTCTTCGATCGCGGGTTTTTGTACGGGGATTCGGTGTTCGAAGCGCTGCGCACCTACGGTGGCCGCCCGTTTGCGCTCGAGCGACACCTGCAACGGTTGGCAGAAAGCGCAGCGCGCGTGTTCATCGACTTGCCGGTGAGCCTTCAGCAGCTCGGGCGCGAGGTGCACTCGGCCATCGTGGGCGCCGGTAACTCGGAGTCGTACGTGCGCTTGACCGTCACGCGCGGAGTGGGCGAGACGCTTGGCTTGGACCCTGGCCTGGCGCGCCACCCCTTGCGCGTCGTGATCGTGACGCCGCTCAAGTCTCCGCCGGAAGAGACGTACCGCGACGGCGTGGCGGTCACCACCTACCGCACGGAGCGGGTGACCGATCACAGCGTGGCGACCGGCGCCAAGGTCGGTAACTACTTGACCGCCGTCTTGGCCATTCGCCAAGCGCGCGCGGTCGGCGCGGCCGAAGCGCTGATCGTCGACGGGCGTGGCTCGGTGGTGGAGGGGGCTACGTCCAACGTCTTCGTCGTATTGGGCGACGGCACCTTGGTCACCCCGCCGGAGAGCGACGGCATCTTGCTCGGCATCACGCGCGAGACCGTACTGGCCGTCGCCGCCGAGCTCGGGGTCCCGATCCAACAGCAAAGCCTACCGGTGGAAGTCGTCAAAGACGCCGCCGAAGTCTTCGTCTCCTCCAGCATCCGCGAGCTCGTCCCCGTGGTCAGCGTCGACGGCGCCGCCATCGGCACCGGCAAACCCGGCCCAACGACGTTACGCCTCCTCACGGCTTTCCGCGAAGCGTGCCATCGCTCCACGGCACCGTAACATCGCCGCGCGTCTCGATTTTTTCACAGGAAGATCGGAAGGTCGGTTAAGGGGCGGCCGCGTCTGCTGCTTTGGGCGGGACGGGGATGCGGATGCGGCCTTGATTCTGCATCGCCAGCAGGCTCACGGCCTTTTCGAAGTAGCCGCGCAAGAACGGAATTTCGCGGGGCGGGTTCGTGATCAAACCGGCTTCGGCCGCGACCTTGGCCAGCGCCGACAGCTGCAGCCCGATCTCTTCGCCATCGCGCGCGAGCGCGCTGAGGGCGGCGTCTTTCAAGGCCACCACCAGCTGCGCGCGGCGCTCCGGCGTGAAGTAGCGATCGGTGGCGGCGGCGATCTGCTCCGTCATGGCGTTGCGCAGTGCTTCGGCGGGCGGCTCTTGGGTCGGGTCGTGGCCGGCCTCGGACAGCGCTTTGCCGACGAACGCGAACAGCTCGTCGACCGCGCCCTTGTCCGGGAACCAGCCGGCAAGCTCGGGCAAATTGTGCAGCTGGGCGGAGTTTTTTACCATCTCGGCCGCGTCCTCGAGCGACAGCTCGAAGCCTTCGGCGTCGAACGGGTGAGGGACGGCTTCGCTCGGCACGGGGCCGAGCAGCGACTCTGCGCGCGCGAAGCCGAGCGGCTCGGGAATCTTCCGCTCGGCGTGGCGAGCTCGCGCGTCGGCAATGCGACGGCGTGCCCACTCGACCGGCACCGTCACGGCCTTGTAGCGAGCGCCGGGCAGGGCCTTGGCTAGCGCGTCTTTTAGCTGAGATTGGCTCAGCTCGCCCACGTCGACCCGGTGCACGCCCAGCTCGTCGTTCAGGTACACGAACACCACTTTGCCGCGCGAGGTCAGGCTACGGGTCGTGATGGCAATCAGCACGTTGCCCATGCTGTCGGGCGAGAGCAAAAAGGCTTCGGTCTGCTCGGCGCTCTTGGCACCCGTCACGGCGCTCACGCGCGTCGGCTCCGGTACCGCGACACCGCGCGCCTTCAGCACGTTGAGGCCGCGACGCGCGGCCTTGCGCACGGCGCCTTCGCCGCGCTCCGCCGCTTCCACCACCGCCGCCGCGTTGCCGCACTTGACCCAGGCTTCCACCAACTGCGGCGCTTTGGCGCCGGCCTTGCCGAGGTTGGAGAGAGCGTCGGTTGCCGCAGAGGCAAGCAGCTTGGCGTCGAAGTCGGTGGCGGCGGATGCGTTCATGTTCGGGTTCCTGAGTGGGTCGCCGGGCCCGCGGGGGTCACGGCAAGCGCGCGATGGCTTCTAACTCGACTTTGGCGCCGCGCGGTAGCGCCGAGACGCCCACGGTGGCGCGCGCCGGCGGATCGGTGGGGAAGGCGCGCACATAGACGGCGTTCATGGCCTGAAACTCCGAGAAATCTGCCAGGTAGACGGTGGTTTTGACCACGTCGGCGAGGGTGGCGCCAGCCGCGGCCAGGACCGCTTTCAGGTTTTCGAGCACTCGCTCGGTCTCGGCCTCGATGCCGCCTTGGACCATTTGGCCCGTCTGCGGATCGATGGCGATCTGTCCGGAGCAGAACAAAAGCTCGCCCGAGGCGATGGCTTGCGAGTACGCCGCGACCGGCGCGGGCGCAGCAGGGGACTGAATGACGCGGCGGGAGGCGGCCATGGGGGCGATGCTCCCGGAAAACGGCGCTGAAATCAACGAGAGTCGAGCGTGCGTCGGCCGTCGATGGCGCGTCCGAGCGTGATCTGATCGGCGAACTCCAAATCGCCCCCATGCGGGACACCGCTGGCGATGCGGCTCACCGCGACGCCGCGCGTCGTCAGCTCGCGCGCCAACATCAGCGCCGTGGCTTCGCCGTCCACCGATGGCGGCGTCGCGACGATCACCTCGCGCACTCCGTCCTCGCTCAAGCGGCGGAACAGGCGTTCCAGTGGCAGCTCGTCCGGACCGATACCGTCGAGAGGCGACAGCAGCCTGCCGAGCACGAAGTAGCGACCGCGCATGGCGCCGCTGCGTTCGATGGCCAGCAGATCTTGCACCCGGGCAACGATGCACAAAAGCGTTTGGTCACGCCGCTTGTCGCGGCAGATGACGCACGTCGCGTGCCCGCTCTCGCCGACCTCGGCGATGTTGCCGCACAGATCGCAGCTTTTTACGCGCTCGCCCAGTTGTCGCAAAGATTCACCCAGCGCTTGGGCGGTGCCGGAGCGCTCCGCCACCAGGTGCAGAGCGAAGCGCTGTGCGGTCTTTTCCCCGACACCGGGCAGGCGCGCCAACAGCTCGATCAAGTGCAGCAGCGGCTCGGGCAACATGTCAGGCGGCGCCTCCGAGCTTCAGCTCTTTCAGCTTGGCCCCCAAGATCTCCACCGCCTCGGTGATGCGCTCGTGCTTTTGCGCGGCGGCGTAGGCGGCGCGCGTGCGCTCGGCGCGCTCTTGGCTGTCGGCGGCGGCCAGCGAACGGCGACCGCGGGCGCGCTCCGAATCGAACTCGAAGCTGACCGAGCAGGGCTTGCCGAAGTGCTTTTCGGCGGCACGGGCCAACGCCGCCACGCTTTCCTTGTCGCTCGCGACCAACATGGCCTCTGGCGGCCAGCCTACGACGACGCTGTCGCCGAGCAAGCGGAGCGGGATGGCGTGGCCCAACATGGCGGCCAAATCGGGGCGCTCGGCCTCCAAAATCGCCAAGATCAGCGCATAGACCTGGTCCAGCTCTTCTATGCTTTGCGTGGGGGCTTCCGGCTCCGGCGGAGCCGCGCTCGGGCGAGGCCGCTCACGCTCGTTGGCTCGAGCGGGCGGTGCTGGGCGAGGGCCTACTGGAGGCTCTCCGCCGCGGTCGTCGCTGGGCGCTTTGCTGCTGGGCGCCGGGCTGCCCGCTTCACGTTGCCGACCGGCGTAGCCTTGCCGTTCGGCGGCGGCGCTGTCGTGCGGCGGCCGTTGGGCGGGGGAGGGCGCCGGGCGCGGCTGGGCCGGTTGCGCGCCGCCTCCACCGCTTAGGCGCCGCTCGAGCGCTGCCAAGCGCGACACGAAGTCGTCGATCGGCAACAGCGGCGGCCGGCGCGCCATGCGCACCAGCAGCATCTCCAACGCCATGCGCGGGCGCTCGCTCTTCACGACCTCGTCGAAGCCCTGCGAAAAGCCGTGATAGAGCCGGCTCAAGTCGTCGGCGTCGGCGCCCGCGGCCAGGCGCTTGACGTCGCTGGCTTCTTCGTCGGGCAAATCCAGCAGGGATTCGGGCTCCTTCACCACCTTGGCTACGACCAAGTTGCGTAGGAGCGAGAGCAAATCGCGCGCGACGTGGGCGATGTCGTAACCCTGGTTGGCAAGCTCGGCCACGATCGACAGCGAGCGGGCCGCGTCTCCGCCCAACAGCGCCGACGACAGCTCGTACAGCACGCTGTGGCTGGCCACGCCCAGCACGCGCGCCACCTCGAGGCCGGCCAATTTTTGTCCACCCCAGGCGATCACCTGGTCGAGCACGCTCATGGCGTCGCGCATGCTGCCGGCGGCTTCGCGCGCGACGATCGAGATGGCGGCTTCGTCGGCCTCGATCTGCTCGGCTTTCAGCACTTCGCGCAGGCGCCCGGCGATCATTTGCGTCGAAATGAGCTTGAAATCGAAGCGCTGAACGCGGCTCAAAATCGTGACCGGCACCTTGTGCACTTCGGTGGTCGCGAAGATGAATTTGACGTGCGCCGGCGGCTCTTCCAGCGTCTTCAAGAACGCGTTCCAGGCGTTTTGAGACAGCATGTGGACCTCGTCCACGATGAAGATTTTGTAGCGATCGCGCGCGGGGCGATAGGGCAGGGAATCCTGCAGCTTTCGCACTTCGTCGACGCCGTTGTAGCTGGCGCCGTCGATCTCGCGCACGTCCATGTCCGTGCCCTGCGCGATTTCGAGGCAGGCGGGACACGAAAGGCAAGGCGTGATGGTGGGGCCGTAGCCGATGCCGTGCTTGGGGTCGTCCGCCGGCCCCATGCAATTGAGGGCCTTGGCCAGGATGCGGGCGCTGGTCGTTTTTCCCACGCCGCGGACGCCGGTGAACAAGAAGGCGTGAGCCACGCGCCCGCTGGCGATAGCGTTGGCCAGGGTGCGCGAGACGTGGTCCTGCCCCACGAGATCTTCGAAGCGCTGGGGGCGCCACTTGCGAGCCAGGACCAGGTAACTCAAGGGGAGCTTGAACTAGCAGACTTGGAGCGGCGCAGGTAGGTCCAGCGTCCGAGCCCGCTTTCGCGTATTCTACCAGCGTGTTTCGTGCGCTGGTTTTGCTCACCTTTGCGGGCGCGGCGCTGGCTTGCTCGCCGACCGCGGCCTCGTCACCACCCGCGGTCGTTGGGCCGCGCGCGCCGGTCGCGACCGCCGTGCCCCAGCCGCTGCCGGCGCGCGCCACCGCTTGTCGCGCGGAACCCAGCACCGTCTACGGCGACGAGCCCGTCGTTTTCGAGATCGAGGGGCCAGCTCCTGCCGTCCAAGTTCCGTTCCAGATCTGGGACGAGCGCGGTCGAGCCATCCTACGGGGCCAGACGGCGGCCCCCGGCCGCTGGCGTCCCGACATTCTCAGCTTGAAAAGCGGGGATTTTCGGCTGGAGCTAGGCTCGCGCGGCGTCAGTTGCTTGGTAACCGTGAATCGCGAGCTAGCGCGTGCTACCGAAGCCGCTCGCTGATGGCCGCCCAGTACCTGTCTGGACTGCTCACGGCTTGGGCCACCGCTCAGCTCGGGCTTTCGGTGTTCTTCGTGCTCGCCTACTTTTTGGGGCGGCGCGAGCTCGAATATTTCATCTTCAGCGCGCTGTGCTTGTCGCTGTCCGTCGGTAGCGCGGGCGTTGCCTACGACTATTCGCAGACGGTCATCGCGGGGCGGGTGCTGGCCGACCAGGTCACTCACAGCGGCATGATCTTGGCCGCCGCCATCAATTTGCATTTCGCCTTCACGGTGGCGCGCCGCCCGGGTCAGCAAAAGCGCGCGGCCTGGCTGTACGGTGTCGCGCTCGCCTACCTGGTCGTCCTGTGGAGCGGAGCCTGGTGGAAGCCAGGGCCGCCGCGCGTGCTCGACGCCTACTTGTTCGGCACGAGAATCGAGCACGTCGTCGGGCAAGCTACCTGGATCGGCAAGAGCTTCTACCTCGTAGCGTCGCTCGAGACGGCGATGGCGGCGGCCTTGTTGGTATCGGCCTATCGGGCCGGGCAGCGCGAGGTTGGCTCCGCCATCATCGGCATCCTGTGCATTCTGCCGGCCGTCGGTAACGACGGTGCCTTGGCCTTCGGCTTCATCGAGAACGCCATTCCGCTCTTGCCCCACGCCTTTCTGCTGTACGCGTTCGGCGTGGCCGGCACGCTGCTGTTGCGCTACCGGGTGGGGAAAGACGAGCTGGAAAAGGCGGCCCGCAGCCTGCAAGAAAAGACCGAAGAGCTGCGTCATTCTTACGCCGAGCTGCGCCTGGTCCAGAACGAGCTGGTAACGAAGAAGCAGCTGGCCGCCGTCGGCGAGCTGGCGGCGGCCATCGCCCACGAAGTCCGCAACCCGCTCGCCGTGATCGTCAACGCGGTCGCGGGTCTCCGACGCAGCGCCGTGCGGGACGAAGACCGCACCATGCTGCTGGGCATCGTGGACGAAGAGGCGGCGCGGCTAAATCGCCTGGTCACCGATCTCCTGCGCTTCGCCCGGCCTGTGAGCGTGAAGCGCTCGCCCGTCTCCCTGCTGGAGCTGGCCAATCGCTCGCGTTCGTCGGCCATGCTCGACGGGCATCACATCGTCGTGCAGATGGATGAGGATCCGGACCTGCAAACGGTCTGGGTGGACCCGAGCTTGTTCCGCCTGGTGTTCGACAATCTGGTCGAAAACGCCTGCCAAGCGATGAAAATGGGCGGCACGGTGCAAATCCTCGTGCACCGCGGGCAGTTGCGGGGGGAACCAGCGGTGCGCATCGAAATTGCCGACTCTGGCCAGGGCATGGAACAGGGCGTGCGAGAGCGGGCTCTCGATCCGTTCTTCACCACCCGTCCCAGCGGCACCGGCCTCGGCTTGCCCATCGTGCATCGCATCATCGAGGCCCACGGCGGGGAGATTCACCTCGATAGCGAAGAAGGGCAGGGCACGACCGTGACCTTGCTTCTGCCGCTCGGGCCGCCACCCGAGGAGCAAACGAGCCCCGGGTTCCCCACCGTCAAGGTGCAGGAGGAAAAGTCCGCATGAAGCGTGAAAGCATCCTCGATCACGACCGCGCGCACGTTTGGCACCCCTACACGCAGATGCAGGAGTACCTCGAGCAGGGGACGCCGCTGGTTCTGGAGCGGGCGCAGGGCTCTCGTCTCTACGACGTCGACGGGCGCTCCTACATCGACGCCAACGCGTCCTGGTGGGCATCTACGCTCGGACATCAGCACCCGCGGCTGGTGCGGGCGTTGTGCGAGCAAGCCGCAAAAATGTGCCACGTGGCGCTGGCCGGCATCGCGCACGAGCCTTCGGCGGCCCTCGCTGCCGAGCTGTGTCAGGTCGCGCCGGCCGGGCTTTCGCGCGTTTTCTACAGCGACGACGGCTCCACCGCGGTCGAGGTCGCGCTCAAGCTTTCGCTGCAATATTGGGCGCAAAATGGTCGCCCGAAGCGCACGCGCTTTTTGGCGCTCGACGGCGCCTACCATGGCGACACCATGGCCGCTTCGTCGGTCTCGGGCATCGACGTATTTCGTCGTCCCTTCGGCGGCGTCTTGATCGACTGCTTGCGGGTACCGCCCGGCGCGGACGGCTACGCCCAAGCCTTCGAGGTGTTGGGTCGTTTGCTCGCTCAGCATGCGGACCAGCTTGCGGCCGTGATCGTCGAGCCCATCGCGCAAGGCGCGGTCGGGATGCGCTTTTACGCGCCCGAGTTCTTGCGTGCCTTGCGCGAGCTCACGCGTCAACACGACGTCTTTCTGGTGTGTGACGAGGTGTTCACCGGCTACGGTCGCACCGGCCCCTTCTGGGCCAGCCAGCACGCGCGGGTCGCGCCCGACATCATGTGCACCGCCAAGGGCTTCACCGGCGGCATGCTGCCGATGTCCGCGACCCTGACGACCGAGCGCGTCTTCTCCGGCTTCTTGGGTGACGCCGAGCGCACCTTCTTCTACGGGCACACGTTCTGCGGCAATCCGTTGGGCGCAGCGCTGGCGCGCGAGGTTTTGCGCGTATTCGTCGAAGAAAACGTGCTGGAGGTGGCCGCCGGCAAAGCCGCGCGCGTCGCCCAGGCTTTTGCCGGTTTTCGCAACCTGCCCGGAGTCGTGGAGTCGCGCACGCTGGGCATGATCGCAGCGCTCGATTTGGCCGGCTCGAAAAGCTACCTCGAAACTCGCGGCCGTCGCGTTTGCGCCGAGGCCTTGAAGCGCGGCGCTTATTTGCGACCGCTCGGTAACACGATCTACATCACTCCGTCACTGAACATTCCCGATGCCGACCTCGACGAGCTGCTCGGCATCGTGGAAGACTCGGTGCGTGCAGCATGAAGCTTGGCTGACGCGCGTTTGGCGCTTCGTGCGCGCGCTGATCGTCGGCAGCGGCGCGACGCTGGTCGACTTTTCGATCTTCACGACTTGCGTGCGCGCCATCGACGTCGCGCCGGCGCACGCGCGGTTGCCGGCGCTGGTGGCGGGGGCGTGCGTGCAGTTCGTGGGCAACCGCAGCTTCACGTTTCGGGCGCGGGCGGGCAAGCTCTCGACCCAGCTGAAATGGTTCCTGGCGGCCGAGGCCATCACGCTCGCCCTCAACTGGAGCTTGTTTCAGCTGCTCGTTCGGCGGATTCACGGAGCTCCTCCCGAGCTGGTCAGCTTTCTCGGCACCGGCTTGGTTTTCGTGGCTTTCGCCTACCCGGTGCGGCGCCTGGTCATCTTTCGGTTGCCGAATGACACTCCGCCAACGGCCTAGGTCCGCGCGCGAAGCGCCGGGCCTCGCTCGACTCGCCGGACTAATGCTAGCTTTCCCCGGAGTACCGGATGGCTGAAAGAAAGCGCTATTTGTTCGTGTGTGTGAATCGTCGTCCCGACGGGACGCCCAAGGGCTCTTGTGCCGCGCGCGGCGCCGAGGAGCTGCACGCGCAGCTGAAAGGCATGCTCAAGCAGCGGGGCCTCGCTGAAACCGAAGTGCGCGCCTGCACGTCCAGCTGCCTCGATACCTGCTGGGCTGGCCCCACCATCGCCGTCGAGCCCGACGGCTACTTCTACGGCCGCGTGACGCCCGCCGATTTGCCAGAGATCTTGGACGGCTTCGCCTCCGGCACGCGCGTCGAACGGTTGGTTCTAAAGCCGTCCGACTACGTCGAGCCCAAAGAGCTGAAAAAGGGATAAGCGCCTCTCACCGCTCGCCCGGCCCTGTCTCGGCTCCCAAGTCGCAGCCAGCTGGCGATTCATCACCTTTCGGGGCTGCCGACCTGCAGCTTGAATCGCAGAAGCTTCCAGCGCGGCACCAGGCCAACCCCGAACGCCAGAGACATTTGACGGGGAGCATGGGGCCTTTTCGTCTGGGGCTGAAACCCAACCCGCTCCGACACGCCCGTCCACTGACCGGGCGGGCCAGACCTCGATCCTGATATTAGGTGATATCAACTGATTATCAGGTGATATCACCTAATTCTCGCGTCGCGGCTTGGCGCCGCGGGACATCGAGCCGGGCCGGCCGTCGGACGCTACGCCGGTGACGGTCCAGACCCTCGGCCAGCCAGCCACCCGTACTTCTCACGCTGAGGCGCGCCTCCGTCGTGGTTGTGGCAGCCATGCCGTTTCATACCCATCAGGGCGGGGGGCGCCGCCGCCATCAGCGACGCCATGCAGTGCCGGGCTCTTGGAGTGCGGCTGAACTCCAGCACCCCAAAGCGCTCGTCCAGGGAGACCTCGCGCCGCCACGGTAGTTTCTGCGGGAAAGCTGCGGCGTGGCAGCCCCAAGATCTAACGAGTGCTTGGCGGCGGGCAATGCCGCGTCTTTGGCAGCGCCTCAGTCTCGCGCCAGGGCGACCGCGGGATGCGACGAGCTTGGCCGCGCGTGGGCTCAATCCGCCAGCGGCGCGAACAGGTCGTCCAAGTCGCACTCGGACAGCGCGGTGGGCGCGTTGGCCAAGCCCAGCAACGACTGCGCCAGCTGCGCTTTGCGTTGCTGGAGGCGCAACATCCGCTCTTCCACGCTGCCGGCGACGATCAGGTTGTACACGAACACCGGGCGCGTTTGCCCGATGCGGTAAGCGCGATCGGTGGCCTGAGCCTGCGACGCGCCGTTCCACCAGGGATCGTAGTGGATGACGGTGTCGGCGCTGGTCAGGTTCAGCCCCGTGCCGCCGGCCTTCAAGCTGATCAGGAACACGTCGACCTCGCGGCCCTCGAAGCGATCGACGGCCTTTTGACGATCTTGCGTGGCCCCGGTCAGCTCCACGTAGTTGATCTTTCGCTCGCGGAGACCCTCGGCCATCAGGTCGAGCATGCGCGTGAACTGCGAGAACACCAGCACCCGCCGCCCCTGCTCGAGCTGCTGGGTGAGTAGCTCGAAAAACAGCTCGTACTTCGCGGAGCCTTTGACCTTTCGGGCCGACGGAACCGTCACCAGCCGCGGATCGCAGCACACCTGACGCAGCTTCATTAGCGCGTCCAAAATGGCGATGGTGGAGGCCGTGACGCCCTTTTGGCGGATAGCGCGCCGCACGTCGCCGTGCGCGGCCACGCGGATGCTTTCGTACAGCTCGCGCTGCTGGTCGCCCAGCTCCACCGGTCGCACGATCTCGGTCTTGGGCGGCAGATCTTTGGCGACGCTTTCTTTCATGCGTCGCAAAATGAAGGGGGTGACGGCGTCGCGCAGCGCTTCCAGCCGTTGCTGGTTGCCGCTGCGCTCGATGGGGATGCGGAAGTGCGAGCGGAAGCGCTCGGCCTCACCCAAAAATCCAGGCATCAAGAAATCGAACAGCGACCACAGCTCTTCGAGGTTGTTCTCGACCGGGGTGCCGCTCAGGCACATGCGGTGGCGCGCCGAAATTTGCCGCACGGTGCGGGCGGCCAAGCTGCGCGGGTTTTTGATGGCCTGCGCTTCGTCCAAAATCATCAGGTAAAACGGCTGATTTTCGAACGATTCGATGTCGCGCACCAGGAGCGGGTAGGTGGTGATGACGACGTCGACGTTCGGCACCTCACCGCGGTGTTGCTCGCGCTTGGGCCCGTGCAGCACGCACACCTTCAGGTCGGGCGCGAATTTGGCCAGCTCGCGCTGCCAGTTGCCGACCAGGCTGGTCGGCATCACCACCAAACACGGCCGATCCATGCGCCCCGACTCTTTTTCGCGCACGAGATGCGCAATGGTCTGCAGCGTCTTGCCGAGGCCCATGTCGTCGGCCAAAACGCCGCCCGCTTCGTGCTGGATGAGGGTGCCCAGCCACTTCACGCCGTCTTCCTGATACGGCCGCAGCTTGGCTTGCAAGCCGACCGGCAGAGCGATGGGCTTGGGCACTTGGTGCAGCTCCCGAGCCTTTTCCACTACGCTGGTGATGCCGGACCACAACAGCCGTGCCGACGCGCCCAGCGCTACGTCCAGCTTGGCGACGCTGCTGGCGCGCGAGCGCGGGAAGCAAAGCTGCCCGTCTTCGAGCTTTTCGCCTCGATACATCTCCAGCAAGACCTGCATCAGGGCGCGCAGCCGCTCGGGCGGCACCGGCAGGTACTTGTTGCGCCCCACCGGCACGACGCGAAAGCGGGAGGGTTGCTTCAGCAATGCCTCGAGCGTTTCGCCATCGGCGCAGCCGTCCAGCAGCTCCAGCATGGCCGGCAGCATGTTGACGCGCTTGCCATCCACTTGAATGCCGAGCTCGAGGCCGAACCAGTCGGTGCGTTCTTCGTCGGGCTCGATGGCCGCGTACCAGGGCGCGTCCGTCTCGACGACCTGATACGGGTAGCTGGGGTCGACCTCGATGTTCCAACCCCACGAGCGCAGCTGCGGTAGGGCGTAGGCCGAGAACGAGCAATACGAGTGCACGTTGCCGTCGAGCTGCACGACGTAGTCGGCGTCGGTGTCCAGATCCGGCGCCACTTCGTCGAACTGTCCGAGCTCGATGGCGCCGAAGCCCTCTAGCAGGCACTGCGCGCGGGCCTCACCGGCGCGGTCGCGCCCGACCATGGCCATGCCCGCCGGCCGGGCCACGAAAAAGCGCTCTCGGCGATCGGCCGCCCGGATGCGCACGCCCTCGTAGTCGAAGCAGAGACTGATGACGGGGACGTCTTGCTCCTTGCCCTCCTCGAAGGAGGACCCGCCAGAGCTCACCCACATCCGTTCGGCGTACAGGCGCAGGCAGGGCGTGAACCGAGCAACCTCGGCGCGCTCCACCTCTGAAACAGCAGCAGCTCCGTGCAATATGGAGCCAGTTAGATCAAACCTCGGATCGTTTGTCGATTACCTATTTAAGTACCACTACCCGTGCGATCACGAGCAGTTAGGCAGCACGACCCATTGGGGTGGGGCGTCGGAGCGGGGTGGCTCAAACGCCCGAAATCCCTAAAAACTCAGGTGCCTTGAGGGAAGATCTTGGTGAAGATCTCCGACAAGTCGGCGACGGTGTCGCTCTTCATGCCGGTCGCGGGGTGCGGCCAGCTGAAGGTGCGAGACACGATCTGGTTGCAGCCCATCGAGATGAGCAGATCGTTCGACTGAGCACCGGGGGCCGACGCGAACGACAGACCAAACTCCGGGTAAACCACGTTCGGCGCGCAGCGGCCGAGCGTGTTGTCGAAGTTGTCCTTGTCGCCCAGCAGCTTGCCCAGGCTCTCCTTCAAGTCGGTGTCGAGCACTTGCTGCTGCGCCAGGATGCGGAAGCTTTGAAAGCGCGGGGTGGTGTCAGCCACCGGCGTGACGCCCGGAGCCGCCGCCGTGCCCGGCAACGCCAAGCCCGGGATCTGCAAGCCCGGGGGGATCAGCTTCTGCAGGGCCGCGACGCCGGCGGTGATCGAATTCTGCAGGTTCGGATCGAGACCGGGAATGATCGGGGCAGCGCCGGGGGCAGCGGGGGCTGCGGCGATGACCGGTGCCGGATCGTTGTTTTGCAGCCGATAGGCCGTCAGGTTCGACGTCTTCAAAGCGTCGAACGGAGCGGCAGGTTTTCCGGCGCAACCCATGCTGAGCGCGGCCGCACCAAGGCAAAAAGCGAGCATCTTCGACATGCGCGGAGTGTTAGACCCGTTGCCGCGCGATGTACAGTCGGGCGTTTTTGCCCAAATCGCGCGCGCCGCCCGACGGGAACGGACGCGGGCAAGGACGCAAGAACCCTTCAGCGATTCTTCTAGCGGGACAATTTGGCCTCGAGCTCCCGCACGCGCTGCTCGAGGTCGAGGCGGGCCTGACGCTCTCGCTCCGCGTCGGCCTGGGCGCGTTCCGCGTCGGCTTGGGCGCGTTCCGCGTCGGCTTGGGCGCGTTCCGCATCGGCTCGCGCGGTACCGAGTTTCTCCTCGGCGGTGAGCCAACGCTGCGTGCCCCGTCGATCATTGGAGATGTTCAAATCTCGACCGTCGGCGATGAGCCAGGCGTCCAGCACTTCACTGTGCACGGGCTCGGCGCCGAATTGAACGCGCTCGAAGGCGCGCGTAGCGTCCCGGCGCCACAGCTGAAGGGGCACAGGGCCGCCCAAAGAACGAGGTCCATGCAGCAGCGGATCGAAGACCACCAGCTCCTCTACGCCCATGGCCGCGTAGCGTTCTTGGATCGACCCGTAGTCCTTGTGGGGCAGGGAAGAGCTGACCACTTCGATGGCCAAACGGGGCGGAACGCGACCCGGCTCCCAAAGCCGCAACGAGTTCAGATCGTCGAAATCGGCCGGTGCTGGCTCCAGGACGCACACGTCCGGATCAGCGCCCGTTCGCGGGTATTGCTCTAGCCAACGGATCGCCAAGTCGGCCGCGATGCGCGCCGAGCGCTCCGGGCCGATGCGCTGACTCCAAGCCAGCAGCAGCCCATAGATGCGATACACGGCCATTTGATGAGCGGTGGCTTCGGGCACTTTCCCCTCCGGAAGGACCCATGCCTCCAGATCCGGCCGAACCGGGTACCTCAGCGAAACCACCGCCTGCGTTTGCATCGTGAGCGTCAGTATAGCTTGCATGGGCACAAAGGCCCTTTGCGATGTTCGGGCCACGCCGGTTTTCCGGTGAAACGGGCGTTTCGCGCTGGCTGCCGCTGGCGAAACGGCTGCCACGTGCGTCAGGCCTGCAAGCGCGCTCCGTTTCCCCGAATCGTGCTGTCTAAGTTGTGCCCCGTCGGTGAGGGTCCTAGATCGAGCTCATGAAGCGCATCGTCGTCAGCGGCGGCTCTGGGTATATCGGTAGCGCGCTCGTCAAACACCTGGTGGAGCGCGGCGACTCCGTGACGGTGCTCACGCGCGGCGCCGCGCGCGACGGCAATCCGCGCAGCGTGACGTGGGACCCGTATCAAGTCGGTGATTGGGCGAAAGCGCTCGACGGCGTCGACGCCGTGGTTCATCTCGCCGGCGAACGCGCCGTCGGTTCCCGTTACACCGAAGCCGTCAAACGCCGCATCTACGACAGCCGCATCGTCACGACGACCAACGTCGTTGCGGCGCTGGGCCAAGCCGCCGTAAAACCCCGCGTCTTCGTCTCCGCCTCCGCCGTCGGCTACTACGGCAATCGCCCGTCGACCGAGCGAGTCGACGAAACCGCGCCCCCCGGCAACGACTTTTTGGCTCGACTCTGCGTCGACTGGGAAGCCGCCTCCGAAAAAGCACGCGCCCTCGGCATCCGCGTCGTGAATCCGCGAATCGGCGTCGTCTTCGGCCCCGGCGACGGCCCCCTCAAAGTCATGGCCCTGCCCTTCAAGCTCTTCGTCGGCGGCAAAATCGGCAGCGGACAGCAAGGCATCTCCTGGATCCACTTGGACGACGCCGTGCGCGCGCTCACCCTGTGCATCGACGACGAAACGATGCCGAACAAGGTGAACATCTGCTCGCCGAATCCGGCCAGCAACGAAGAAGTGTCGGCCGCGATCGCAAAGGCGCTGCACCGCCCGAGCTGGCTAACGGCTCCGGCCTTCGGAATGAAGGTGTTGTTTGGCGAAGGGGCGGAGACGATTTTGACGGGGCAGTTCGTGGTGCCGGGGGTGTTGGAGGCCGGCAGGTTTGAGTTTCTCGAGGGCACGCTCCGCCCGGCGGTGGCGAGAATACTGCAGTTTCAAGCTTGAAGGATGACGTAGGAATTCCGCGCACGAGAGTCGGCAGGATGGGCGGCGCCCCCTACGTCCCTCGCCTGAAGGTCTTAGTTCCTCGTTCCGGTCCGCAAGAAGGCGTCCGGTGCCAACGAAGCTGCTCCCCGAGCCCGAGTGCCACTCCCGCTCATCAACCCGCGGCCGAGCACGATTCCGAGAACGCTACACCGAATTCACGAATAGGCTGTCTCAAACTCGTTGACACGTTCCGACACGGCGAATGGCACAACGGCTACTGCGACGATCGCAGGAACTTCGCGCTTGCGGATTTTTGCGGCGCAGTTTGCTGACGACGCGATGCTGTTGTCCGAGGCGCGGGCGGTTGCGTACCTACAATTTACGCCTACTTTGGCGGTTTGCCTTCTGTTGGACTCTACGCTGGTTCGCCACGTGTCCGATCGCTGCGCTTCAATGGCTACTCAAGGGACTTGCCCCGTAGTCCTACGCTAGCGACGATAGGGCGATCCGCTTTGATTTTCGACCAGCGACGTCAGAGTGTATTGATCTGAGGCATTGCCCTCTGGCTGCGTTGTTAGCCTCGGCCGCACCGGACAGCGACAAAGCTTTTCCCAAGTGTCCGGTGCGGCGCAGACAAATCCAAGTTCCTGCATTTCGGAGTTCAAATCCGAGGGCGTCAGCATGCTGAGCTCGGTACGAGAATTGCTCGGCATGCGGCGCTGCGGCGTCCCGCCTTTTCGGGACGCACGGGTGAATCTCATGAAGAAACTATACCGAATATGCACTTCCATCATCTGCCTCTCCGGCGCGCTCAACCTGGGCGCATGCAGCGGAGCAACCGATAGCGTCAACGGCGAATCGGTCGATTCGATCTCCTTCGCAGCATCGCCATGTCGCGCTTGCCCCGCGGGCGGCAACTCGGCTTGCCTCATGGACCCGACGAACGGAAGGGTCCTGACGAACCCTCATGTCTACATAACCTACTGGGGGTTCAACTCGAGCAACGACCCCTCGGGCGAAATCGCAGCCGTGAACGACATGGTGTCGCATCTGGGCGGCTCCAAGTACCTCAACGTGGTCACCGAGTACACGAATCCCGCAGGCGTGGCGGCGGGGAACCCCGTTGGTCTCTACACCGCCAACAACAGCGCCACCGGCGATCTATGGTTCGATACGTCGACGCCCGCCTGCCGCTGGGACGCGAACTGTGCTTCAACCATTCGCTGCAGCAACACCTGCGCCGACCTCACGACCTGGAACAGGAACAACGAGGACGAGGTCCAGAAGATGGTTAATCACTTCGGCCAACAGGGCAAGACCGGCAACATCTACATGATCTTCTACCCCCCAGGGAGCGGCACACCCACCAACTACTGCGGGTTTCATGCTTGGACGACCCTCAATAGCGATGGCAACTCGTACCCCTACGCAATCATGCCGAATGCGGATACCGGTTGCCAGATTGCGGGCGAAGCGGTCTTTCACGAAATCGCGGAGGCGATCGTCGACCCCTTCGCCGACGGCTACAAGATCAGCAGCACGTCTCCCGCCCACGCATGTACCGAGCTCGGCGACATCGGTCAAGAGGTGAGCTTCCCACAAGTCCGAGAACCAGTCTCTGCCACGGCCTCGTATGTCCAGCGCGGCTTTTGGAGCCAGAGCGCCAACACCGCCGCGGGCGTCAACACGACTATCGGCAATGTGTACACCAGATCGAACCGCTACGATCAGTATGTCCAGAACGGCGGTAATCTGTGGCACAGCTCGGGCACGGCCGACGGCTATGCGCCATCGTGGTCAGCGATCACGCAGAACCGCCCGGCTGGCGTGACGATTGCCGGCGGCTACGACGTCGCGGCAACCTCTTCGGTTAACGACCGGGTGGATATCTTCGCGTTCCAGGACAACGCGCACCTCTGGCATATCTATTGGAACGGTTCGACATGGAGCTGGGGTGAAGGCAACAATCAGACGGCGTGGACCACCGCAAACGGCGGCTTGCCGGCGGGCTGCACCACTCCGTACTCTCCTGACGTCTCGTCGAGCCAGCCGGAGTGGCTGGATCTGGCCCTGAGTTGCTTCAATAGCAATGACAACAAGACCCACCTCTACTTCCGACGCTTCCGCGGCGATACGCAGGTCTGGGACGGCTGGACCGATCTTGGCACGTCGCCAGCCGCCGGTGGCACTATCGATAGCGGCTCTACCCTCATCACGTGGCCTTCCTCGTCGACGTCGTCAGCGAATCTGAGGGCCGATATCTTCGTGCACACCACGAGCGGGAATCTCTCCCAATATACCTCAACCAACGTGAACTCGGCGACGCCTACTTGGACCAACGCCGGAACCCCCAAGGCCACCCCTACGGGAGTGACGTTGAAGGGTGATCCCGACGCCGCGGCTTGGGGCCTCAACCGCATTGACCTCGTGCAAACTGACACGACGGGAAAGCTCCAGCACTTGGCTTGGAACGGCTCGGGGTGGGCCTGGGATGGGGGTGGCCTGAACGGTTCAGGAGCTCCAACGAATGTCCAGTTTCGCTGGGGCCCATCGATCGTGTCTGAGGGTGATGGACGCCTTTGGGTGAGCGCAGTCGCGACGAGTGGCTCGCCGTGGCTCATCTCTTTCAAGACTGCCATATGGTCCGCCTGGAGCAAGGACACGCAAGGCATCTCCAACAACGGCATCGAGTCCTCTTCCTGGTAGAAGGCGGAATGCCGACGTCCGCCCCCCGCGAGTGTGTGTAGCTCGCGGGGGGCGACATGCTGGGATACGTCGTCTAAACGCCATCAGCCGGCGCGGCCCTGCGGCTGGCTGGCGACGTAATCTTCCTTACGCGCCGATCGCGATCGAAAGCGCTCCGTTCCGTCGTGAACGTGATGGCATCAGTGCGACCGGTGAGCGCGGACGAGACGGTTCCCGTCTCGTCGACGTTCGAGCCTGTCTCGTTCGTGCTCTTCGAGCTGCCACAGCCCGAAGAGATAGCCAAACAAAGAGCAGAACCGCTGACGATTGCTGAGCGCTGATGGATACCCATGCGAGCCTCCCGAGTTGTCCCGGAATAGGCAGCTTCTGCGCCAAGCGCGGACTACGGGTATCTGCGAGCTTGAGAAGCACAACGGAAGAACCGGTCAGTCTCGTGTGGCTCGGCCTCTGTCCGGTTGCGGAGCTCACGCGGGCTCGCCGTCCGCTATGGCAAGCCGTACTTGTTCATCAGCCACGCTTCGACTCCGGTGAGGTCCGCCTCGGACGTCACTCCGTGCAGCGCGATCATCTCCGCAATGTCGCCTTGGAATGGCATGCCTATGCTGCCCCCAATTTGCAGCGGAGCACCTCCGGCGCCGAGGTCGAGACTCGGCAAGATGTGCGTGCCGCCCTCGCGCGAGCCGTTGACTCGTAACGAAAAATCGGTGCCGACGCGCCGTGCGACGTAGAGTCGGAAGGTGTCGTCGGCAAATCCGTCGGTATAGCTGACCGCAAATGCACCGCCTAGCTCGAGCTGCGCTGCAAAACGAGTCGACGCCGCAACGTTCGAGAAGAAGGCTGGGTAGTTCGCCATCAACAGGACACCTGGGAAGCCCTGTTGAATTGCTTGCTTTCCAATGATTGCGCCGGCGCCTCGATACCCTGTCGCAGGTGACGGGTTATTGCTCCAGCGCATCACCAATAGATATGCGAAGTCACCGACGCCGAAGTTGAGCGAAACCGAGTCCACGACCGTGAGGGCGGTTGCGGCGTCGGGGCTGTCCGGCACGGGGACTGGAACGAATCGCAACGCCGCGTGGCCGTTAGCTGCGGCGGGCACATACTTCGGCCGCGGGTTCGTACCTTGATTCGTAGCGTCATTCAGGTACGGGGACTTGTCGGTCCAATGAGTGACGGTCTCGTCGATGTCGAGCGCACACGTCTCGCTGGTGGCGTCGAGCCAAAGAACGAGTTGCTCGAGCGAGGAAGGAGGGACCGGCACGATTGCTGGCGGCTCACCTGCGCTGCCCCCGTCGCCGCCTGCCCCGGACGCCCCCGCGAGACCTCCGTCCGCGCCCCCACCACTGACGCCAACGCCCCCCATGGCGCCGCCTATGCCTCCTAGTCCGCCGCCCAAAGCGGGTTCGTCGCTGCCGCCGATCGCATTTGCTCCAGCAGATGCCGCGGGAATTTTGCCTCCAGCGCCCGCACCGTCCAAGGTGGCATCACCTATCTTCGCACTCATGCCGCCGCCGCCGTTCGCTCCGTCGGTGGCACGTGATTCAGCGGCGTGGTCGAAGTCACGACAGGCAAATGGAATCGCTGTCGATAGCGCAAAGCCTAGAACGACGTGACTCCAAGAGGGGATCGTGCGGTGGGCGTGCACGCGTGAACGTCGGATTGAACTTGAATCTCTTGTCATGAGGTCGCGGTGGACGCCCGGGCTTGCTTAGAACCGGGACGTCTCGGTGGCCGGAGAATACTGTCCTTCATAGCAAACTTTGACCCAGCGCTGTTTGCTCGCCGTTGGCACTCACCCCGCCAAAAGGTTGGTAGCCGATTCGACCGAAGTTGCTCGGGGCACACCACCGGACAGTCTGGCGCGAGGTGTGGAGTGTCGGATCCCTGCGTTCGCCACGACAGGCCCTCACCTCGCGTCGAAAAACAACCACGCTCCGGCTGCGGTCAGTCCCGCCCCTAGCAGCGCGCAGCCGATGGACAGATCATCGATGCGCTGAACGGAAGTGGCCAAGCTGACGTTGGCTTGGCTACCTGTATTGGCTGTGCTGTCGCGCCAATCGCTGTAGCGGTGGTTGTTCCAGGCGTAGAAGCCGCCGGCGGTACCCAGGAAGGCGACGCCGGCCCCGCCCAAGGCAAGGCCCCAACGCTGCCGTCGGGTGGCGGCGGCTTGGTCGCGCCGCACTTGTTCGGCGGTTTTGGTGAGCGAGGCTGAAAATGTCGTGGTCTTGGTCGGTTCTACGGAGATGAAGCGTCGGGTCGGCAGAAAGCCGTCGCGAGTCACGACGAGCTCATGGGGACCGGCGGGTAGGGAACCACCCGAAAATGGCTGACCGTCGACGAGCACCTGGGCGTCGTCGGGTGATTGCCGGACCAGGAGGCGCCCGGCGGCGTTCGCGGGTAGCGGTCGTAACGGCCGCTGCTCACACGCGACGTGAGTGAGGGGGCCCTGGGCAAGGGCTATTCGTCGCGACACTTCGGCGTAGCCCGGCCTGCGGAACTGAACGACGACGTCGCCGACTGGCACCAGCAGTGGTGCGGCCAAGGGGGTGCGCGTCTTGGTAACGCCGACGACCGTCACCTCGACGCTAGGAATGTCGCAGTCAATCTGCAGCTGCGCGAGCGGCTTGGCACAGGCGGTGGCTCGGGGCAGCTCGATGTCGAGGGTTCTGCCCGCCAGTACGCGCGCTACGCCATACGCGGGCGAGCAGCCCTCTTCCGCGGACAGAATGGCGTGCGGCCCCTCCATCAGGCGTACGGGAACGGCGAGTCTCTCCGCTGGAATCTCCGAACCGTCGATCCAAACGCGCGGGTGCACGGCCGCAGCTGCGACGATCCGGATCTCGCCAACGTGCTGCCGATTCGTGACGATGAGCGCCTCGACCTCCTCGCGGCGCTGCGTGCTGACGCGCTCTGCGCCTTCGGCCAGATACCGTTCGAAGGACGTCACGGCCTCTACCGGGTGCCCGAGCGCCGCGTGTGCCTGACCGATGTTGTAGAGCACCGTAAAGTTCGGCTGCGCGGCGTACGCCGCCTCGAATTCGGTCAGGGCTTTTGCGAGATCGCCGTGCTGCGCGCTCTGGACGCCTTCCTGAAAGTGATGCCTGGCTTCCGGGCTGTTGCTCGCGGGCGAGGGTTGGCCCGAGACGGGTGTCGTGATCGCGGACAGCACCGCGAAGGCGAGAGCAAAAGCCTTCATTCGCCGTAGGGATTGGCCGGGTCGAACCTACCCACCGCGACATGGGGCGGCTGAGCCGAATCAGTTGGGCTGCTGCGCGCCACCGTAGGCTTCGGCACCGGGCGATTTCGCGTGTCGGACATCCGGGTGGAAATGGGGGAGGTGGCCGGCCCTGCGCTGACTGTCTTTGCAGGCATGGCTGCTGCGGGGGCGATTGTCGGTGGAACAGACGACGACGAAGCCGATGCGGCCGAGCCCGCCGCACCACGAAGAGCCGTGGCTAGCTTGGCGGAGGGGGCGTGGGAGGCCGTCGTAGCGCCGCCCGCCCAACCGATCAGCACGGCGACCGCGAGCGCGGCGGCACTCGCGGTCCACGGAATGTACCGTGAAACAGGTGCTTGGGGCGCGGATCGCCGGCTGCGTGCGACGCTGTCGTCCTCGTTGAGGGTCGGGGACGTATCGTTCATCACCAAAGCCACCGATCGCGAGAGCGTCTCTGCCAGCTCCGCGATGGCGCGCGGCCGCAGTTGCGGTCGTTTGGCCAGGCAACTCATCACCGCTTCGACGAGCGGAACCGGGACGCTGGCGGCTTGAAGTGGCGCGGCGGGCGCGCTGCGGTTCATCACGCTGTACATGACCTCTTGGGCCGTGTTGCCCGGATGAGCAGGTTGACCGCACAAGCATTCGTACAAAATGGCACCTAGCGCATACACGTCGGTGGTTTGGCTCACCAAGCTGCTGGCTTCGAGCTGTTCCGGCGCCATGTAGCGCAGCGTGCCGATGATGGCGCCTTGGGCGGTCGACGAGCTGGCTTCCATCTTGGCCACGCCAAAATCGAGCACTTTGCACCAATCTTCGCCCGTGCTGCGCTTCGTGATGAAGAGGTTTTCTGGCTTGAGATCGCGGTGCACGAGGCCGGCGGCGTGCACCTCCGAAAGGCCGCGGCAGGCTTCGACGATCAGGGCCACGGCTCGGCGAGCCGGCAGCGATCCCTCGCGATTCAGGAGGCTGCGTAGGTCTTCGCCTTCGAGCAGCTCCATCACCAAGTAGGGGGTGCCGTCGTCGAGCTCGCCGCAGTCGACGACGCTGACGATGTGCTCGCTTTTGAGACGCGCGATGGCGCGCGCTTCGCGGCGGAAGCGCTGGGCGGTGCGGCGGTTGGGGTCGAGCTCGGGGCGCAGCAGCTTGACCGCGAATGATTTGCCGAGGCGAAGGTGATCCGCCTCGAAGACGTGGCTGCTACCGCCCGAGCCGATATGACGAGTCAGCCGGTAGCTACCGGCGATGACGGCGCCGATGCGTTGGATGGCCGAGCCGCCATGCCCGAATTGATCGGCTTCCGCGTCATCGCGCGCGTCAGTCGCCAGCGCCATGACCGTTGCTCCGGCTCTGGTCGCTGCTGCCAATGCGGGCGCTCGGCTCGATGGTGTCGAGCAGCCGATAGACTCGTTGCCGCGAAATGCCGAGGGCCTCGGCGGCCGCCTTCACGTTTCCCCCGTTCGTCTCTAGCTCTTTTTTGAGCAGCGCAAGATCGTGCTCCCGGCGACCCTGAGGAGGCGAAGAGCTGCGTGGGGCGGGGCCGGCGTCTTCGTTGAGCGCCGAAAGCTCCGCCGGAAGGTGCTGGCGACGCAAGCTGGGCTCGTGTCCGTGAACGGCCAAGAGCCGGCGGGTCAGCAGCTCGAGCTCGCGTACGTTCTCTGGCCAGTCGTGCAGACACAGCGCTTCGATTAACCGCGCCTCGACCGCGGGCGGTCGGCCGCCACACTGCTGCTTCAGAAATTGCGCGAACATGCGCGCTACGTCGGCCGGGCGCGCAGCTAGAGGAGGAATTCTCAGCTCGAGTCCATTCAGGCGCGCTGCCAAGTCCTGTCGCAGCCGCCCTGCCGCTACCAACTCGCGAAGTGGCCGCTGGCTCGCGCTGACGATTCGCACATCGACATTCACGCTCGTCGATTCGCCCAGGCTCATGACTTGCCCGTCTTCGAGCACGCGCAGCAGCTTGGCCTGCAACGCTGGCGTGAGATCCGGCATTTCGTCGAGAAATAGCGTGCCGCCGTGGGCGGCGCGGAAATAGCCAGGGCTCGCCCGCTCCGCACCCGTGAAGGCTCCGCGGCGGTAGCCGAACAGCTCGGCTTCCGCCAATTGCTCGGGGAGCGCCGCGCAATTGACGGCCAAGAACGGGCCGCCGCGACCGCTGAGCTGGTGCGTCGCGCGCGCGAAACGCTCCTTGCCGGTGCCGGTCTCGCCCATCAGCAGCACCGGGAGCTTCGAGGCCGCCGCGCGTCGCAGCGGGACGAGCAGCTCGGCCAGCTCAGGGCCGCCGAACAGGTCCGGTGCGAGCTCACCGAACTCGGCCGCTTCGGCGTTGCGCTGGCTGAAGACACCGACCCATTCACCCACGCGCAGTACACTGCCCGGCGATACCGGCGCGTGCTCGATGCGTCGTCCCCCGAGCCATGTGCCGTTGGTGCTGCCCAAGTCGCGCACCACATAGAGGGGGCCCTGCCGGTAGAGCTCGGCGTGGTGGCGTGAGACGCCAGTACCGTCGAGGCGTAGCTGCGCCGCTTCGTCGCGGCCGATACCCAGCCGTGCGCCCTGCAACGGGTCGAGGCGCGCTCGCGGCCACACCCAGTCCAGAACCAAACGACTGGTCGGGGCAGCGCCAGTTGGCTCCTCTCGTTCGGTCGTTTCCGAGACGCCCTCGCTCATCAGGAACCCCCAAGCTAGTAGCATGTACTGACGAACGTGGAACCAGGGTCCGTGGTCGTTGTGCGGCCGCGGGGCCGACGGGGACTTGCCCGCCGGGGCGGCCCCGTTGCTATTGGAGGGGCCGCGATGTTGCTACCAACCCTGATCGTCGTTCCCACCTTCAACGAAGCCGAAAACATCGCAGGATTGGTGGACGCGGTGCGAGGCAGTCTAAGCGACGCGCATCTTCTGGTGGTGGACGACGCTTCCCCCGACGGCACGGCAAGCGTCGTGCGCAGGCTGGCCGCCGCTGACCCGCGCGTGCATCTGCTCGAGCGGCCCCGCAAGCTGGGACTCGGGAGCGCATACGTGGCGGGCTTCAATTGGGGCCTCGAGCGCGGCTACCAGCGGTTCTTCGAAATGGACGCGGACTTTTCCCACGATCCGAAATATCTGCCAGCACTGGGGGCCGCGCTCGACGGTGGCGCGGACGTGGTGGTGGGTTCGCGCAACATAGAGGGCGGCGGAGTCGAAGGCTGGGGTCCCTTGCGCCACCTGTTATCGAAGGGTGGCTCGTTCTATTCGCGAGTGCTGTTGGGCAGCTCGGTGCGGGACATGACCACTGGCTTCAAAGGCTATACGCGCCGAGCGCTGGAGCTCATCGACCTCAACGGGTTGCGCTCCAACGGCTACACATTTCAAGTGGAAACCACGTATCGGGCTCTGGTTCTGGGACTCAGCATCGTCGAGATTCCGATCCTCTTCGTCGACCGACGAGTGGGCAAGTCGAAGATGTCGCGGCGGGATGTATTCGAGGCCGTGATCGGTGTCTGCCGGATGCGTCTCGCGGGCTGGCGATAGCGGCTCAAGCCGAGGTTGGAGGCACCGCGGCCGGGACTCGCGACATGAACAACAATCCCAAGACCAACTGCAGGGCGTTGAACAACAGCGCGCTCGTATAGGTCACGAAGATGAAAACGGCGCCTTCGAGCTTCACCTGAGCCATCGGAAAAAACATGGCCAGGGCCGAAAAGCCAGCAATCTGGTATGCCCCGAACATTCCCGGCCCTGCCGGTACGATCGAGCCCAATCCTTGTACGCCGACCGTCGTGGTGGCTTGCGCGAGCGTGGCGTCCAAGCCCAAGCCTCGCAGCAGGAGCCATTGCGAAAATATGCCCAAGCCCCAGCATCCCAACGTGGCGACGACGAAGCGCAACAGGTTTGCCCTGGACGGCAAGAAACTGAGGCCGTCGGCCACACGCTCGAGCGTAGTCGCCGCCCAGCTGGCTGCGCGCTTCGAGACTAGGCCGATGACGACCTCCGTCAAGCGACGAGCTTGCTGACGCGCGAAGTAAAACGCCGTCATGGCCGCGAACGCCCCGATGAACAGCACGAAGGTGCTGTAAACGGCGGCAGGAATGGCTGCGACCGGCAGCGGCAAGTCACCCAGGGAATGGGGCAGTGGGGAAACGGGCGTGGCCACCGACAACGCGACGAAGGTGAAAGAGGTGAGCACCAGGCCGTCTATGACGCGCTCGGCGCCCACCGTTCCGGCTGCTTGCATGAAGCTGACTTGGCCGTCCCGGGCGATTAGGTAGGGGCGCACGAACTCGCCGCTTCGCAGGGGCAAGAAGAAGATGGCGCTAAAGCCGACCATACTCATCCCGGTGACGCGTATCGGCTTGCTGTCCGGCGCGATGGGGCGGATCAGGTAGTTCCAGCGATAGGTGCGCAGGATGGCGGTCAGCACCATGAGCGCCATGAACTCGCACAAAGTCCAGCCCGGCAAACGCTGGAGCGCTGCGCGCGGTGGGAGCAAGGGCAGCCCGCCGCGGGCCAACAGCCACACGAAGCCCCCGCCGATTAGTAGTGAAACTACGACGCGAGGCAGCACACCTTGCCAGATATTGGTGGAGCGCGGCGTGCTCATCAGCCGGCACGCACCGCGACCTTCTCCAGGTGGAGAAGCGTGCGGCGAAGCGAACGGAGCCGCACGTAGCGGGCGGTTTGTGGCGCGAATTTGGCTCGCCACTGGCTGAAGGTATCTTGGCGACGTGCGACCTCGCGCCAGCGCGTCTGGTCGTTGCTCACCTCGACCGCAAGCGGCACGGCGCGGTCTGGGCAGCAATCACTACGGTTCGTGACGTCGACGACCGCGAAAGTCGTCGGGCGGCCCAAGTCGAACTCGACCCAAGGGTTTGCTTCCTCCACCGTATGAAAGAAGATGTCGGTGTGCGTGCCCGTGCAAGAATGTTGCAGCGGTTTGCACGTCTCGAGGCTGCTGCTTGCCCGCCACGGCTTGCCGGCGGCCAAATCCGGTTTGAGCAGGGCGCGCTGTATCCCGGTTACGGCCCCCCAAGTCACGGCGACCACGACCGCCAAGAGGCCGAAAGTTCGGACGGATCGCTGCAACAGCAGGCGGCCGGTTCGGGTCGCCGGTTGCAGTTTACGCGCGAGCAAGTAGTGCACGAAATCGTGGGCCACGTTGGCGTCGCGCTGCAAATGCTCCGCAGCAAGATCAGCCGTTTCGACGAAGCTTCGATCGACCAGAGCGAGCTTGAGGTCTGGGACCCTGTTCGGACCGATGGCAGCCTCGAACAACTCTTGTGGCAGTGTCTCGAACAAGCCGGCGAGAGTTTGGCCGGAGAAGCCGGCGTCCTGACAGAGCAGTGCCCAGTAGGCGGCTTCGCGGTACAGGGAGATGGACAGCGCCAGCGAGGAGCCGGAACGCAGTGGATCGATGGGATCACGCGCCCGGTCCGCCAACTCCAAGGCCGTCTGCGCGTGGGCGAGACGCGACTGTTCCACGGTGGAAAGTCCGTGCGCGTACTCGCGCACCTGGCGCAGCGCCTTGCCCCGCCAGAACCACTCGACCAATCCGCGCGGGGGCGCGGCTGGCGCTGGCTTCGGGACCTCGACTGTCGGAACCTGTGCAGAATCGGTCATCGGTGCGGTTTCTTCAAATGTAGTGCGGAAAGCGCAGCTTTTGTTTCTGGCGAATCGAGGCCGCGCTTGAACAAATACAGGTCGTCCGCGCCCATGAGCAAGCCGTAGTCCTGCCGCGCCAACATGGTGTTCATGGCGGAACGAGAGTTGTCTTGTCCCAGCGACGGGCCGGCCAGCAGCACGTAGTCGACGTCGACGGGCACCCCGTCCTTGAGCGTGAAGACGTCGGTGCGCGCGGCCACGTGGGGAACCAGATTCTCAGACGCCGCCACGCGCGCGTCCCTCGGGATCATGGCATCCATCTTCTTGATGGTTTCGTAGCGTTTCTGCTCGGCCGGCGAGATCTCGAATTCAATCTTGCTGAAGCCGCCGATGAAAGTCTCGTGTTGCAGGATCGCACCGAAGACATAGCTGTGACTGAGCGCGGCAAGAGCCACGGCGCCGAGCGCCGCGCGCCTGCGAATCGTGCCGCCATCGCCGCGGCCGAGCACGCGCAACATCAACACCGAGGCCGCAAAAATGTATGGGATAGAGTGGCAAGTGTACTGAAACGAAATCGAAAGGGTTGGCGCGTAGCCGGTCGTCAACAGACTGAACGCGAAGCCAGGAATCGCTAGGATGAGCAGCGCCGCGCGGCGCATCGGCAACAGCGCGACCGGCGCCATCATGTGCAAGAAGTAAACGAGCTTGTCCTCAAGCAACAACGTCTTGAGCAGGTACGAAGGGTTGACCAGCATCGTCTGCACGACCGGTCCGTAGCCGGCGGTGCCGGCAGGCTGCAGATCCTTGTAGATGCCCGCGAACCACCAACTGCCCGCCGACGGCATGATGCCGAACTTGAGCACCATGAACCACGTCAACGACGCCACCGCGATTGCCAGCCCCAACCTCGCCCGTATGCCCGTCAGTAGCAGGAACACTCCCAGCATGCAGGTGCCGACTGGCAGGTCCTCTCGGAACGACCAGATGATGGGAATGAGCACCAGAACTAGCCAGTTGCGACGCGTCGCGATTGCCCAGTAGAGGAGGAACTGGAAGAAGAGCGGCGGCAGAAGCTCGTGGTAGTCGTAGAAGTTCGGGCCGTGCAGCGGGGCGTACAGCAGGTAGGCGAACGCGACCACGACCGCCGACCAGCGGGGGATTTGCGTGCTGGCGAAGAGGTAGAGCGTGGTGGCGGCGAAGCCGGCCATGGTCGCCTGCCACAGCAGGAAGAATTCCCCGTCGGGCTTGAGCGCGAACAGCGGGAGGTACCACAACATCGCGAAAATCGCGTGGTTGGCCAGAAAGTGCCCGCCGGCGTCCCCGTAAAGCACGGTACAACGCCACAAGTGACCGCGGAGAGCGTTGTAACACCAGTTGATGTTGATGCCGAGGTCGAACCCCGACGTCCCCAAACGGTGATGATTCAGGATGGTGTAGTGAGCAAAGTAGATGGCGTACGCCGTGCTACCCAACAACACTACCGCGAGCGGCAGCAGTCGCCGAAAGCGCGGCGAGCTCGGCCAGACGCCGTCGAACCACGTGGCCAAATTGGTCGGCCAAGCCGCTAGGGCTCGCCGCAGCGTCCACTCGAAAGCGAGGCTCACCGCCGCGAGCTCGCACAAGTAGACGAGCGGGTGCGCGTTCCAGGGGCGCGCCGTGAAGAGGCTGGGCAACAAGAACGCGATCGCCAACGGAAAAATGAGGTCCGCCGCGCGGCGCAACTCGGCTACGCCAGCCCTTCTGCGCAGCGCCAAGTAGCCGAGCGAAAGGGTGCCGCCGACCGCGCCACCAATCAGAACGCCGACCGTGAGATCGAAGCGCGCCGCCAGCGACAGCACGTTGCTGTCGAGAAAGTCCGACAGCATCGCGGTGCGGACACCCAAGAACGCCAAGAACAAGCCGAAAGAGGCCGCCACGCCGGCGAAAATGGCGACGGCCTGCATGGCCATCGCGAGGGGGAACGGCTCGCGGTAGACGGGGCCTCCGCGCCCGTGGTTCGTGGCGGGGATCGCGAGGGCGTCCAGCCTGAGATCTCTGGTAGACATGCGCGTGGCCGCCGGTTTCCTAGCACGGCGAGCTTGGCGCTGTCATTTGCGCATTGGCTGGACGGCTACCGTGCTATGCGGCGCGTGCTAGGCTGCTTTTTCGATGGTTGGATGGTTCAGGCCACGTGTTAGGAGTATCCCATGTGCGGGATTTTTGGCGGCGCGCCGGAGCTGATCAGTAAGCAAGCGGAGCGGCTCCTGCTGCACCGTGGTCCCGACCAACAGGGACGCGTGGTGGTCAAGGCGAAGAGCGGCCGCTCGATCGTCGTCGGACAGACTCGTCTATCGGTCGTGTACAAGGAAGACGTGCCGACGCCGATGGTCAAGGGCGACGCCGTCATCGCGTTCAACGGCGAGATCTACAACTGGCACGAGCTGCGTACCGCGCTCGAGGCCAAAGGCCATCGCTTCGAGACACCGACCGACACGGAGGTGGCGCTGGCTGCCTACTTGGAGTGGGGGCCAGCGTGTCTCGAGCGTTTCAACGGCATGTTCGCGATCGCGATCTGGCACGATGACAAGCTGTTTCTAGCGCGCGATCGCCTGGGCAAGAAGCCGCTCTTTTACACGCATGACGCACGCGGCATCGGCTTCGCGTCCGAGCTCAAGGCGCTCAATGACCTCGACTTTGCGGAAGTGCCCATCTGCACCGCGCTCGAATTCTACTTCGACGGCTTCACGCCGTTCAGCAAGGTGAAGAGTCTGCTCGGCGGCGAGTATCTGATCTACGACGCGAACAGTAACGAAGTGAGCATCAAGCGTTGGTGGTCCTTCCCCGATCGAGATCCGGAAATCACCGATCCCGAGCAGGCCGTCTCGCAATTCATCGACCTGTTTTCCGACGCTTGCCGCATTCGCAAGGTGGCCGACGTGCCGGTGACGATCTTCTTGTCCGGAGGCATCGACTCGTCATTGATTCAGGCCGTCTTGAAGTTGGACGTCAGCTATACCGTCCAATTTCAAGAGTTCGAGAGCACCATCAACGAGCGTGACTTGGTGGTGGAGTTCTCCAAGAAGCTGGGCTTCGAGCCGCGCATCGTGACGCCGACCCGCGACGAGTTCCTGAACACGTTCAGCGATTTGGCGCGGCACATCGAGTTTCCGGTTGGCAGCTTCAGCGTCTTCCCGCTGTTCTGCGTGGCGCGCGCCGCTCGTCGCGACGGCTTCGTCGTAGCGCTATCCGGAGAAGGCGCCGACGAGCTGTTCAACGGGTACTACCGCAACGAGCTGTTGTTGCGCGAGGATCGCGAGTTGGCACCGGACTTCGCGGGGCCGTACGGCACGCTGTGCGCACGTTACTTCGGCAGCCCCCTGGAGCGGTTTTGTCGGATGGCGAGCCGTCAGGGACTGCCGGGCTTGCCTCTCCTTCTGGACTACTTTGGCCCGCGTTGGCGAAAGCACCGCAGCCTGGGCCAGAATCTCAGCTACCTCGAGGCGACGGTGTTCATGCAGCCGCTATTGGTGATGGCGGACAGGCTCAGCATGGGCAGCTCGCTCGAAGTGCGGAACCCGTTCCTGGACTATCGAATCGTCGAATTCTCCGCCAAGCTCGCCGACGATTTGAAGTATCGCGATGGCCACGGCAAGTGGATCTTGCGCCAGGCGTTGCGCCGCCTCGTCGGCAGCGAGCTTGGTATTACCAAGCGCACCATCAAACACGGCCTACCGGCACCGGTGAATCAGTGGCTGTTCAAGAGCAGCGCTTTCGACCGCAAAGACTGGAATCACGTACTCTTGGGGGAGTGCTTGAAGCAGCTGGCGCTCGTCCACGACTCGAAATAGTGAGGACAATATGAAACGCACGTTAGTCGAATTCCTTCGTGATCCCGTCAGCGGCGAGGCCTTGACCCTAACCGACGCCGTGCTCGACGGCGATGAGATCGTCTCCGGCAAGCTGGTTTCGAAGTCCGGGACCGCCTACCCGGTGGAGGGCGGCGTGCCCGCGATGGTAAGGCCGGACCAGTTCGCCGAAGGGCAGAAGGAGACGGTCGACAGCTTCTCTTGGAAATGGCAGCGCGCTACCAACTACCGCAGCTCGACGCTCGGCCATTATCTGCAGTGGTATCTGGACCGATACGGTTTCGGCACCGAGGCGAAGTTGGCCGAGTTTCTGGCCAACAAGACGCGTATTTTGGATGCGGGCACGGCGCATGGGCGCGACGCGGAGATGTACTCGCGCAACACCAAGGCCAACATCTTCGGGCTCGACATCAGCTACGGGGTGCGGACCGCCTACAAGGATTTGGGCAAGGTCGCCAACCTCAACTTCGTACAGGGTGACCTCACGCGTTTGCCCTTTGCCGAAGGCTTCTTCGACTTCATCGCCTGTGACCAAGTCATTCACCACACGCCCAACACGCGCGAATCGTTGCGGCACCTGTGTACGCGCCTTGCCCCCGGCGGTCACATCAACTTTTACGTCTACAAGGTGAAAGCGCCGACGCGCGAGTTCTGTGACGATCACATCCGCGCCACGACGGTTCACATGAGCCCGGAAGAGTGCTTGAAGGTATCGGAGTCGATTACCAAGTTCGGCAGGATGCTGAGCGATCTGAAGATCACCGTAGACGTGCCCGAGGATATTCCGCTGCTCGGTATCAAGGCCGGCAAGCAGGATTTGCAGCGCCTCGTCTATTGGAACTGGTTCAAATGTTATTGGAACGACACGATGGATTGGGACTCCAACGTAATCACCAACTTCGATTGGTACCACCCGCTCCACGCTCACCGGCACACGAAGGAAGAGGTCGAGCAGTGGTGCCGCGAGGAATCGCTCACCATCGAGCACATGGATATTCAGGAGTCCGGAATCAGCGTCCGGGCACGCAAGGCCTAGGCGTATGACCCAGGATAGAGGTTCGCCCCCCGAGAGCCAACGCCAGCTGGCTCCTAGTCTGGACCTCTCCGTGGTCGTCCCATGCTTCAACGAGGAGCTGAACATTCCGGAGCTCACCCAGCGTGTGCTCCGGATGTTCGATGACAGCGGATTGCGCGGTGAGCTGCTGCTCGTCGACGACGGCTCTGCCGATGGTACCGCGCGGGTCATTCGGGCACAGTCTCAGAAGGACGCCCGTGTGGTGGGCGTGTTTCATCGCGTCAACCGCGGGATGGCAGGGGCTTGGCGCACCGGGGTAAACGCGGCGCGGGGCGCGCACGTCGCCATCATCGACGCCGACCTACAGTATCAGCCCGAAGACATCCGGCGCCTCTACAGCGCTTTGATGGACTCGAGCGTCGATGTGGTGCAGGGCTGGCGCAGCTCGGTGGGGCGCGAGCGGGGCTACCGCTACTCGCTTTCACGCGGCTTCAACGTGATCCTCAACGGTGCCTTCGGCATGTCGCTGCGCGACAACAAGTCAGGTTTCGTTTGCTGTACGCGCGAGGTGATGCAGGACCTGCTGACCTACACCGGGCGCTATGCGTACTGGCAGTCGTTCATCATGGTGGCGGCGCACACCAAAGGCTACTCGTACAAAGAGATCGAGACCGTTTTCGAGGAGCGTAAACAGGGGCAATCGTTCCTGGCCGGCCGAGCCTACGAAGCCGCCGCGCGCTGTCTCGTCGACGTGGGTACCGCACTTTGGGAGTATCGCGTTCACGCAGAGCCGCACGACCTGGCCAGAAATTTTCTGAAGAAGGAGGGCGCGGAGCTGGACGAGCCGCCTTCCCGCCGCCAGAACCCCGCGCGCTTTCGTGCTTATCTGGCGACGCTGTCCCGCACGCGCGACATCAGGGCGAGTCGCGCCGAGCGTTCGTACGAGACGCTCACCGCGACGCAGTGGCTGGCTCCGCATCAACTTCGTGAGCTGCAGGACGAGAAGCTGCGTCGGTTGATTCGCCATGCCTACCGCAGCGTTCCTTACTACCGGGTTCGAATGCTGGAGCTGAAGCTTCACCCCGAAGACATTCGCACCCAAGACGACCTCGGCAAGCTTCCGTTGCTGACGAAGGCAGACGTCAAGCGGCACCTGTATTTCGACATCATGCAGGAAGGCGTGTCCCAAGGCGATCTGGCCAAGGTGTCGCTGTCGGGTAAGACAGGCGAGCCGTTCGTGGCCTTTGCTGATCTCGGGGCCCTGGAGTTCCGCTGGGCCGCCTCGCTGCGCTTTCGTGATTGGACGGGCTATCGCTTCGGCGATCCGGTAGCGTGCTTTTGGGGCGAGGGGCTGGGCATGAAGGACACGCAAGCGGCCAAGGCGCAAAGCGACGCGCGCTTCGCCAATCGCGTGTTACTCCCGGCTTTCCGCCTCGACCCAACCAGCTTGGCTGCCAGCCTGAGAGCGATCAACAAGCAAAAATCGAAGCTGATCGAAGGACCGGCCGAAGCTCTGCTCGCCATGGCTCGCTACATCGTCGAAAAGGGTAGGCTCGAGCACCCACCCAAGGCGGTACTGTCGTACGGGCAACAGTTGGAAGACGCAGAGCGTGCGGAGGTGGCCGCGGCTTTCGACTGCAAGGTGCTGGACCTGTACCGGACCGGAGAGTTCGGTGACATTGCGTGCGAGGCGGAGCCGGGCGGCGGTCACGTCGTTGCAGCCGAGGGCTACGTGGTCGAAGTCTTGATCAACGGGCGAGCGGCCGCGCCAGGCGAAGAGGGCGATGTGTTCGTCACCGATCTCAACAACCTGTGCATGCCCTTCATCCGCTATGCAACGGGTGACCGCGCCGTGGCGCTGGGGCCTGACGCGTCATTTCCCAACGCGCGGGGTTTGCCGAGGCTCGGTAAGCTTGCGGGGCGGCCCCCGCTGCTCATTCAGGGGGAAGGAGAGGCACGCGTTTCGGGCGGCTTCTTCTCGGCCCTACTCTCCGAGTATGGATACGCGGTGGGGCGATTCGCCGTCGCGCCTAGCCGCGGTGGCGTACAGCTGCGAATCGAAAAGGCCCCGCGCTATTCGGACCAGACGCTGGAGGAAATCAAGAAGCGCATCCACGAGCGGCTGGGCAACATCGAGATTCACGTCGTGTTGGAAGAGCCTCCCGTGGAGGTGCGAAAGACGTCGACTTCACACCCGGCGCCGCAAGTCGTGCGCGGGGTATAGCGGCAGGTCGTCAGCGCTTTCGGGCGACGCACAACAGCGACACCCCAAACGGCAGGTTACCGCGCGACACCAGGCTGGCCTCGGCGCGAAAGATCCGCTCCAGCACCGAGTTGACCAAATTGGGGGGCAGTTTCGCCATGTCGTCGCCGGGGCGTTTGAACAAGATCTCACCGAAGCGGCCGGCCGCCACTAACCCGAACAACAGGGTGTTGAAGTACGTGAGGTGCTCGATCTGGAACATGGGCTCGATCAACCGGCGCAGTCGCGCGGCCGTGTACCGGCGTTTGTGATGGTTGATCACGTCCGAAGGCCCCCACAAGAACTTGTACGCGGGCACCGTGACAATCAGCGCTCCACCGGGCGCGAGGGCTCGATAGGCGGCTTGCAAACATGGCAGCTCGTCATCCAGATGCTCGACGACGTCTGCGAGCATCGCCACGCTGCCCGAATCGTCCGGGATGCCATCCAACAAATTGAGATTGGCTAGCGCGACGTTGGTTCGGCCGCGACGGCGACAAAATTCGATGGCCTCGGGAGCAACGTCCACTCCCATGGTCGGACCGAACTTCTCCAGCACGGGCAAATTGGCGCCCACCCCGCAACCAAGATCGTAGAGCTTGCCCGTCGGCACTCCGTCCTGGATCACTTTCTGCAGGACGCATTCCAGAATCGTTCGACGAGCCGCATACCACCAATGCCGCTCCTGAATCGAATCGAGCCTGGCGTAGTAGTTCGTGTCCACGGTTGCGAGTTCACTTTTCCACGAGCGAGCGGCTCGTATCCCGGCGGCTATGCCTCAGCATCTACCACGCGACCGCCGAGGCGCCGCGGGATTTCTTGCTGGTTGGGCTTGGGCGGGGCCGGGGTTTTGCGGCTACCGCTGGCCAGTTCGGCTCAGGCTGAGCTCGACTTCACCGCTCGCCCCGACAGCATCAATCCGAGTGGCGTATGGCCGGTGCGACCTGCCAGGCGGCGATCGACATTGGCGAACGCTCGAGCAAGCGGATCCGCCAACCCGAAGCGCCCGGCTTTCAAATAGTCCAAGCCGGTTGCCATTAGAATTCCGATGGGATCGGTGCAGCTCACGTCGGTCACCGAAAGCCCGCTCGAACCCAGGAGTTTGCGGTATTCGTCGATGCGAAAGGCCTTGTGGTCTTCGGTGAACGCCGGGTCGTTGCGGCGTAGCCGTTTCTTGAGAAGCTCGAGGGGCGTCAGGAAGCGCGGGTCGTAGGCTACGAATACGCCGCCTGGCTTAAGCACGCGGGCGATTTCCTGCATGGCTCGCTCCGGGTCCGGAAAGTGGTGCAGCGAGTTGGAGGCGATGGCGCCAGCGAAGGCTCCGTCTCGAATCGGCAGATGATGGACGTCCGCCTCCAGCAAGCCGACGTAACCAGGTCCCACTTCTGCCAGCAGCTCCGGCTGGAAATCGGTGCCGATGAGCTGCACGTCGGTTCGACCGGTAGCGGCGAGGGACGCGCCGAGGTGACCGACGCCGCAACCCACGTCGAGGATAGGACCGTGGACTTCACCGAGCCAATCCACGAAGCGCGGCAGGACTTGTAGCTCCCAGCGGTTCAGGATGGAGATCCGATCCGTGTACTGAGCGCGCGCCAACGCTTGCGCTTCCCACTCTGCCGACATGCGGGCGTCGCGCTGCTCGGCGCCGTCGGACATCCGAGGAATATTGCGGCGAACGGCGAACTCTACGGCACAGTGCGCACAACGAAGGGAGCTGCCGTCTGGGCTCTTGGCCAAATCCCCTCTGCAGCGAGGACACACCAGCAACGAACCGAGGATTTCCAACATGCGGCCGGGAATTTAGCGATCGCTCGGCGATCCTCAACCAAATACGCCCTGCCTCAGCTCGGCGGCCGGCGCACAGCCCAAAGCCGCCCGCTTTTTGGTCGGTACGGTGTGCAGGATCAGTTGCGAACGTCGCGCCGCAAGTGCAGGCCGTAGCCTGCACGAGTCGTCAGCAGGTCGAAGGCGCCGCGTTGGGAGCCCCAGTGCGTGTGGTCGCAATTCGGGCCGATCAGCGCAAACTCGGCTCTCTGCAACAACCTTTCGTTGTCGGTTGGAGCCCGGGCAGGCTCGATGGGCGCCGGGAGCATGTTCGGCATGCCTTGGGCGACGTCCAGGAGCTGCGATATCCGGTACAGACCAGCCTGATAGGGCATCGCACCACAGACGTCGACAAATGCGAGGCGCGATTCCGCAGGTTGAGCTTTGGGCCGCCCCTTGGGCATGCGCCGCAAGTCCGGCTCGGAGGTGTGGAGTCCGAAGCGCCGCACGAAGGCGTTGTACACGAGGTCTCCGCCCAGCGTGTCGAAGCCGGCGGTGCTGCTCGGCGCGTACAGGTGCGTGACGCCCAATTTGGTGAGCTGATCGTAGACGTTGGCGTCATTGCCGAGCTCGCCAAAACTCAGCCGGGTTTCGTATCCGAGGCCGTCCATGATGCTGGCGCGCCTCAGCCCGAGGCGGATGCGCTCGTCGTGGATGAGGATCGTCGCGTGTTCGTTCACGGCGCGTCCAATACGGTGCATAGTGCGCCAGCGGCCAATCTGGCGCTCGGTCCAGGCCGCGGCTGAGGGTTGCCACAGCACGTCACGCACGGACTCCATGGGGAAGAACTTGACCCCCCAGCGCAAGCCCCAAGCCAACTGCAGAGTGCAGACGGCGCTAACCAGCAGGCGGCTGGGCAGGTTTCGCCATAGCTCGGCCAGCGTGGCCGCCGTGACGGCGCACATCCACGGCAAGAGCGCGAGCAGGTAGCGGTCCTGGTGATGAATTCGGTACCAAACCAGAACTCCCAGCAAGACGCCCAGATGCACCACCAGTGCGCGACGCGCTCGTCCGAACGGGAAGAGCAGCAGCAACGCTGGCAGCGTGAGGCTGAATACGCTGCCGAAGATGGGGTGCCCCGCGTTGTAGTCGGTGTACTCGTGGGGCTGGAACGAGAACGTGAGCAGAACCTGCAGCGTCTCCTTCCAACCTGGCCAGCCCGGCGCAGGAACCCACAATTGGGTCAACACCGACTGGTAGGCGGCGAAGGTAACGGGGGTGAAGGTGCCGACGGGGCTATGGTTGGGGAACAGCGGGTCGCGATAGAAGACGAGGTTCTTGAGCCAGTGCGTGCTGGTCGCGGCCAAGAACGTCAACGAACCCACGCCGAGGGTTGCCGCAGCCTGCACGAGCTCGCCCTTCAGGTTCGCTTTCCGCGAGCGCCATACGCGACGGAGCACGCCGGCGGCGGCTACGAGCACGGGTGGCAGGCAGGTGTTCACCGCCGAATACTTCACCAACAATAGACCGGAGAGCATGAGCGCTCCGACGACCACGCTGCGGCGATCCGCGTCTTCCCAAACTTTGAACGCGCTCAGCAGCAGGGGTGGCGCGAATGCGGCCACCAAGTAGTCGGCCTCGATGCGCGGCGGATAGCGAAGAAGCGCCGGAAATAGGGCCGCGGAAACCCACGCCCAGTGGACGCGGTGGCGACCGCCCAGCAGGGCGCGCGTGAGTGGAACGATGCCCAAGATGGCCGCGGCGACGAAGGTGAGCTCCATGAACGCCGCGCTGGTGAGGCTGACGCCTGGCTGCGGCGTCACGACCATGGCCCAGGCGTACAGCAAGCTGGCCATCTGCGGCTGAGTGCCGAGTGTCCATCCCTCGCGGAATGGACGAATCTTGCCGGTGGCAGCGTACGCCTCGGCCAGCGGCAAGTGGTACCAGTTGGAGTCGTAGCCGATGCTGTCCGTGGTGAGCGCATGCCCCACGAGGTACGCGACGAGCAGCGCGCCCACGCCAACGACTAGCGGATGAAGGCGAACCGCTCTTGCGCGTGCGGCGAGGGGTTGGCGTAGCAACCGCGCTATCCGCAGCAGGTTTTTGGCGCCGACCGCGAGCAGCAGCACGGGCAACAGGAGGGCGCAGACTCGGTTCAGTTGCCCGCAAATTCCGAGCGCGAAGACGCCTGCTTGAAACGCCATCAGGCCCAGCCCAAAACCGAGCGACAGTCGCTCTTCCCAGCGCAGGCGGCCAGGCATGAGCCGGCGTACCAGCAGCAAACCAATCGACAGGCTCGCGGTCACGAACGCGATGGTGGTCGCAGCAGCGGGCAGGTAGCACGACAGCGGCGAGTCCAGCAGCTTGGTGTCGGCGTCCAGGATGAGCCAAAGCCCGAGCAGCAGGCACAGGCCGGCTACCAACAGGACACCGTGAGCCCATGGGGAGCCCGGCCACCCCCAGCGAACAGCGGCAAAATACCCGCGACGGTCGCGAGAGGGGCGCGTCTCGGGCTCGGGGCCGGTCATCGGGGGCGGCGATAGTAGCCAAATCCTCCAGGGCCCCCAAGCAGAACTGTGGGCTGTGCTACCGCGGGCGTCTAGACTACCGCCACTAAACGATGGAGCGACCCGAGCTTTCGATCATCATTCCGATCTTCAACGAGGCGGCCGTGCTCGACGAGCTCCATCGGCGCTTGCGCGACGTGATGAGCGGCCTCGAGAAGGTCGTAGGAAGTTGGGAGGTCGTGTTCGTCGACGACGGCTCGAAGGACGCGTCGCTTGCCATGTTGCGCGGCATGGCGCAGGCAGAGCCGCGGTTCAAGGTCGTCGCGTTCGCGCGGAACTTCGGCCACCAAGTGGCGATAACGGCCGGCGTGGACAAGGCCGACGGGGACGCGGTCGTCATCATGGACGCCGACCTGCAGGATCCCCCCGAGGTGGTGACGGAGATGGTCGAACGTTGGCGTGCTGGTTTCGACGTCGTCTACGGCGTCCGGCGCAGCCGCGCCGGGGAGACTATTTTCAAGAAGCTCACCGCGGCCGCGTTCTACCGGCTCTTGCGGTCGATGCTGGGCGGCATCTCGATTCCCGTCGACGCCGGAGATTTTCGGCTCATGTCCCGCCCCGTAGTTCTCACGCTGCGTGCGCTAAGAGAGCGCCATCGCTTCGTGCGCGGTATGGTGGCCTGGATCGGCTTCAAGCAAAGCGCCCTCTACTACGACAGGGATGCGCGGTTCGCCGGAGAAACGAAGTATCCGTTCTCAAAGATGCTGCGCTTCGCGCTCGACGCCATCACCTCGTTTTCGACTGCGCCACTGCGCCTGGCGAGTTGGCTGGGCGTGGCGTCAGCGGTCGTCGCCATCGTTTACGCGTTGTTCGTCGTCTACGCCAAGGTGTTCCTTCACGACGTGGTGCAAGGTTGGTCGACGTTGATGATCGCGGTCGCACTCGGCACGTCCGCGCAGCTGTTCATGATTGGTGTCTTGGGTGAATACGTTGGCCGCATATACGAGGAAATCAAAGGGCGACCTTTGTACATCACGGCTGAATTGCTCAACTTTGGCTCTGGCGCCCGCGCAACGCCGGGGCCGGATACGGTCGGGCCAAGGGATGCGTGAGCCATCGCGAATTTCATGGTAGACCGCCCCCGCCTGATGCTTAGCAAGTTATCGAGCGCCTTCGGCGACACGCGGGTGGAGCGTGTTTGGTTCGCGGTGTGTAGCTTGGTTGCATTGATTGCCGTCTGGGGGCATCGCTATCCCGTCGGCATCGATCTGCCGCAGCACGCGAATCTGTTCCGCTTGTGGACCGAGCTTTCGAATGGCCCTTGGGAGTATCGGGCCATGTACCGGGTCGAGCTGTTCACGCCCTACCTGTTGCCCTATCTGATCGCGTACCCGGTCACCAAGGTGGTGAGCGCGCTGGCGGCGGTCAAGGTGCTGTACAGCTTCACGGCCGTGGGGCTGCCGCTCTTGATGCGGCGCTGGCTCAAGACGATCGGCGCCGAACCGCGCTTGGCCCTCGTCGGCTTCGTGGGGGCTTTCGGCTTTCCGTACATCTGGGGCTTCTTCTCCAACGTCGTCGCGCTGCCGATGGTTTTCGGCTATCTCAACAGCTTCGAGCGGCAGGGGGAGCGGCCGGGCCTGGCTCGGATCGCCGCGACGGCCGCCTGGGCCGTGGCGCTGTTCCTATCCCACGGCATCACGTTCGGCGTGGCGATGGGCGCGGCCGGTATCAGCTACCTGCTACGCGGCGCCTGGTTCCGGCGCTGGCGAGCGCTCGCTCACTTCTTGCTGCCTTCGGCGGTGGCGATCGCATGGCTGTCGGTTCGGTCGACGGCGGTCAACTCGCACCGGATTGAGGAGTACTTGAACTGGGATCGGATCGTGACGCTGTTTTCCAGCGCATTTCTTCCGTTTCCAGACCAGGGGTACGCCAAGATCGCGTTGGCGGGCGTGCTGCTGTTCCTGCTCGTGGCCCGCCCTCGTCTGCGGTTCAGCGCTGCGCGCATTGCACCATTTGCTCTGGCGCTGGTCGCGTTTCTGGCCTTGCCGGACTGGATTGCCTCCACTTGGCTGGTGGGTTCGCGCCTGTCCGTTTTCGTGCACGTGTTTGCCATCGCGCTTCTCGTTCCTCGTGAAGGGGACGTCGTTGCCCGGCAGTGGTTTCACGTGCTGGGGGCGTTGACGTTGGCGTTTCTGATCGTGCTCAACGTGCGCCTGGCTGGCTTCAATCGCGAAATGGCCGGGCTCGACGTGATCGCGCGAGCGATTCCGAGGGGCGCCGACCTTGAGACGTTGGTGGTTCGTACCAACATGGACAGCGCAGTCTTCGGGGCGCAGCAGCTGGGGCAGACTCCGGCCTGGATCACCGCCGAACGCGGCGGCATGATTGCCAACGACTCCGCGGTCTCGCTCTACTATCAAATCCCGATCAAGCGGAACGACGTACCGTTCCCGACGCGTTTTCGCTACGTCATCGGGCACGGGGATCGTCGCGCCGACCGCAACGTGCTGCGCTCGGCGACCGGCTCCTCGACGCCGTTGGCCGTATCCGGCGAGTGGCTGTTGTACGAACGCCCTGGCTTCGAGACGAACGATTTCGTGGTCATCCGCGACGCGCAGGGCTACGGCACGCTCGCAAAGGACCGATCGATCGGCGGCGGACCCCTCCGGATTGGCAACGCAACCTTCGAGCACGGCCTGGGCGCGCACGCCAATTCGTTCGTGCGTATCCGTTTCAAGCGAGCTGGCAATAAGCTGACGGGCCTGTGCGGGCTCGATGCCAACGCGGGCGGCCCCGGCGAGGTGATTTTTCAGATCCGGGATGACGCCAACCATCTCCTCTTCCAGTCGGCGCCGGCCAATGGCAGCGCCCCGGCTCAGGCATTCTCGATCGAGCTGCGCGGGCAAACGGAGCTGGTGCTCGTCGCGAGCGCCCCGCACGGCATCGCCTACGCGCACGCGGACTGGGTCGACCTGCGGCTGGAGTGAGCGGCGAACCGGCCGACCGCCGTGTTATGCTACCGCGGCTCATGACCGATTCGTCACGGCGAAACGCCGCCAAGTTCGACGCCTACGCCGAAGACTACACGAGGCTGCACGCCAACAACGTCTCCGTGTCGGGAGAGGAACCAGATTATTTTGCTTCCTACAAGGTGGACTGCCTGGAGCGCAAAGGGGTGCAGCGCAGCGAGCATATCCTGGATTTTGGCTGCGGCGTCGGCAACGTGACGGCCAAGCTGGCCGAGCGCTTTCAGAATGTGGCCGGCTACGAACCTTCGCCGGCAAGCGCCGAAAAAGCGCGGGCCCGAGTACCGAGTGCCGTCATTCACCACGACATCGCGGCCTTGCCGGACGCGACTTTCGACGTCGCCGTGCTCTCTTGTGTGCTCCACCACGTGCCACCGTCGGAGCGCCCGCGCCTGCTCGAACAGCTACTGCAAAAGCTCCGCCGCGGCGGGCGCTTGTTCGTGTTCGAGCACAACCCGTTCAACCCGGTTACGCGATACGCGGTCGCCACCTGCGAGTTCGACGACGATGCCGTGCTGCTTTGGCCTTGGGAGGCCAAGCGCCTGCTGTCCGATAACGGATTTACGGGCGTCAATCTGGACTACATCGTGTTCTTCCCGAAGCCGCTGGCGTTCTTGCGGGGCTTGGAGCCGAGGCTCTCTTGGCTACCGGCCGGTGCGCAGCAGCTCCTCGTCGGCACCAAGGCGTAGCTTCAAGGCTCGCTGCGGGCGAACCCGTGGCAACGCACCACGGGAAGCGGCGGATACTTTGCGAAACGCTCGGGCTCGGCCGCGGCACGTCCACAGAGCCAAAAGGTCGAGCCCTTGGCGGAGACGATGCGTCGGCCGTGATGGCACTCCGCACAAAGACCAACGCGCGAGCGCTCGGCAGCACCGAGAGGCGGCCGAGTGTCGCGCGTTGGCACGCTCGCGAGCCCGAAAATCAGGCGAAGGCGGGCAGCGGGAGGCGGAGGCGCTCGAGAAGCTTTTTGATCCTGCGCATGGCTGCTACTTTCGTTGCGGACCGGCGGGTGGGCCGGTGTGCGTGCGGGTAGTACATCCATTGCTCCTGCCTGGCAAAGGTTTTCGCCTACACTTGGGCGCCGTGAGGCCCGGAAAGTGTGTGGTCGCGCCGGCCGCGGAGCAGGCATGAGCCCGAAAGGACCGCGGATTTTACTGGTCGGCGCGGGCGGTATCGGTGGCGTGCTGGGCTCGCTTTTGTGCCGGACGGGGGCCGAGCTGACCGTCGTGACCACCAACGTCGGCATTGCGCAGGCTCTGCGAGAGCGGGGCTTCCGGCTGCGAGGTGACGACGCTGGGCGCGGGGGCCATCCGCACGCGGTCTTGGCGTCTGCGCCGCCGAGCGGCGATTTCGCCTGGGTGCTGCTCGCCGTGCAGCCGCCGCAAGTGGAGCAAGCGGCGCGCGACGCGCTACTCGCGCTCGCTCCCGACGGGCAACTGGTGTGCTTTCAAAATGGGTTGTGTGAAGAGCGCGTGGCCCGCTTCAGCGGCGCGGAACGGGTCGTCGGAGGCGTGGTGGCGTGGGGAGCTTCGATGATCGAGCCGGGCGTTTACGAGCGCACCAGCGCCGGCGGCTTCTCGCTCGGGGTGCTGCCGGGCGGCGTCGCCGAGCGCTTGCCCGAGCTTTCGCGACTCTTGGAGGTCGTGGGGCCCGTCACCATCAGCCAGAACCTGGCCGGCGTGCGCTGGAGCAAGCTTGCCATCAACTGCGCGGTCTCCACCTTGGGCACGCTCGGCGGCGAGCGACTGGGCGCGCTCTTGCGGCTGCGCTTCGTGCGGCGCTTGGCCCTGGAGGTCGTGACCGAGGCCGTGTCGTTGGCGCGCGCCGAGGGGGTGCGGCTCGAAAAGGTAGCCGGCACCGTCGACTTGGAGTGGCTGGCTCTGGGCGCCGAGGAACGCCAAAAATCGTCGATGTCGCTCGCGACCAAGCATGCGTTGATGCTCGCGGTAGGGACGCGCTACCGCCGCATGCGCTCCTCCATGCTCTCGGCGCTGGAGCGCGGCCGCGAGCCGGCCGTCGATTTCTTGAACGGCGAGGTGGTCGAGCGGGCGGCCCGTCACGGGCTTGCCGTACCCGTCAATACGCGCGCTCGAGAGCTGGTTTGGGCGGTGGCGCGCGGGCAGCGCTCGTCGTCTCGCGGCCTGCTGCGCGAGCTGTGGGAAACCACCCGCGCCGAGAGCGAGCGCGCTTGACGGTGCCGAGCCCGAGTCGTAGACGCCGGGCGTGACGTTTCCGCTCCGTTCGCTCTCCCGTCGCGCGCTGTGGATGACGACACTGGGCGCGCTGCTGCCGGCGGCGTTCGGTTGTCGGCGGGCGGCCGATTTGCCGGCGCTGGGTAGCGTGGGCAGCTTCAGCTTGACGGACCAGAGCGGGCGCCCGGTGAGCGAAGCGGTACTGCGCGGCCAGGTTTGGGCGGCGGCGTTCTTCTTCACGCGCTGCCCCACCGTGTGCCCGCGCATCACACGCCGCATGCGAGACCTGCAGCAGGCGGCGGCCAGCGGCGGCGTGAAGCTGCAGTTGGTCAGCTTCAGCGTCGACCCCGAGAACGACACGCCCGACGCCCTGACCGCCTACGCCAAGCAGTACGGCGCAGACCTCGCAACGTGGCGCTTTCTCACCGGAGATCTGGAGGTCGTGCGCAAGACTTCGGAGCAGGGCTTCAAGCTGGCGCTCGACGGCAAGGCCACCCCCGGCGCGGAGCACTTCGGGCTCTTCCACGGCTCGCACTTGGTGCTCGTCGATGGGGCCGGGCAAATCCGCGGCTACTACCGCACGAGCGAAGACGCGCAGATGGCGCAGCTGCTCAAAGACGCCGCCCTGCTGGCGTGACGTCTGGGAAGCCGGCGCGGTAAGCCGGAGTTATTCGGCGGCGACGGGGGCTTCCGCTTCCTCGGCCTCGGGGCGGCGGGGGTAGCGCATGCGCTGCTTGGTGGCGATGTGGATGATGCCGACCTTGTCCAAGAGCCAAATCACCGGGTAGGTCGGATCGATCTCGAACCAGCGCGCGGCAAAATTCGGGCTCATGCCGAACTCGTGGTGGTTGTTCTGGAACAGCTCGCCCGCGGTCAAAAAGTCGAAGATGAGCGTGTTGCGCGACACGTCTTTGCACTCGTAGTTGCGGTAGCCGTACTTGTGCCCGCACCAGTTCACGATCGCGCCGTGAATGGGACCCATGATGAAGTGCGCGGGCAGCAGCGCGAACAGCCAGGGGCTGGTGGCAAACTTCACGTAGAACAGCGTGTAAAGCGCGACCCAGCCCAAGCGCGCCAGCCAATTTTGCCCGATTTTTTCCAGCAACGGCCAGGTCGGCAGATCGGCTTCGAAGCGGCGCTCGGGCGCGACGCGGTAGTAGGCGAAGTCGTCGTACTTCTTCTTGGTCGCCAGCATCATGGTGCCGACGTTGCCGTAGAACAGCGGCGAATGCGGGTCCTTCTCGGTGTCGCTGTAGGCATGGTGCATGCGATGCAAGATGCCGTAGCCGCGCGGTGACAAGAAGCTCGAGCCCTGCGCGACGTACGTCAAAAGGAAGAAGACGCGCTCCCAACCCTTCGACATCGTGAACTGCTTGTGCGCGCCGTAGCGGTGCAGGAAGAAGGTCTGAAAGAAGACCGAGATCTGCCAGTGAGCGACGAAGAAGACCAATACGGGGAGCATGGGCCGCCCAAACCTAGCGATCGCGCCGGAGGTTGGTGGTCATTCTTGTGTCATTTGGCCGGTTTAGGCGCAGGGCGGCCGCCGGAGCGCGACGCACTGCGCAGTAAGTAGGCGGCGTTCCTTGCGGAAATCGCCGAAATGGCTAGAGTGCGCGCTTCTCTTTTCCGTCCGCGTTGTCTCCGAGCTCCGAAAATGCCGGAAAATAAGCCGCTTGTTGGCGTGATCATGGGGTCGTCCAGCGACTGGGACACCCTCCGTCACACCGCCGAAACCCTGACCGAGCTCGGCGTGCCGCACGAAGTCAAAGTCGTCTCCGCGCACCGCACGCCGGACCTGATGTTCGAGTACGCCGCGTCGGCGGAGGGTCGGGGCCTCGAGGTGATCGTGGCGGGCGCCGGTGGGGCGGCGCACCTGCCGGGAATGGTTGCGGCCAAATCGGTGCTGCCCGTTTTGGGAGTACCGGTTCAAAGCCAAGCGCTGAACGGCATGGACTCGCTCCTGTCGATCGCCCAGATGCCGGCCGGGATCCCCGTCGGCACCTTGGCCATCGGCAAGGCGGGCGCCATCAACGCCGCGCTGTTGGCGACGGCCATCGTGGCCGGCAGCCGCCCGGAGCTGCGCCGGGCGCTCCACGCCTACCGCCAGGCTCGCACCCAAGCCGTGCTCGACAAACCCGATCCGCGCGGCTAAGGCGCCGGTGACGACGATGGACGACCGCGAAGCCATCGCTTCGAACGTGCTCGGGGCCCGCGTGGGCGTGCTCGGGGCCGGTCAGCTCGGTCGCATGCTCGGGCTTGCCGGGCGCGCGCTCGGGCTCGAGCTCACGTTCTTGGATCCGAACGCTGATTCGCCCGCAAAAGCAGTGGGTGAGCTGCTCGTGAGCGAGTACGAAAGCGCCGAAGCGTTGGCGCAATTGGCGAGCGCTCGCGTCGTCACTTTCGAGTTCGAGAACGTGCCCGTCGGCGCGGTCAAAGCGCTGGAGGCGCGAGGCACGGTGTTTCCGGGGTCCCGGGCGCTCGAGGTCGCGCAAGATCGCTTGCACGAGAAGACCTGCTTTCGCTCTCTCGGTATCGCTACGCCAAAGTTCGAGGCCGTGAGCAGCTGGCCCGAGCTTGCGGCGGCGCTCGAGCGGGTGGGGTTGCCGGCAGTGCTCAAGACGCGCCGCTTTGGCTACGACGGCAAAGGGCAAGCCGTCCTACGCTCCGAAGCCGACGCCCAAGCGGCCTTCCAGCAGCTTGGCGGCGCACCGCTGATTTTGGAGGGCTTCGTGCCGTTCCAGCGTGAGCTCAGCATCATCGCCGTGCGCAGCCGTTCGGGCGAGATCGTAAGCTACCCGCTAGTCCAGAATCACCACGAGGGCGGCATTTTGCGCAAAACGCTCGCGCCCGCCCCCGGCGTCAGCGAAGAGCTGCAGCGCGTTGCTCGCCGACACATCGAAAAGCTGCTGCTGCATCTCGACTATGTTGGCGTGCTCGCGCTCGAGCTATTTGAAGTAGATGGCGGTCTCGTCGCCAACGAAATCGCGCCGCGCGTACACAACACCGGGCACTGGACGATCGAAGGCGCGCGCACGAGCCAATTCGAAAATCATCTGCGCGCCATCTTGGGTCTGCCGCTCGGCGCCACCGACGCCGTCTCCTCTTGCGCCATGCTGAACGTGATCGGCATGGCGCCCGACGCGCGCGCGGTGCTGGCCGTCCCCGACGCGCACCTGCACTGGTACGGAAAAGAGCCGCGTCCAGGCCGTAAAGTCGGCCACGTCACCGTGCTCGCGCCCGACGCGACCACGCTCGAAGAGCGCGTCGCCCAGCTCGAGCGAATTCTCTCCGTCTAGCGAGCTCCGAAGCCGTCGTTCGCACGCTCTACGGCTGCCGCTACGGATTCCACACATCTAGGGCTGCCAACCTGCAGCTCGAATCGCAGAAGCTTCTGTAGCGGCGCGAGGCCACCTTGAGCGATCGAGATTTTTCACAGGGAGGACGGGAGGACGGGAGGACGAGAAAGAGGCGAGAATTTTGGGGTTCGAGTCACACGATGACGTAACCAGACTGCGCAGTTTCCGCGAGGTGCTTGGCGGCTCGAACAACAAAAACCTCCCGTCCTCCCGTCCTCCCTGTGAAATCCCCGAGGCTCTCGACACGACCTGCCAGCACGGCGGCAGCCCGAAGCGCTCGCTAGGCTTGGCCTTGCGACGCCACGGTAGTTTCTGCAAGGGATCTGCGGCGTGGCAACCCAAGATGTGTCGCGAGAGGCTATTTGAAGTCTTTGACGGAGGCGCCGAGCAGGGTGCCGCACATGGTCTTGCAGCGGATGTCTTTTTCGCCGCAGGTGCATTTGCCCTCTTTCTTCTTCTTGAGGGTTTCTTTCATCTCCGCGACGGTAAAGCCGGCGATGCGCTCGACGCGCTCCATCTTCCACTTCTCTTTGCGCTGCTTGCCGGTGAGCGGCTCGGTCGGCGCGCCGTCTGGCTCGGCGCAACAGCGGAAGCCGAGGAAGTAGTAGTAGAAGCCTTCGTCGTGCGTGTAGATCTTGGGGCGGCACTGGTTGCGCACGCCTTTGTACCAGGGCCCGCCGGAGTGAATGCTGTCGAATTTGCCCTTGAAATCGGGCTCGTTGAAGCTTTCGCTCTGCGTTACCTCGTCGGTGTTGCCCGGCAAGTCGGCGACGCCGTACGGGCTGATGCACTCCGGCTGGCTGCCGTTGCGCACGCCTTTCCACAGCCGCGCGAGCTCTTCGGGGTCGCGCTGGGCGACTTTCTTCATGTCGGGCGAATCCCACTCGACGTCGCCGTGGCACTTGTTGGTGTCGCGCGTGTAGCCGTAAGGGAAGGGCAGCATCTCGGGGCCTTCACAGGCCAGCGTCCACTCCGTCTCGGTGCACATGCGCTTGCCGACGGCGGCGCACTTGACCTGCGCTTGGTGAAACTTGTTCATCACCTCCGGCCGCGCGCCCTTCTCGTTGGGCCACGTGTACGTGTCCATGCAGTAGCGCTTCTTGAGCTTTTGCCCGACGCAGGTGCTGTGCGGCTCGAACTCTTCGCAGATGTCCTTGTCGTTGGCCTTGTCGTGCCACTCCTTGATGCACTTGTGCTCGACCTTGGTGCAGTACTCGCCTTCGACCAGCTGCATGCCTTCCGGGCACGCGCTGTCGTCCTGATCGGCGCTGCTCTTGTTGGCCGTTTTCGGAGCGTCGGGCGCCTTTGCGGGGGCTTTGGCCGGAGCCGCGGACGCGGAGCCGGCGGGCTGGGCCGGCACGGCTTCGCTGGGCTCGGAGGGGCTGGGCGACATCGGAGCGGCGCTCGCGCGGGGGCTCGGCGAGAGCTGCGGTTGCGGCTCCGCGGTGATGGACGGCGAAGCCGCGCAGGCGACGTAAAGAAAGTAGATGAAACCGAGGGCGAAGGCGCGACGCATGGCGCGCGGACCCTACAAGAAACGCGCGCCCGCACCAAGCTAGCGCAGCGTCGGTGCGGGCCGCGCGGCGCCCACGGGGCGGCACCGGCGCCGGGCGGCTTGCCCCGGGTCACGCCAGCCCTCATGATGCGCCGAGGACTGTCTGATTCATGCAGGTCATTCGTCGCGTCGGACTGATCGGTGATCTGCACGCCGAGGACGAGGCGCTCGCGTTCGTGCTGACCCAGCTGCGCGAGCTGGGTGCCGAAACGCTGCTGCAGGTCGGGGACATCGCCGACGGCCCCGGCGATTTGAGCCGCGCGGTGGCGCTACTGCAGGAGCATCAGGTGCTGGCCGTGCGCGGCAACCACGACCGCTGGCTCCTCGGCAATCAAATGCGCGAGCTGCCCTACACGCAGCAGCTGGCCGACGTGCCGGCCCCGGTCGTCGATTTTCTGAGCGCTTTGCCGGTGACGCGCGAATTTCGCTCGCCGCGCGGCCACGTGTTGCTCTGTCACGGGCTCGGCACCAACGACATGGCCGGGGTGAAGCCGGATCACGAGGGCTACGACATCTCGTCGAACACGGAGCTACAGCGGTTGATCACCGAGCGGCGCTACCGCTTCGTGCTCAATGGTCACACTCATCGCTCCATGCTGCGGACGTTCGGCCCGCTTTCGATCGTGAATGCCGGCACGTTACTGCGCGACTACGAGCGCTGTTTCACGCTCGTCGATTTCGAGCGCGGAGAGCTGTCGAGGTTTCGTCACGCCCAGGGGCCGCTCTCGCCGGATCTTCATGCCTGGTTCGAGGATCGGCAGGCGTTGGCGGACTCGCCCTCGGAGCCGTTTCGCGAACCTTTCGTGTAGCGCAATGAGACGCTTCGGCGTCCGACACCGGGCTCGCGCGACAATTGTTGAGCCCAGCTCAAGTATCGAGTCATTCCAGTGCTGCGGTCGCGACCCGTAAAGATTTGTTGAGTGGCGACTCAAGGGGCTTGCGAGCCTCGCCATGGCGTCCCATGTAGGCGACACCACCGAGTCACCGAGCCGACTAAATCATGGACGGGTCTCTGCCTTCTTCCGACGCCTTCGTGCACGAGCTTGCAACGCAAACCGACGAAGTTTCCAAAAAGCTTCGTGGAGGCGTTTGGGAGCGTAGCGACTTGGCGCGCGCAGTTTATGCGGGCGTTTTGGGGGTTGGTCGGTGGTTGGCCGAGCATGGCGTCACGCCCAACGCGCTGACGTACGCCGCTCTATCGATGGCCTTGGCCTCGGGTGTGGCGGCCGCGCTTGGTTGCTACCTGGTCGCGGCGGTCTGTCTGTTGGTCAGCGGCGCCTTCGATTTGTTGGACGGCATCGTGGCTCGCGCTGCGCACCTCAGTTCGCGCTTCGGGGCCCTGCTCGATTCGACCGTCGATCGGCTGGCAGATGCTTTGCCCCTGTTGGGCTTGGTCATCGCCTGTTCACAGACGGCTTTGGCGTCGGCCGTCTTGGTCGTGGCCATGATGACGGGCTTCGCCGTTTCCTACGTGCGTGCCCGCGCCGAAGGCCTGGGCATCAGTCTGCCGCCGCTGTTCATGCGTCGCGCCGAGCGTGTGGTGCTCCTGCTGTTGGCGCTCGTCGTCGGCTCCATCACCGCGCCGGGGTTCCCGAGTGAGGTGGCCATGCTGTCGATCGTCGGCGTGATGGCGCTGCTCAGCTTGGTGGCTGCGGTCTGGGCTTTGCGCGCCGCTTACGTGGTTTTGGCGCTCGACGAGGTGCGGGTCACCGCGCCAGTAGCGCCGACGCCGAGTAGGCCATAATACCGGCTGCCAAGCCGGCCAGCACGTCGTCTGCCATGATGCCAACGCCCGGGGGCTCGAGCCGTTGCACGGTATCAATCGGTCCGGGCTTGGTGATGTCCAGCAAGCGAAACAACGCCAGCGCCAACAAGCGAATGCCCCAGCTACTGCCGCTGACCATGCCCATGGCAATCAAGGTCCCTGCCACCTCGTCGATCACGACCTTCTGTGGGTCTTCGATGCCTTCGGCGCGCGCCACGCTGTTGGCCGCCCACGTGCCCGCGACCGTGAGGGCCACGATGGCCGCGGCGTGGGGCAGGGGGCTCAGGGTCGCCAGCGCCAAGTGCAACGGCACCGCCCCGACCGAGCCCACGGTACCGGGCGCTTTGGGTGACAAACCGCAACCAAACCAAGTCGCCAGCAGTCGTGCGGGGAGGGCCGCTTGAGGCATGACGCGACCGTAACACGAGCCGCGCCTCCGTCACGGTCCGGGCTGTGGCGGCATCGGCAGTTGATTTCGCGGGTGTTCCCGCTGCTGCCGGCGCTGTACGTGCTGGTCATCGCCGGCATCGGCGATTTGCGGGTCGAGCACGTGGTGTTGGTGCTGGTGGTCGTAGGCCTTTCGGCCTTCGGTCCGCGCGCGCGCGCTTTCTTGAGCGACATCACGCCCTACGTGCTGGTCGCCATCGGCTACGACATGGTGCGCTACGCGCGGCGCGTGTTCGTGACGGCCGACCGGGTCCACGCCTGTTCGATGCGCAGCGCCGAGCTGTCTGCGTTTTCGGTTTCGCCCGGCGTCACCTTGCAAGACTGGTTTCAGCTGCACCACGCGCCGTTTTGGGACGTGGTGTTCGCGGTGCCGTACACCGTGTTCGCCTACCTGGCGCTCATCTACTCGGGGTATCTGTACTTCGTCGATCGCCCGCGCATGCGCCGGTACCTGTGGGCCTTCGCGATCGCCAACTTCATTTCGTTCGTGGTCTGGATGGCGTTTCCGGCCGCGCCGCCTTGGTACGTTCGCGCCCATGGCTGTCACGTGAGCATGAGCGATTTACCCAGCGCCGCGGGGCTGTTGCGCGTCGATCAATTGTTCGGAATGCACTACTACCAAAGCCTGTATTCGCGCGCGGCTTCGGTGTTCGGCGCCATGCCCAGCATGCATTGCGCGTACCCGATGCTCGGTCTGCTCACGGCTTGGCGCGCTGCCAGCTGGAAAACCCGCCCCATTCACATTCTGTACGCGGTTACCATGTTCGTCGGCTCCAATTATCTGGATCATCACTGGTTGTGGGATGGGCTGGCGGGCATTGGCTTGGCGGTGGCGTCGGTGTGGCTTGCCGGCAAGCTGCTGGGTGAACGGCGCCGTGCCGCGCCGGTTTCCGCCTCGGGTTTGGAGGCCGCGTGAACGAGCCGTCGGTCGCTCCGCCCGCGGGCGGCGTGCCCAAGTCGTGGGCGGCACGCGCGACCTATTTCCTGATGGAGCGCTACCGTTGGGTGCTGGCGCTCTCGGCGCTCCTGCTGGTCGTGACCGGCTACCGCACCGCGCTCACCTACAGCTCGCTCAAGAGTGAGCTGGAAGAGCTCCTCCCCAAATCGGCGCCCAGCGTGACGGCGCTGACTGAGCTGCGTCAGCGACTGCCGGGGCTGCGCTTTCTGGGCGTGGTGATCGAGGTAGACCAGCCCGCGCGCGCCGCCGAAGCCGAGCGTTTCCTCGACCAGCTGGCGGAGCGCATCCGCAAGTACCCGCCGGATCTAGTGCGCGGGGTACGGCTCGACACCAGCGCCGAACGCCAATTCGCCGAGCGCTACGCGCTGCAGCTGATGGAGCCGAGCGACGTCAAACGGCTGCGCGAAGCGGTCGAAGCCCGGCGTGATTTCGAGGTGTCCCACGCCATGGGCACCGATCTGGACGACGAAGAAGACACCCAGGAAAAGCCGCCCGAGCTGCCGCTCGACGAGCTGAAGCGCAAGTACGAAACGCGCTTCGGCGCCGCCGGCAAGGCCAAAAAGTCCGATCGCTTCGTGTCGCCCGACGGGCGCGACTTGGCGCTGTTGGTTCAAACCAGCTCGCAGTCGACCGGGTTCGAATACGATTTGCGGCTGCTGACCCGTGTGAAGAGCGACGTGCAGGCGCTGGGCGGGCCGCCAACGGGGACGCGCTTGGGCTACGCCGGCGACGTGGCCACGCGTGTCGAGGAAACGCAGGGCCTGGCGTCCGATCTCGGCTTGTCCAGCGTCGTGGTCGGCCTGCTCGTGATCGGCAGCCTGCTGTGGTTCTACCGCTCGTGGGCGGCGCTGGTGGCGCTGTTCGTCCCGCTGCTGCTCGGCACCTGGGCCGGCTTTGCGCTGGTGGCGCTGCCGCCGTTGTCGATTCGCTACCTGAACACCAACACCGCGTTCCTCGGCTCCATCGTCGTGGGCAACGGCATCAACAGCGGCATCATGCTGCTGGCGCGCATTCAAGAAGAGCTCGGCCTCGGCAAGCGGGTGAAGGACGCGATCACCACGGGCGTCGCGGAAAGTTGGCGGGCCACCCTGGCCGCCGCGCTGGCCTCCGCGGCCTCGTACGGCTCCCTGATTTTTACGGATTTTCGCGGCTTCAATCAGTTCGGTTGGATCGGCGGCTTCGGCATCGTCATGTGCTGGGTCTCCATGTACTGGATGATGCCGGCGCTGTGCTTGTTGCTGGGCGAGCGGCTGCGGCCGCGTCCGGCGCCGGCCGGTGCCGCCGCACCGAGCCGCTCCATCGCCGCGCGCGTGGCCGACTTCACCATGCGTCACCGCCGCGGCGTGCTGGCAGCGCTGGCGGTGGTGGGTCTGGTGTCGCTGGCGGGCTTGGCGACGCGCCGCGACGATTGGATCGAGTACGATCTGTCGAAGCTGCGGCGCAAAGACTCGTGGGTCAACGGCGAGCGCTACTGGGGCAAACGCATGGACGCCGCGACCGGTCGCTATCTCACGCCCAGCGTCGTGATGGCCGAAAAAGCGGAGGACGTGCCCAAGCTCGAAGCGCGGCTGCGCTCCCTGATGGAGCACGGCGGCGCCGGCGATCTGATCGCCGAGGTGCGGAGCGCGCAGCAGCTCTTGCCCGACGCTCGCTTTGCCTCCATCGAGGAGGCCAAGCTGCTCAAAGCCGCCGTCACGCCCAAGCTCCGGGCCAAGCTCAAAGACACCGATCGCGAGCTGCTCGAGCGCGCCCTGTCCGAGCAATCGCTGGTCGCGCTCACCGCCTCCGATTTACCCGAGGCTTTCGCGGCTGGGCTGCGCGAGCGCGATGGCCGGGTGGGTCGCAGCGTCTTGGTCTTTCCGAAGGTGGGCGGCGGCACTTGGCAGGCCGAGCGCCTGGCTGCTTTCGCCCGAGACATGCGCGAGGCCGCCCGTGAAGCGGGCGCCATCGCGGCGGGGCCGCTGCTTTTATCGAGCGACCTGGCTCACGCCATGCGCGCCGACGGACCACGCGTGACGCTGCTGTCCTTCCTGTGCGTGATCGCGATTTGCGTTGGCGCTTTCGGCGTGGTCGGGCGGCAGGCTTGGGCGTTTTCGGGGCTGTCGGTGGCGGCGCTGTTGCTGGGGGTTTCGTTCATGCTCGGTCTGCTGGCGTGGACGGGGGCCAAGCTGAACTTCTCGAATTTCGTCGCTCTGCCCATCACCTTCGGCATCTCCGCCGACTACTCGATCAACATGCTGCGGCGCTTTCAGTCGGAGGGTGAAAGCACCGACGAACGGCTGTCACACACGAGCGGCGCGCTGGCGCTGTGCTCGGCCATGACCGTGATCGGCTGGGGCGCGCTATTGCTCGTCGAGAATCAGGCGCTGTTCTCGTTCGGGGTGTTCGCCATCAGCGGCGAGATCGCCTCGCTGGTGGCGGCGGTGTTGGCGCTGCCGGCGGTGTTGGCTTGGCTCACAAGCGCGTCAAAAGAGCGCAGATCACCCCACCCGGACAGGGCTCCGACGGCTCTGGGATGAGATCGCAGTGATCGGGCACGGCGACCATCACGTGGTCGCTGTTCGGATCCGGGTTCCAGGTGGAAGTGGGGCCCCACTTCAGCTTGGGCCGCTCCATCTCCCCGACGAAGTGAACGTCGCACTGGGTGACGAAGCGCGCGAGCTTCTCGGGCAAGAGGTTGCCAGGCGGCTCGATGTGCAGGCGGGTGGCTAATGCTGGCGTCGCCCACAGACCCGCTACCATCACCAAGCGATTGTCGTTCCAGGTCCGGTACGGCTGAATGACGTTGTTCTTGTTGTCTTCGAGCGGCAAGTTCGCCTCGCGCGGCCAGACCTCGGTGTCGGTCTTGTTCGCGCAATGCTTGCCCGCGAACTCTTTCTCGTACGAGCACGCCAGACCGGCGTAGTCAGCGGTCACGAGCGTGATGCGCAGCGTGGACTTTCCGCCCACCTTCCACTCGTCCACCTTCGAGGTGGGCGGATCCTTCGGCTCGAGCTTTTGCCCCAGGCACGACATGGGGAGCAACGTGGCGCCGCCGATGATTGCCGCCGCGATCAAGAACCTGCCGCCGATGACCGGCGTTTCCTCGATGACGGCGGGAACCCTGGGCCTGACCTTCTTCTTGGGGGCTCGGGCCGCGGGTGCCGGACGCTGCGCGTTCGCGCCTTTGTCGCTCTCGCTCATGACCGCGGGTAGATAGCGCAAAAGCCCTCCGGACACTAATCCCGTTTCCAGGCCATTTTCGGGCTGCTTCCCGCAGGTGTTCCCGCTTGCGGTCGGCAGCCCCGGTAGTAGAGGTTGAGACGATGCCCGGACCGGAGCTGGCACTCAGAAAGCTGCTCGAAGAGCGCTGGCCCGAATCGGAGCGCTTCTTCGAGCGCGCGGCCCGCGACCTGGCAGGCCCGCCGGCTCTGGGCTTTCGGGCGCTGTTCGCCAGCGTGCCCCGGCGCCTGGGTAAGGCCGCCGGCCTGACCCTCGAGTCGCCGCCAGAGCTGTTGGCGGCGCGCCCGCACTGCACGTTGACCGACTACGTGCGGCTCTGGCTGCTCACCCAGGCGCTGCCGCAAGTGCCGCCGGCCGAGCAACCCGGGTGGCTCTTGCAGCTGTACGAGGCGGGCGAGATGGGCGAGCAGGTCAGCATCTTGCGCGTGCTGCCGCTGTTGCCGGAGCCCGCCCGGTTTCTGGAGACCGGCGTGCAGGCGTGTCGCACGAACGCGCGCGACGTGTTCGAAGCCATCGTGTGCGAGAACTCTTTTTTTGCCGAGCATTTCCCGCCGCTCAACTTCAATCAGGCCATCATGAAGGCCATCTTCATGGACGTGCCGCTGCGGCGCGTCGAGCGCCTGGCCGCGCGCATCACGCCCGAGTTGTCACGCATGGCCCAAAGTTACGAAAGCGAGCGCCGCGCGGCCGGGCGCCCTGTGCCGCCAGACGCCGAATTCCTCGCCCACCACGGAGCCACCTGATGCTGTTCGATCCGCACATTCACATGACCTCGCGCACCACCGACGACTACCAGGCGATGGCGGACGCGGGCATCCGCGCCATCGTCGAGCCGGCTTTTTGGCTAGGCCAGCCGCGCACGCACGTGGGCAGCTTCGAGGACTACTTTTTGGCCCTGCTCGGCTGGGAACGCTTTCGCGCCGCGCAGTTCGGCATCCGCCACCTGTGCACCATGGGCTTGAATCCCAAAGAGTCGAACAACGCGCGCATCGCCGACGGCGTGATGGAGCTGCTGCGCCTGTACGTCGAGAAAGACGGCGTCGTCGCCGTGGGCGAGATTGGCTACGACGACGTCACCCCTGCCGAGGAAAAGTACTTTGCCGCGCAGATCGAGCTGGCCAAAGACGCTGGCCTGCCCGTCCTGATTCACACGCCCCACCGCGACAAAAAGCGCGGCACCGACCGCACCCTGGCGCTGGTCAAAGAGAGTGGAATCGCCCCCGAGCTCACGCTCGTCGACCACAACAACGAGGAGACGATCGCCTCGGTGCTCGACGCCGGCTGTTGGGCGGGTCACTCCATCTATCCGAACACCAAGATGGACGAGCCGCGCATGGTCGCGCTGGTGCAAAAGTACGGCGGTGAGCGCATCTTGATCAACTCGGCCGCCGACTGGGGCGTGAGTGATCCGCTGAAGGTGCCGAAGACGGCGCAGGCCATGAAATCGGCCGGCGTCTCGGTCGAGGTGGTGGACACCATTTGCTGGAAAAATCCCGTGAATTTCTTCGCCCAGAGCGGGCGCTTCGACGTCGCGGAGTTCGGCGTCGACCTGCCCGTCGATCAGCGCCAGCTGTTTCAAGGCAACTCGGTGCTCCGCGGCCAAGCGCCGCGCACCGACGTGAAGTAGCGGAAGGTAGACCGTGCAGCAGACGTTGGTCTTGAACGTAGTAGGCCTGACGCCTGCGCTGATCGGCGAGCACACGCCGGCGCTGAAGGCATTCCGTGACGCGCACGCGCTGCGCCCGCTGGCGACGATTTTGCCGGCCGTGACCTGCTCGGTGCAGTCGACGTTGCTGACCGGAAAATTGCCGCGTGAGCACGGCATCGTCGGCAACGGCTGGTACTTCCGCGATTTGGCGCAAGTCTGGCTGTGGCGACAGTCGAACCAGCTCGTGGCAGGCGAAAAGCTGTGGGACGAAGCCAAGCGGCGCGACCCGAGCTTCAGCGTGGCCAAGCTGTTCTGGTGGTACAACATGTATTCCAGCGCCGACATTTCGGTGACGCCGCGGCCCATGTACACCGCCGACGGCCGCAAATTGCCCGACGTTTACACGGATCCGCCGGAGCTGCGGGCCGAGCTCCAGAGCGCGCTCGGCGCGTTTCCGCTGTTCAATTTTTGGGGGCCGCGCGCCGACATCAGCTCCACGAGCTGGATCGCCCAATCGGCACAGCGCATCATCGAAACGAGCGCGCCCACCCTCACGCTCGTTTACTTGCCACACCTGGACTACGATCTGCAGCGCTTCGGCCCGAGCGATCCGCGCATCGCCAAAGCCCTGGTCGAGGTCGACGCGGTGTGCGCCGAGCTATTCGCGTTCGCGGAGCAAAAGAAGCTGCGCGTGGTCGTGCTGTCCGAGTACGGCATCACGCCCGTGTCCGACGCCATCCACGTCAACCGCGCGCTGCGCGAAGCCGGCTTCCTGCGGGTCAGGGAAGAAGTCGGTCTGGAGCAGCTCGACGCCGGCGCCAGCCGCGCCTTCGCCGTGGCCGATCACCAGGTGGCCCACGTCTACGTCAAAAATCCCGCAGATTTGCCGGCCGTGCGCGCGCTGTGCCAAAAGCTCGAGGGTGTCGAGCAGGTGTTGGACGAAGGCGGCAAGCTCGCCGCCGGCCTCGATCACGAACGCGCCGGAGAGCTCGTGCTCGTGTCACGCGCCGATCGCTGGTTCAGCTATTACTTCTGGCTCGACGACGCGCGAGCGCCCGACTACGCGCGCACCGTCGACATCCATTTGAAGCCTGGTTACGACCCGGTCGAGCTGTTCATCGATCCCAAGCTCCGCTTTCCGCGGCTCAAGGTCGGGCAGCGGCTGCTGGCGCGCAAGCTCGGCTTCCGCAATTTGCTGGACGTGATCCCGCTCGACGCAACGCTGGTCAAAGGGTCGCACGGGCGCCTGACCGATCGCGCCGAAGATGGTCCACTGTTCATGTCGTCGGTGCCGGAACTCTTGCCGGAAGGCGCGGTCGCGGCGACGGACGTCAAACGGCTGCTGCTTCGTCATCTGTTCGACTGAGCGAGCGCTGGGCCTGGCGGCCCACCATGGCGGCGTAGCGCCCGCCGCGCCGCAGCAATTCTTCATGGCTGCCCAGCTCGACGATAGTCCCCGCGTCCAGCACCACGATTTGGTCGGCGTGGGCGATGGTGCTCAGCCGGTGGGCGATGATGAACGTCGTACGGTCACGCAAAAGCTCGTCGATCGAGGCTTGAATCAGCTGCTCGCTCTCGGTGTCGAGGCTGCTGGTGGCTTCGTCCAAGATCAGAATCTTCGGATCCGCCAAGAGCGCCCGCGCGATGGACAGCCGCTGGCGCTGGCCGCCGGACAGCTTCACTCCCCGCTCGCCGATCAGGGTGTCGTAGCCCTCGGGCAGGCGGCGGATGAATTCGTCGGCGTTGGCGCGGCGAGCCGCGTCCAATACCTCGGCCTCGCTGGCTTCGCTGCGGCCGTAGGCGATGTTCTCGCGCACGCTGCCGTCGAACAAGAACACCTCTTGCTGCACGATGCCGAGCAGCCGGCGGAAGCTCTTCAGGCGGATCTGCCTCAAATCGACGCCGTTCAGCGTGATTTTTCCCGCGCTGGGGTCGTAGAAGCGCGCCAAAAGGTCGGTCACGGTCGTCTTGCCGGCGCCGCTCACCCCGACCAGGGCGACCACGCTGCCACCGGGCACGGTCAGGTTGAAATCGCGCAGCACCGGCACGTCTTCACGGTAGGCGAAGGAGACGCCTTCGAAGCGAATTTGGTCCACGCGCGCGGGGGCCTCCACGGCTCCTGGCAGATCCGGCTTTTCTTCGGGCTTGTCGAAGACGTCGAACACCCGTTCCATGGCCGCAAGCCCGCGCTGGGTCTCGCTGATCGAGCTTGCGATTTGCATGACCGGCTCCAGCAAGCGCCACACGTAGCCTTGAAAGGCGATCAACACGCCGAGCGTGGCCTGGCCCTTCACCACCAAATAGCCGCCAAAACCGATGATGGTGACTTGAGCCAGCGGCATGATCAGCTCCCAAATCAACGCCACCGAGCGCTGCGCTCGCGTCGCCAGCATTTGCTTTCTGATCACGGTGTGGTGGCCGAGCGTGTAGGCCAGCTGCTCCCGCAGCTCGCGGCCGAAGCCGCGCACGATGCGCACGCCCGACAAGCCTTCGCTGACGCGCGCGTCGATTTCTTGCCGGTCTTGGCCGATGGATTTCCAGATGATGCGGATGCGCCGTGCCCACAGGTTTTGCACCAGCAAAATCGGCGGCATGGCTACGATCACGGCGGCCGCGATGCGCCAATTCAGGGTGAAGATGATGCACAGCGTGACGATCAGCCGCAGCGCCGAGAGCACCGGCGACAACAGGGCTTGTTGCAGCAGGCCGGTGGTGCTGTCCACGTCGCTCGAAAGGCGCGACAAGATGCCGCCCGTCTTCATCTCGGTCAGGTCGCCCATCGGCAACCGCAAGACGCGGTGAAACAGCGCAGCGCGCAGCTGGAAAGCCAGGCGACTGTTGAGCAGCTGCAGCCGCAAGCTGCGCAGCCACGACAAGCCCGAGCCGAACAGGAACAGCCCCGCCATGCCCAGCCCAAAGCCCGTGAGCTGACCCAGCTTCTCCGGCACCGAAAGTCGCTGGCTCAGGATGACGCCGTCGATGAGGTGGGCGGAGACGAGCGGCCACACCATGTCGATGCCGATGCCCAACACCGATAGCGTGAACAAGAACGTCAGGCGCCAGGCGTGGGGACGGAGCCACACGGAATAGCGCTTCGCGTACGCGAAGCGAGATGGCGGCTTGCCCACGGCCGGCGTGACGCGCAGGCTCGCACCTTTGCTTTGAAAGACGCGAAAGCGCTTGCGAGACGTATTCAGCGACGGCGTCACGGGCGGGACTGTGGCCGCTCAGCCGGCGTCCGGCAGCGAGGCTGCGGCGGCCTCGAAGGCTTGTAGCTCTTGCGGCGAGAAATCCCGCTCCCCCATGAAGGCGATGCCGACCACGGCGCGCAGCCCGCCGGCCGACGACCGCACCGGGATGGCCAGCGCGGCTTGGGCGTCGACGGCCTTCGCGCCCGGGCGCACGTCACCGCTAGCGTCGCTCTTCAGATTGCAGACGGCGACGACTTCGTTTCGCTCCCAAGCTAGGCCAGCCATGCCTTTGCCTTTGGGAATGCGCTCGGTCACCTTGACCACCGGGGGCGGGATATTGACCGAGCTTTCCAGCTTCAGCACGTCATCCTGCAGGAGGTGCACGGTGCCGGCAACGCCGCCGTGGGTGGAGAGAAACGACTTCAGCCATGCCTCGGTTGCCACGCCCGAAACGTAGTGCCGGACCCTGGTTGTAGCCAGCCCTAAGAAATCCACTCGTCCACGCCGTGGCGCGATGGCGTCGTCGTCGGTGACCACAAAGTCACGATTGAGGTGAGCCGCCAGCGAGAGGTCTTTTTCGCGGGCAAAGGCCGCCGCGGCGGACACATCACGATCACACAGCTGCTATGCTGCAGGAGCTTCTTTGAGCCCATCGTCCCTTTCTGGCTTTCGCCCCAGTCAGCTGCACGAGCAGCGTTTCACCGTCGAGTTCGAATACCCGGTGGTTTTCTGTCGCGGTGCGCTCCAGCCGTCAGAGGCGGCCCTGGCCTGGTGCATCTCGCGCCGCGAGCCCGAGCGGCGACAGCCGGTGTTCGCGGTGCTCGACGGCGGGTTGGTCGCGGCTCGACCCGACCTTCCCCGAGAAGTCGAGCGCTACCTGGGCGCGTACGCGCCGCACGTCGAGCTCGTGGCCCCGCCGCTCACCGTCCCGGGTGGCGAAGGCGTCAAGAATGATTCGGCGTTGGTGGCCGAGCTGCAGGGGCGCCTCGCGGCGGCGCGGCTGGACAAGCAAGGCACGTTGCTGGTCATCGGCGGGGGAGCGGTGCTGGACGCGGCTGGCTACGCCGGCTCGACGACGCACCGCGGAGTGCGAATCGTGCGCATGCCGAGCACGGTGTTGGCGCAAAACGACGCGGGCGTCGGCGTCAAGACCTCTGTCAACGCCTTTGGCGCGAAGAACTTCCTGGGCACCTTCGCGCCTCCGTTCGCAGTGCTGAACGACGTGGAGCTCCTGGCAACGCTGCCGCTGCGTGACGTGCGCGCCGGCTTGGCCGAAGCCGTGAAGGTCGCGCTCATCCGTGACGTGCGCTTCTTCGACTGGCTGGAAGAAAACGCCGCGGCCTTGCGCGAGGGCGAGCGCAGTCAACTGGAGGTGGCGATTCGTCGCTGCGCCGAGCTACACCTGGGCCACATCGCCACCGCGGGCGATCCGTTCGAGCGTGGCAGCGCGCGCCCGCTCGACTACGGCCATTGGGCAGCCCACAAGCTCGAGACTCTGACCGAGCACGCTCTGCGTCACGGCGAGGCGGTGTCCATCGGCATGGCGCTGGACGCCTGCTACGCGGTCGCAAAGGGGCTGCTGGACCCGCATGCCCGCATGCGCCTATTCCAGCTGCTGCGCGCGCTCGGGCTTCCCACCTTCCACCCGTCATTGGTGGCCAAATCGCAGGGTAAATCGCTGATTTTGGAGGGTCTCCGGGAGTTCCGCGAGCACTTGGGCGGGGCGCTGTGCGTGACGCTGCTGACCGCCGTCGGTTCGGGCATCGAGGTCCGTGATATGGATCCGGCGCTCATCCGCTCCTCGATCGCTTGGCTAGAGTCACATCAGAGCTGAAATGTTGCTTCGCACGCTGAACGATGCGCAGTTGACCTACTGCACCAACGTGCATCCTGGAGAAACGCTGACGGCGGTGCGGGGGCTGGTCAAACAGCACGTGCTGGCGGTCAAGCAGGCCATCGCCCCCGACCAACCCTTCGGGGTAGGGTTGCGCCTGGCGGCTTCGGCGGCCGACGCTCTCGACGACCCCAACGAGCTTTTGCGCTTCAAGGCCGAGCTCGAGGCCGATGGGCTGTACTGCTTCACGCTCAACGGTTTTCCGTATGGGGCCTTCCACGCCACGCGCGTGAAGGAGCGGGTGTACCTGCCGGATTGGCAAGCGCCGGAGCGGGTTCGCTACACGCAGGTGCTGGCGCGCGTGTTGGGTGAGCTGTTGCCGCTCGGCGTCAACGGCAGCATCAGCACCGTGCCCGGCTGCTTCAAACCCAACCTCAACGGCGCCGAATCCGTGCGCGCCATGCGAGACGCCATGATCGACGTGGTCGCGATGCTGGTCGACATCGCGCGCAGCCGCGGCCGCCACATTGCCTTGGCGCTCGAGCCTGAGCCGGAGTGCTTCCTCGAGACCACCGACGAAGCCGTCGATTTCTTCCAAACCCAGCTGTTCAGCCGCGAAGCGCGCCAGCGCTTGGTCGACGTCGCCGACATCGAGCCCGCCGAGGCCGAGCGCACGCTGCGCCGGCACATCGGTGTGTGCTTGGATACGTGCCACGCTTCCGTCGAGTTCGAGGCGCCGCTTTCGGCGTGGCGCAAGCTGCAGGCCGCCGGCATCGCGGTGCCGAAGGTGCAGCTCAGCGCGGGCCTGCGCATCGCCGAGGCAACGCCCGAGGCCTTGGACGCGCTGCGCGCGTTCTCCGACGGCGTCTATCTTCATCAAACCGTGGTGCGCCACGCCGGCACGCTGTCCCGCTATCAGGACCTGCCGGAGGCGCTGGCGAGCGCGCCGGTGCTCGGGGCCGAGTGGCGCGTGCACTTTCACGTTCCCATCTTCTTGCGCGAGCTCGGCTTGTTCGAGAGCACCCAAACCGACTTGTTGCCGCTGCTCTCGGAGTTGGCCAACGTTCGAGATTGTCCGCACCTCGAAGTCGAAACCTACACCTGGGACGTCTTGCCCGAAGCCTTTCGGAACGTACCCATCGAGGCCGCGATCGCGCGTGAGCTGCGCTTCGTGCAAGACGCGCTCGGAAGCGCGTTGGCAGGCCGGGCGTGAACCTGCGCACCTTGTTGACGCTCGGTCGGACCTCTAACCTGCCGACGGTGTGGTCCAATATGTTGAGCGGCGCGGTGCTGAGCGGCTCCGTGTTCGGGAGCGGCTTGCTGGGCGTGCTGCTCCTCGTCGGCTCGGCTTTTTACGAAGGGGGCATGTTCCTGAACGACGCCTTCGACGCGGAGCTCGACGCGCGCGAGCGACCTGGACGGCCGATTCCGTCGGGGCAGGTGGGGAAGAGCACGGTGTTCGTGCTGGGGTTCGGACTGCTGGGTTTTGGCCTATTGCTGCTGGCGGCGGCGCCGTTCCTGCGCTGGGGGCATCCCGGCCCCCTGCCGTTGCTCGCGGGTTTGGCGACTTGCGTCGCCGTACTGGTCTACAACCGTTGGCACAAGGGTTACGGCTGGTCACCCCTCGTCATGGGTGCCTGCCGCGCCGGGCTGTATGCTACGGCCGCGCTAGCGGTGTCGGGCCGGCTCGGCCCGGTCGTGCTGATCGGCGCGGGCTCGCTTTGGCTATACATCGTGGGCCTCACGCACATTGCGCGCTTCGAGACCGGCAACATGGTCGACCGCACGTGGGTGGCCGCCTTCGTCCTTTCGCCGCTGGCGTTCGGCGCTCCGGCCGTGCTCGCGCAAAGAAAACTGCTGCCGGCGTTGTGCTTCGCGCTGCTCCTGGCCTGGAGCGTGCGCTCGATGACCTTTGCGCTCCGCGGCGGCAAGGGCCAAATCCCGCGCGCGGTGGTCAGCTTGATCGCCGGCGTATCTTTGGTGGACGCCCTGTTCATCTCCCTGCACGGGACGCCCCCCTTGGTCCTGGGCGCCTTGGCGGCTTTCCTCGTGACCCTGAAGTGGCAGCGCCAGATCCCAGGGACCTGACCGCGCTGGTTGGCCAATGATCGACTTGCCACTAAGCTGAACGCGCATGGCCGCCAGTCTCCCTCACCTCGACGGGATACCTCGCGATTCGCTGATCGATGGCGCGGGGCGCTCCCTCAAGGACGTGCGGCGTGGCTTGGTTTTGCGGGTGGGTCGAGTCTGGCTGGACATCGCTGGTGGCTATGCCGGCCTGTTGCTGTCGGCGTGGGGTACTACCTGGCTGGGACGCGCGTACCCGAGCTATTGGCCTCTCGCAGCGGTCGTGGGCGCCTTGGGCATCGGGTACAGCATGGCGTTCATCCAGCTCTTCTTTCACGAAGCTGCCCACTACAATGTCGCACGCACGCGCGCCGCGAACGATCGTCTGGCCAACGCCTTCATCGGAATCTGGATTGGTAGCAGCATCAAGGCGTACCGCGTCGTGCACTTCGACCATCACCGACATTTGGGCACCACGTTCGATACGGAACGCAGCTATTTCGAGGCCTTGAACGTCAGGTTCGTCTTCGAAGCGCTGACCGGTCTGAAGCTGGTTAGAGTCTTGTTGGCCCGCGGAAGGCACGTTGCAAAAAGCGCCAGCGCTACTGCCAATCAGGAGCGTCCGGCAAAGCTGGCCATGCTGCTGTTGGGCTTGACCGTGAATTTGGCGGTGATCGGCGCTGCGGCTCTCTTTCGCGACTGGGCGCTCTTGTTGGCCTGGCCGTTCGGCGTCTTGGTCGTTCATCCTGCCATCAACGCGATCCGGCAAAACCTAGAACACCGCAGCTTTGACGCGCGCCCCGACATCGACTACTCGCGCGTGGATCACGGCGTCATGACTCGCTCCTTCGGCACGGGGCTTTTTGCCAGCACGTTTGGCGGGGCTGGCTTCAACCGCCACGTCCTGCACCATTGGGACCCGCAGCTCTCTTACACTCGCTTCGCCGAGATGGAGACGTTCCTGCTTCAGACGGAGGCCGCCGAGGCGCTACGAAGCGTGACGACGACCTATGCCCGAACGTTCTTCCAGTTGCTCAAAATTCGATGACTAACCTGCAAAACGTCGCGCCGTCGTGCTTGGCCTGCGGCAGCAAAGACTCCCAGCTTTGGGCGGTAGCCCACGACATCGAGTACGCCACCACTACGGACTCCTTTGCCTACCGGCAATGCAAAGTCTGTGACGTGCTCTTCATAGATCCGGTACCGGCTGATCGCCTGTCCGAAATTTACCCGAGCAACTATTATTCGTATGCAGCGCCTGGCGGCTCGCCGGTCCATGCCATCAAGAACCGGCTCGACCGGCGATTTTTTCGCGGACTGCTGGCTCAGCTTACGGCGCCCGGGTTGCGAGTGCTGGACGTCGGTGGCGGCGCCGGTTGGGAGCTACTCGCCTTGCGCGAGAGCGATTCACGCGTGCAGGCAACGCAAGTGGTCGATTTGGATCCAGGGGCGCAAGCCCTGGCGCAGGCCAACGGTCATGGCTATTTCTGCGGCAGAATCGAGGATTTCGAGACCGAAGAGCGTTTCGATCTCGTGGTGCTGCTGAACCTGATCGAGCACGTCCAGGACCCGGAGCAGGTGATGCGAAAGGTTCGTTCGCTACTAGCGCCGGGCGGCCTCGTTCTGGTGAAGACGCCCAACTGGGACGCGTTGGACGCCCGCTTGTTCCGGCAAGACAGCTGGGCCGGGTTGCATTGCCCGCGGCATTGGGTGCTGTTCACCAAGCGCAGCTTTGCGATGCTCGCACGGCGCAGCGGCCTTAAAATTCGAGCTGCCAGCTACACGCAGGGCGCCCCCTTTTGGACGGCCAGCGTGCTCGCCTGGCTCGCCGCGCGCGGAGTCGTACACATCAGCCGCGAACGTCCTGTCTTCTATCACCCGCTGTTCGGGCCACTCGCGGCGTTGTTCGCGGGGCTGGATTTCTTGCGGCGTCCATTCGCGAAGACCTCGCAAATGTTCTTCGTCCTGCAAGACTCGGTGGAGTAGGCGCTAGGGTTGGCAGTCGCGAAACGGGCCTGCCAGTAGCGCTTGGGCCAGCTTTTGGTGACCCAGCTTGCCGAAATGCAGGCCATCTTTGTGAGGCGCGGCCAACGCCGGGCATAGGCGTTCTGCATCGCCGCACGACAGCAGCGGGTAGGCGTCGAGGGCCGCGCTGAGCGCGCCGCTGGCCGCTTGGTTCGAGATCCAGCCGTTGAGCGCCAACGTATTTCGTGAGCGGGCGGGCGTGAACCAACGCTTGAAATCACCCCAAGGGGTGACGGTGATGGCGATCACGTCCGTTCCGCGCGCCTTCAAGTCGGCGTAGATGCGGCTGAGATCCGCCTGGATGCGCTCGAGCGTGCGGTTGGCGGTCTGATCGCTGTACAGGTCGTTGACGCCGCCGAACACGATGGCGTGAGAATAGCTGCGGTTCTCGGGCAGGACTTCGGTTTCGAGCCGCTTTCGGATCTGGTTGACCATGAAACCGCCCTTGGCGCGATTGTCGAACGTCGTCTTGGGGCAGCGCTCGCGCAGGACGCGCACGAAGCCTCCACCGCCGACTTTTTCGTCGCTCAGAGAATCACCCAGGATGAGCACGTTCGTGAATGGGCGGTTCGGCGAGGGCGAGGGCGAGGGCGAGGGCGAGGGCGAGGGCGAGGGCGAGGGCGAGGGCGAGGGCGA